>Ga0302196_10001506_pt1 | contig 22233 bp, 20 predicted proteins | sample II_Bog_N1_3_FD_198794 | JGI IMG/M metagenome (GOLD analysis project Ga0302196, IMG submission 198794) | Peat permafrost microbial communities from Stordalen Mire near Abisko, Sweden - II_Bog_N1_3 | ecosystem: Environmental > Terrestrial > Soil > Wetlands > Peat | place: Sweden: Abisko...
GACCGAGCTGTTCCCGACCCGGGTGCGCGCCCGCGCGGTCGGCTTCTGCTATTCGTGGAGCCGCCTCTCGACGGTGTTCAGCAGCTTCCTGATCGGATTCTTCCTCCAGCACTTCGGCGCGCCCGGCGTGTTCGCCTTCATCGCGGCCAGCATGCTCGCCGTCATCGTCGCGATCGGCGGGTTCGGGCCGCGCACGCGCGGCCTGGCGCTCGAGGCGATCTCGCCCTAAGGTCGGTCGTCGGCAACCTGCGCTCCCGGTCATGTGCACCCGCTACACGCTCCACAAACCCGATGCCGCCGTCCGGGCGGTCGCCGAGTCGCTCGGCGTCACCCTCGAATTCGCGGAGCCGTTCGTCCCGCACTACAACGTGGCCCCGTCCGTCGCCGCGCCCGTGATCCTGGCCGAGGCGGGGGCGCCCCGGCTGCGCGTCCTGCGTTGGGGCCTCTTGCCGCCCGCGGACCGCGGCCGGCCTGCGCCGCGAATGCTGCCGAACGCCCGGGCCGAAAGCATGACGAAGCTGCCCGCCTTCCGGGCGGCGGCGGCGGAGCGCCGCTGCCTCGTGCCGGCGAACGGCTTTTACGAGTTCAAGGACCTGGGCCGCCGGAAGGAGCCGTACCTGTTCACCCTGCGCGACGAGGCCCCGTTCGCCTTTGCCGGGCTGTGGGAGCCGCCGGCCGGAGAGTGGCCGGGGACCTTCTGCATCCTGACGACCGAGCCGAACGCCACCGTGGCGCCGATCCACAACCGCATGCCGATCGTGCTGACGGGCGGCCGGCTGGGCCGCTGGCTCGGCGAGCGGGCGCTCGCCGCGGCCGACCTCGAAGAATTGATCCAACCGGCGCCAGCCGACCTTCTCGTGCCGCGACGGGTCGACCCCTACGTCAACAATTCGCGGCACGACGGGCCGCAGTGCCTGGCGCTGCCGCCGGCCGAGCCGCCGGAGCTTGGGCTGATCTTTTAGATCCGGTCCGGCGCACTCGGATTCAATTCCGGGCCAAGCTGAGGAAATTTCCGAAGCTGCTGGAATCGAGTAGATCGCAAGACCGATAATGCCGCCGCAAACGCCGCCGCAGCAGCAGCAGGCCGGCGCGCGGACCACCAGGGTTTGTCCGTTCGGCGCCGGTTGCCGTGCTGGGTTCGTGAGTGCGGCCAAGCGCCCTTCGGGCGCAGCGCGATGGGAGCTTCACGACCTCCCGGCCAGCGCGTTGCCATTATCCATCGAGATGAAAACTTCCAGTCTCGAGCTTTTGGAAAAAACCCAGTTGCCCCCCGCCCAGGCCCGGGCCATTCTGCAGGTCATGGAAGGGGAACTTACCTCCCGCGAGGAGTCGCTCGCTACCCGGGCCGACTTGCGCGACGGCCTCCATGGCTTGGAGCTCAAGTCCGAGGCGCTGCGAACCGAAATGCAGGCCCTGCGCGGAGATACACGAACCGAAATGCAGACCCAGGGCGGAGGGCTGCGAACCGAGATGCAGATCCTGGACGGAGAACTGCGGACCGAGATGCAGGCCCTGCGGGGAGAACTGCGCACGGAGATGAAGACGTTGGGCGGAGAGCTGCGCACGGAGATGCAGACCCTGGGCGGAGAACTGCGGACCGAGATGGAGGCCCTGCGGGGAGAACTGCGCACGGAGATGAAGACGTTGGGCGGAGAGCTGCGCACGGAGATGCAGACCCTGGGCGGAGAACTGCGGACCGAGATGCAGGCCCTGCGGGGAGAACTGCGCACGGAAATGAAGACGCTGGGCGGAGAACTGCGCACGGAGATGAAGACGTTGGGCGGAGAACTTCGAACGGAGATGAAGACCCTGAGCGGAGAACTACGGACCGAGATGCAGACCCAGCGGGCCGAGCTGATTCGCGAGATCAAGGGCACGGTCCGCTGGAATTTCGCCTTCTGGGTCGCCCAGCTCGCCGCCCTTGTCGGGGTTATCAAGCTGATGAAGTAGCGGGCGGCGGAAGGGCGAAGCCGGAGCTCCCCGGCGGATCGCCGCCGCGTCGTTTAAACCCGTTGTGGAAGTCCAAACCACTGAGCGGGTTCCGTCCCGAGTTTGAAATGCTGATTGCCTGAGGCAAAAAATCTGTTCACTTGAACAGTGTTCAAATGAACACATTCATGCTGACGGAACGGCAACAGGAGGTGCTGGACTTCATCCGCACCTTCCAGGAGGCGAAGGGCGTGCCCCCGTCCACCCGGGAGATCCAGCGCCATTTCCACTTCGCCAGTCAGACCGCGGTCATGGGCCACCTGCGTTCCCTGGCCAACAAGGGCATGATCGAGCAGCTGGCCGACCGGGTCTGGGGCCTGCGGGCGCGCGAGGTGCAGACGCATCTGTTCGAATTGCCGGTCTACGGCACCATCCCCGCCGGCCTGCCGGCCATGCAGGAGCAGGAGCCGCTCGAAAAGCTGCCGGTGAGCCCGGCCCTCTTCGGCCTGCGCCATCCCCGGCCCGGCGAACTCTGGGGCCTGCGGGTGAGCGGGGACTCCATGGTCGGCGCGCACATCCTGGATGGCGACCTGGCGATCCTCGCCCGGCGCGAGGCGCGGGCGGGCGACATCATCGCCGCCCTGGTCGACGAGACCACCACCACCTTGAAGCGCCTCCTCTACGTGCGGGGCCAGCCCGTCCTGCGGGCGGAGAACCCGCGCTACCGCGATCTCGTGCCCGAGCGCCGGCTGGAGGCCCAGGGCGTAATGGTAGGATTAATACGAAGGCGGGCCGGGTGACGGATTTTCCCGCCGCCCTCCGACTCGCTTCGGCCCATGCGCCCGCATGTCCGGCCCTCCCTCCACGCTCCAGTCGCTGCGGCAGCTTTTGGCCGCCCGCTTCCCTTCGGCGGCGCGCACCCGCGCGGGCGGCCTGCCGACGGGGGTGCCGGGCGTTGACGACGCCCTGGGCGGAGGGCTCCCGGCGGGGCTCCTGACGGAGCTGGTGTCGGCGGCCCCGAGCAGCGGGGGCCAGGCGGTGTTCGCGCAGATCCTGGCCGCGGCGCGGGCGCAGCGCCGCCGGGTGGCCCTGGTGGACGGGGCCGACGCCTTCGAGCCGGCGGGCTGGGACGACGACGGCCTGCGGCATCTGGTCTGGGTGCGGTGCCGGCAGCTTGCCCTGGCGCTGCAGGCCGCCGAAATTTTCGTGCGGGACGGCAACTTCGGCCTGGTGGCGCTGGACCTGCGCGGGGCCGGCGCCGCGGAACGGCGCCGGGTGCCGGCCGCGGCCTGGTATCGCCTGCAGCGGGCGGCGGAGCAGGGCGAGGCCGCCGTCCTCGTGCAAACCACCGAACCGACGGTGCCGGCGGTCCCCCACCGGCTGATCCTGGAGAAAAGCCTGCCCTTGTCCGCGCAGACGCAGTTGCGGGCGGACGTGCTCGCCGCCCTGGCGCCGGCCGTCGCGCGCCACGCGCCGGCGCGGGAGGCTTTGGCCGGATGAACTTCGCCGTCATCCAGGCGCGGGATTTCGCCCTCCAGGCGCTGCGGCGGACGGAGCCCGGGCTTGCGGACTGCCCCTGGGCGCTGATCGCGGGCGAGGGCCGCAAGGCCGCGGTCGTCCAGGTGGCCGCGGCGGCGGCGGGTGTCGAGCCCGGGATGACGCCGACGCTGGCGATGGCGCGCTGTCCGGGCGTGCTCCTGCGGACGCGCTCGGCTCCGGCGGAGGCGGAGGCCCAGGCGGCGCTGCTGGCCGCCGCGTTCGGCCTGTCGCCGCGGGTGGAGTCGACCGCCGGGGGCGTGTGCACCGTCGACCTCCAGGGGGCGGAGGCGGCCGCGACGCGCCGGGGAGCGGAGGCGCTGGTCGCCGCGCTCGCCGCGGGCGGCCTCGCCGTCACCGTGGGGATCGGGCGCACGCCGCTTTTGGCGGGCTACGCGGCGGGGGCGGCGGGCACGCCCCCGGTCCTGATCCTGGAGGATGAGCGGGCTTTCCTGGCGCCCCTGCCGCTCGCGGTCGCCGCGCCCGCGCCCGCCCACGCCGACCTGCTCGCCCGCTGGGGCGTCCGCACGCTGGGCGCGCTGACCGCGATCGCCAAGGCGGAGCTGGGCCGCAGGCTCGGGGCCGAGGGAGTCGCCCTCTGGGAGCGGGCGGCCGGGGAAACCGGACGCCCGCTCGAACTGGCGAAACTGCCGGAAAAATTCGCGGCGGACTGGAGCTTCGCCGAACCGGTGGAGACCCTGGAGCCGCTCCTCTTCATCCTGCGGCGCTTCGTGGAGCGGCTGGGGCTCGAACTGCGCGGGGCCGGCTTCGCCGCCGCGGGCCTGACGCTGGAGCTCTGGCTCGACGACGAGGCGGCCTACCGTCGCGAGCTCTCCCTGCCGGAGCCCTCCGGCGAGACCGAGCGGCTCTTCCGCATCCTGCACACGCACCTGGAGCAGGTGCGCACGGCGGCGGCGGTGAAGGGCCTGCGCCTGACGGCGATCCCGGCCCGGCCGCTGGTCAAGCAGCCGGGGCTGTTCGACACCGGGCTCAAGGATCCGCACGGCTTTGCCGAAAGCCTGGCGCGGGTGGCGGCCCTGGTCGGCGCCGAGAACGTCGGCACGCCGCAGGCCGCCGCGACGCGCCGCCCGGATTCGTTCCGCCTGGCGGTGCCCGAAGACCTCATCCCGCCGGCGGGCGCGCTGGCGGTGCACCCGCCGCGCGGGCTGGTGCTGCGCCGCTTCCGCCCGGCCTGGCCCGTGGTCGTGGAACTGGCCGGCCCGCGGCCCCGGCGGATCGCCGGGGCGCAAGGGCAGGGCCGGGTCCTCGCCTGCCGCGGCCCGTGGCGGGAAAGCGGCGAGTGGTGGCGGGAGCTGCACTGGGCCAAGGAGACCTGGCAGGTGGAGCTGGCGGACGGCGGGCTCTACCAGCTTGCGCGGGGCGCCGACGGCTGGGTGGTCGAGGGAATGTGGGACTAGGCTCCGGGTCATGGCTTACGTCGAACTTCACGCGCGCAGCGCGTTCAGCTTTCTGCGCGGGGCTTCGCTGCCCGAGGAGCTGGCCGAAACGGCCGCGCGCCTGGAGCTGCCCGCGCTGGCCCTGTGCGACCGCGACGGGGTGGCCGGGGCGGTGCGGCTTTACCAGCAGGGGCGCGAGCGCGGGCTGCGGGCGCTGGTGGGGGCGGAGGTGACGATGGAGGACGGCAGCGTCGTGCCGCTGCTGGTCGCGACCCAGCAGGGCTACCGGAATCTCTGCGGCCTGCTGACCACGGCCAACCTCCGCGCGCCCAAAGGGGAGGGGCGGGTGAGGTGGCCGGAATTGGACGAGCAAAACGCAGGGCTGATCGCGCTGACCGGCGACGAGGAGGGCCCGGTGCGGCGGGCCTGGCGCGAGCGGGGGCCCGCGGCGGCCGGCGAGGCCCTCGCCCGGCTCCGCCGCGGGTTCGGCGGAGACCGGCTGTACGTCGAGGTGCAGCGGCACCTCGTGCCGGAGGAGGAGTTTGAAAATCTCTTTTTGGCGGACCTGGCGGCCGCCCACGGCCTGCCGCTGCTCGCCACGAACGGGGCCTTGTACGCGGCCCCCCGGGGGCGCGCGGTCCTCGATGCCTTCACCTGCCTGCGCCAGCACGCCACCCTGGACTGCGCCGGTCGGCTGCTGGCGCGCAATGACGAGCGCGGCCTCTTGTCGGCGCGCTCCATGGCCGAGCGCTTCGCGGACTGGCCGGAGGCGATCGCCCAGACCGAACGGCTGGCGGAGCGGCTGCAGTTCACGCTGGCCGACCTGGGCTACCGGTTTCCCGACTTTCCGGTGCCGGCGGGCGAGACGATGGACTCCTTCCTGCACAAGATGGCCTACTTCGGGGCGCAGCAGCGCTACGGCGGCGTGACGGGGAAGGTCCGCAGCCAGCTGGAGCGCGAGCTGGCCCTGATCGCGAAGCTGGGGTTCAGCGGCTATTTCCTCATCGTCTGGGACCTCTGCAACTTCGCCCGCGGCCAGGGGACGCTGGTCCAGGGGCGCGGCAGCGCGGCGAACTCCGTCGTCTGCTACGCGCTGGGGATCACCGCGGTCGATCCGATCGAGGGCAAGCTCCTCTTCGAGCGCTTCCTGTCCGAGGGGCGGACGGACTGGCCGGACATCGACCTGGACCTGCCCAGCGAGAGCCGGCGCGAGCAGGTGATCCAGGAGCTCTACCGCAAGTACGGCCAGCGCGGCGCGGCGATGACGGCCAACGTCATCACCTACCGCGGCCGCAGCACGATGCGCGAGGCGGGCAAGGTGCTCGGCTTTCCGGACGATATCCTCGAGCGCTATTCGCGGCTCTACGCGCACGGGGACTATCAGCACACGCTGCCGTTCGCCGAGCAGCTGCGGATGGCCGGCGTCGACGGCGGGCATCCGCGGCTGCCCGCCCTGCTGGCCCTCTGCCAGGGAATGCAGGGCCTGCCGCGGCACCTGGGCCAGCATTCCGGCGGCATGGTGATCAGCGCCGGGCGGCTCGACCACATCGTCCCGCTGGAGAACGCCCGCATGCCCGGCCGCGTGGTCCTGCAGTGGGACAAGAGCGATTGCGAGGACATGGGCATCATCAAGGTCGACCTCCTGGGCCTCGGGATGATGGCGGCCCTGCAGGAGACCCTGGAGGTCTGCGCGGAGCGGGGGCGGCCGGTGGACCTGGCCCGGATTCCCAAGGACGATCCGGAGACCTTTCGGATGATCCAGGCGGCCGATACGGTGGGGATCTTCCAGATCGAGTCGCGGGCGCAGATGGCGACGCTCCCGCGGATGAAGCCGGAGACCTTCTACGACTTGGCGGTGGAGGTGGCGATCATCCGCCCGGGGCCGATCCACGGGGAGGCGGTGCACCCCTACCTCGCCCGGCGCGCCGGCCGGGAGGCGGTCACCTATCCGGATCCGCGGGCCGAGCCGATCCTGGCGCGGACCCTGGGGATCGTGCTCTTCCAGGAGCAGATGCTGCGGCTGGCGATGGAGCTGGGCTGCTTCACCGCGGCCGAGGCCGACGAGCTGCGGCGGGCGATCGGCTTCACCCGGACCGGCGAACGGATGCGCAAGATGGAGGCGAAGCTCGACGCCGGGCTGCGCCGCAACGGGGTGGGCGACGAGGCCCGGGGGCGGCTGCTGAAGTCCCTGAGCTCCTTCTCCCTCTACGGCTTTCCCGAAAGCCACGCGATCAGCTTCGCCCTGATCGCCTACGCCAGCTCGTGGCTCAAGGTGCATCGGCCGGCGGAATTCTACGCCGCGCTCCTCAATTGCCAGCCGATGGGCTTCTACTCGCCGGCAACTCTGGTCCAGGACGCCCGGCGCCATGCGGTCGAGGTGCGACCGGTCTGCGTCGCCGCTTCCGCCGCGAACTGCGCGGTGGAGGGCGACCGCTGCCTGCGGCTCGGCCTGGGCTCGGTGCACGGGGTGCGCGCGGCGGCGATCGCCGCGCTGGTCGCGGCGCGCCGGGAGCGGCCGTTTGCCGGGATGGCGGACTTCCTCGGCCGCACCGCGCTCACTCCGGAGGAGCGGCGCGCGCTGGCCGAAGCCGGCGCCCTGAACGTCCTGGCGGGCGATCGCCGCACGGCGCTCTGGCGCGTCGAGGAGGCGCTCCCGGCCGGCGAGCTCTTCGCGGTGGCGGAGGAGCCGGCGCTCTCGCCCCTGGAGCGGATGACCCAGCTGGAGCGCCTGCAGGCCGATTACCGCACCCAGGGCCTGACGACCGGCGCCCACCCGATGAAACTGATCCGCTCGCAGCTGCCGGGAGTGTGGACGGCGGCGGACCTGCCCAAGGCGCGGCCCGGGACGCGGGTCCGGGTCGGCGGCGCGGTCATCACCCGGCAACGCCCCGGCACGGCGAAGGGCTTTGTGTTCATCACCCTTGAGGACGAGACCGGGCACACGAACGCGATCGTCCGGCCCGCGCTCTTTGAGCAGTATCGCCTCGTCATCAGCCTGGAGCCGGCGCTCCTGATCACCGGCCGGGTGCAGGCGGAGGAGGGGGTGATCCATCTCCAGGCCGAGCGGATCGAAAAATTGCCGGCCACCGGACTGCCGGCGCAGTCGTCACACGATTTTCACTGAGGCCCGCTTGTCGGCGGGCCGATGACGGTTAGTCCTATGCGCAGCCAAAAATCTTCTGAAACATTTCCCCAAACCCCGCGTCCAACCGACCTCCCATGAGCACTGTCACCCTTTCCCCCCAGGTTCTTGACGAGGATCTGCAAATCGTCCGGGTCACCCTTGCGACGATCGCCGGCGACGTCCGCTGCTTTTCCGGCCGGGCGGCCGACGCCATCCAGGAGGCGTTGGCGAACCTGGACCTCGCGCGCCGCGAATTTTCGGGCTGCCGCCGGTCGGAAACCAATCCGAAGGCCGGCGAGGGCGCACCGAGTTAGCCGAACATCCGCCGCCGGCGGGCCCCGCTGCGCCCGCTGGGCGCAATCCGCTCGCCCGGCGGCCGGTAGGCGCGGTGCCGATAGCCGGTCCGGTCCGGGTCGGCCGCGCACCGGAGCTGGAAATCCTGCATGCGCGCGAAGAGCCCGAGCAGCTGTGCCGGCAGGGCGTAGCGGTCCAGGCCGCTGCGTTCCAGCGCGAGCAGCGTCTCGTGGGTCGCCTCGAGGGTGGACAGGCAGGACGGATGGGGCTGTTGCTTGATGACGAAGCGGCTTGGCTCGGACGGCGTGAACATCACCCTGGGCAGGCGCTGCAGGCTCGGGCTCAGGCGCAGCATCTTCCGGCCGAGGCTCCAGGTGGCGTCAAGCACGAGGACCGCGAGGCGGCGGCCGCCCAGGTCCGCGGCGGTCAGCTGGCCGGTGGAAAGATTCCGGGCCTCCCGTCCGGGAAAGAGCAGCATAGGAAATAGTCCCGGGTCGGCCAAGAGCGCCTGCGCCGGCGCGTGCTCCTCGAAGCCGACACCCACGTGCAGTTCGCTGCCGGCGAGGCAAAGATGGGTGAGCCGGCCGGTGGCGGTCTTCTCCTGCTTGAATTCCTTGGGGTGCATTAAAAACACAAACTTGGTCCGGGTCGTCATCGGCTGGATGGAACCGCACCAGCACAGCGCCTTGGGCCAGAAGCAGCGGTAGCACATCTCGCGGCTCATCGGGAGGCGGGGATCGAGTGGCGGCCGGTCATCGGAGCGGACCAGACTCGGCGTACGGCCGGACGGCGGCAATCCGGATCGGCGGCCGGCGAGGCCGAGTCCGGCGGAGCTTGCAACCCGTTCAGCCCAGGGCGAGCGCGATGATGCCGACTGCCATGGCGCCGGCCGCCCAGAGCCGGCGCCGGGAATCGGACTCCTTCAGGTATTTTGCCCCGATGAAGGCTCCGATGACGATGCTTACTTCCCGGGCCGGGGCGATGTAGCTCACGGGTGTGAAGGACAGGGCGGTCAGGACCAGGATGTAGGCGAGCGGAGAAAGGCAGGCCATGCCGGCGACGTACCGCCGATGCAGACGCCAGTGGCGCGCGACTTCGGGCCAGCGGCGCAGCGCGAACGGCGTCAGGAGGATTAGCTGCGTCAGGGCGGTGCCGGCATCGTACAGGACCGGCGGGATCCTGAGGACCGCGACCCCGTGGCGGTCCCAGACCGTGTAGGCCGCGATGAAGAGGCCCGAAGTCACCCCGAGCCGGACGGCGGTGCGCAAATGGGCGCGGTCCTGCCGGAAGAGCCGGGAGCCGTCGGTGAGAAAGAAGATGCTCCCAATGATCACCAGGCCGCCCGCCACCGCGAGCGGGGTGGGACGCTCGCCGAGCAGGACGATCGCGGCCAGGGTCGAAAGCAGCGGGCCGGTGCCGCGGGCGAGCGGATAGACCAGCGAGAAGTCCCCGGCCCGGTAGCTCCGCTGGAGAAACAAGGCATAGCCGGTCTTCAGGACGCCGCTGCCGAGGATCCAGGGGAGAGCCCCGCGCGGCAGCACGGGGTGCTTCCACTCCCAATACCCCCAAAGCACCGGGATGTAGAGGGAGTTGATCATCAGCCCCACCGCATAGACAAACGGCAGCCCGCCGCCGGCCCGCTTGGCGCAATAGTTCCAAGTGGCGTGCAGGCCGGCGGCCAGGAGGACCAGCGCGAGGGCGAGCGTGGTCATGGCGGGGGGATCGGGCGGCCTGAGTCCGGCAGCCGGGCGCGCAGCTCCGCCAAGGTCAGGCCGTCGATCTGCACGAGCTTCTGGCGCGACTTGTCCCCGTGCACCAGGGAGACCGCGCACTTGGGCAGGCCGAGTTCCCGTGCGAGCAGCGCGCACAGTGCCTCATTGGCGCGCCCGTCCAGGGCCGGCGCCCGGATCTTCATCTTCAGGCAGTCGCCGAGCCAGCCGGCGATGGCATCGCGGGCCGCGTTGGGGATCGCCTTGACGGCGAGACGGCATCCCGTGGGCACCCGGCAGCGTCGCTGCGGGACGGCCGCGACGTCAAGGGCTCGTCCGGGGGCGGCCGCGGCGCGGCACTTGAGGCTTGGCGCCTCTCGCCGGCAGGCTAAGCAAGCAGGGAGCCATGGGTGCAACCGCCAGCGCCGCCGCCTTGCTAGTCGCCGAAGCCGCCTTTCCGGCTCCGCCGGAGGAGCTGTTCGCGGCGTTGCAGGACCGGCCGGGGAGCTTCTTTCTCGACAGCGGCCTGCCGGCCGGCGGGCTGGGCGCCTTCTCCTTCATCGGGTTCGATCCCTTCCTGGTTTTTCGCTCGAAGGGGGACCGGATCACCCTTGTGGAGGACGGCATTGCCGCCGAGCGGCGGGGCGATCCGCTGGAGGAATTGCGCCTGCTCCTCCAGCGTTATCCGGGCGCCGCGGCTCCCGGCCTGCCTTTTGCCGGCGGGGCGGTGGGGTTCTTTTCCTACGAGTTGTGCTCCCGCTTGGAGCGGATTGCGCGCCGGACGCCCGACGATCCGGGGATTCCCGAGATCGAGCTGGGCTTCTACGACGGCGTCCTTGCCTTTTGCCACGCCACCGGCCGATCCTGGCTCGTGGGGCAGGCCGTGCACCGGGACGCTCCGGGGCAGATCGTGCGGCGGCTGCGCGAGGTGGTGACTGCGGCCTGGGAGCGGCGCGGAGCGCCGCCGGCCAAGGATCCGGCGCCGCGTGCGCGGGCGCAGCTGCGGGCCCGGACTTCCCGGACGGAGTACTTGGCGGCGATCGCCCGCATCAAGGATTACATCGCCGCCGGCGACGTCTACCAGGTCAATCTCGCCCAGGAGTTCGAGACCGAGCTGCCGTGCGCGCCCTACGTCTTGTACGAGCGGCTGCGCCGGCGCTCGCCGGCCCCGTTCGCCGCCTACCTGAACGGCACTGATTTCCAATTGCTCAGCAGTTCTCCGGAGCGCTTCCTGCGCCTGCAGGGCGATCGGGTGGAAACCCGGCCGATCAAGGGCACGCGGCCCCGCGGCGCCATCCCCGAGGCGGACGCCCGGCAGCGGCAGGAACTGCTGAGCAGCGAGAAGGACCGGGCCGAGCTGCTGATGATCGTGGACCTGGAGCGGAACGACTTGGGCCGGGTCTGCACGCCGGGCTCGATCCGGGTCGACGAGCTGTTCCGCCTCGAGTCGCACCCGACCGTGCATCACCTGGTGGCGGAGATCACCGGCCGGCTGCGCCCGGGGGCCGACGCGGTGGACTGTCTGCGGGCGATGTTTCCGGGCGGCTCGATCACCGGGGCCCCGAAGGTGCGCGCCATGCAGGTCATCGACGAGTTGGAGCCGGGCCGGCGGCACGCCTACACCGGGGCGATCGGCTACCTCGGCTTCGACGGTAGCTGCGACTTGAACATCGCGATCCGCACGATCTTCTGCCGCCAGGGCCGGGCTTCCTACCACGTGGGCGGCGGCATCGTCTGGGATTCCGTGCCGGAGAGCGAATACCAGGAAACCCTCGACAAGGGCCGGGCGCTGCAGGCCGCGCTCACGGAGGCGCCATGAATCCCGCTCCGGCCTCCTCGGACGGCCCCGCTTCCGGCCCGCAGGTGGACTTCAACGGGCAGCTGATGCGGGCGTCCGCGATGGGGATTTCGCCGTTGAGCGAAGGCTTTCTCTATGGGCGCGGCCTGTTTGAAACGATCAAAGTCGCCGGCGGCCGGCCGATCTTTTTCGCTGAACACGCGGAGCGCCTGCACCGGGGAGCGCTCGCACTCGGGCTGGAGGCTCGGACCGGCACGGCCGGACTGCTCGCCCGATGTCTTGCCGTGATCGGAGCCAACAGCCTGGCCGAGGGCGCGATCAAGCTGGTCGTGTTTCAAGGCGCCGGCGGCGTGGATGAGCTGATCCTGCCGCGGGACCTCGGCCCGGGCCCGGGTGCCGTCGTCGGCTTTCGCCTGCAAACGATGGTCGGGACGGCTCAGGAGGGCGGGTTTGGTCCCCTCAAGACCCTGAACTATCTGCGGCAGATCGGCGCCAAACGGGCGGCGCAGGCGGCGGGATTCGACGAGCCGATCCTTTTCGGCGCGGACGGGGCCCTGCTCGAAGGCGCGACCACCAACGTCTTCGTGGTGAAATCCGGCCAGGCCGTGACCCCTCTCTCAGATGGTCGGATCCTGCCCGGCATCGTGCGGGCTAAGATGCTTCTGCTGGTAAACGCTGCGGAAGGCCGCATCGACGCACGCGAGCTGGGCGCGGCCGATGAGGTCTTTGTGACCAACTCGCTGATCGGCGTGATGCCGGTGGCGCAGGTCGACGGGCAGCGTTACGATCTCGAATGCAATCCGGTGACGCGACAAGCGATCGCCGCCCTGAGCGAGCTCGAACGGCGATCCGGCGCCGCTCTCTCCTGACCCCGCCGGATCCAGAGGCGAAGATTTTAACCGCGTCACGGTCCGGCCGAAGGCACCGCCGGCAGGACGATATTGGCCGGGCCGGAAGCGGCCGGCGGCGGATTCCCCACGGCCGGCCATGGCGAAACCGCCAGCCCGGCCGGATCGGTCCAAAGGTCGGACGAACCTGCCGCAGGCGCACCGGTGAGCACGCGGGCGCCATCGCCGGTCGGGTCGAAGCGGATCCGATAGATTGAGGTCGGCGCCGGTGGGACAGGAGCCGGCCCGCTGGGCGCGGGAGCAGGATTGGTTGGAGCCGGCGGAGCGGCGGGTGGCACGGGCGTCGGAGGCGGTTCTGGGGCCGCTGGGGCAGTCGGCGCGGGCGGCGCGGGTGGGGGCGTGACCGGTGCCGGCGCGGTGATCGTGAGCGTGTACGGACCGGCCGGAGCCGAAGGATTGAAGGCGTCGTCGCCTCCGTGGACCACCCAAAACGTGTAGGGTCCGGGAGCGGGCGGCAGCCAGCTGGGCGACCAGCCGGAGGTCTGCGTCCCGGCGTCGGCTGTCGTGCCGCCATTCCAATTGGTGTAGCCGACAACCGCAAATTGCCAGGCGCCGGTCCCGGCGCCGCCCACGTCGGCGGGAACGAAGAGCTGGCCCAATGGGAGGGTGGCATCGGCCGAGGACACGGGCGGCTGGTCCGATTTTCCGTCGACCTGCACGGTCCAGGCGATCAGCGGCGAGGAAAGGCCGTCGGCGTCCGTCGCCTGGGCGGTGTACACCGCCGTGCCGGCGGCGTCCTCCGTGGCGGAGTTGGCGTTCGCGCTCCAGCCATCGCCGCTCCCCGAGGCCGCGAACGGCAGGCTGTTCTTCCAAATGGTTACCGTGGCCAGATTGCCGTTGTCATCCTGCGCGTCCGCCGAAATCAGGTAGGACTGGCCGGCCGTCACCTCGGCCGGATTGGTCGCGCCCGCCGGCGCCGACCAACTGATCCGCGGCGCGTCGTTCGCCGCGCCGGTGTCGACCGTCCCCAGCGAACTGGCCACGTAGAAGTTTCCCTGGCTGCCGCCGCCCTGGTTGTAGAGATAGACATAGACGAAGACCCTGAAGAGCGTATGGGCGGGCAGGGCCGGCGAGTCGAAAGTCCACTGGAACTGATAGGCTGGGCTCGGTCCTGGGTTGGGCGTGTTCACCGGCTGGTAGGGGGAGCCGGCGTCGTCGGGTAGGCCGCCGTTCTGCGCGGCGACGTTCCAGTTGCCGCTGGCATCCAGCTGCTCGAGCCAGACGTCCAGGCCATAGACTCCCTCCGAGCCGCGCGGGGTGAAGGGTGCGCACTGGTAGACGATCACGCCGCGCGAATGGTCAGGGTACCCAAACGGGCTGACAAAGGGAAAGGTGAGCGAGAGGGAACTGCCCCCGTGGTCGGCGCCGTAGTAATTGTCGGGGAACGGCGCGTCGAGGCCGGCGGCGGTGAATGGCGGATTGACGGAATTGAACGCCTGCGAGGGGGCCGGATCCGCCCGCCCGGAAAGTGCGGCGGCCAGCGCCAGCGCGGCGACGGCCATGCCGGCCGGGACCTTGCGGAAGCGGCGGTTCATCGGCGGGCCGTTCAGGGGGCGGCGTAGATTTCCACCAGGGCGAGGCCTCCGGCCGGGGTCCCGGCGCGGGGCCCGACTGTCGCCGTAAAATTGCCCGGCGCGGCGAGCCAGAGGAGCGCCGCATCGGCGCTGCCGGCTGGAAACGGAAACGCGCCCAGAGCGGCGGCGAGCGTTTGCACTTGGTCGGTCTGCGGGGACTGGCTCCAGCCAGCGTTGGCCGCGAGCGTCTGGGCGGCGCCGTCGAAGAGCGTGAGACTGGGATCGGCCAACGCGCCCGGGAGGCCAAAGCTCGCCGTGAGGGCGGGCCCCGCCGCCCGGAGAAGCAGGCGGCGATGCCCGCTGCCGACCACGGTGCAGCCGGCGATGAGCTGGCTGTCGCCGGTCCCCGCGAGGCCGCGGCTGGAAAGATTGACCAGCTGGCTTCCGTCCGCCGGGGTCAGGTCATAGATCTCCACCAGTCCCACCAATCCCGCCTGATCGGCGGGCGGGGTCCCGGGCGCCGGAGAGACGACGACCGTGTACGCGCCGGGAAGCAGGGTCGCCAGCAGGGCGCTGTCGCCGCCACCGCCCGCCCAGGCGACGAGTGGAAAATCTCCGGCCTGCGCGGCGGCGGCCGCCACGGCCGCCCCATGGTCGCCGCCGCTGGTCCAGCCGATATTGGCGGCGATCACGGCGCCGCCCTGCACCAGCTGGAGCTGGGTGGCCGGAATGCACTCGTTCGCCGGAAATCCCACCGTCCCCAGGGACGGACCGACGCCCCGCAGCAGGAGCTGCTTGCGCGCCGAAGCTGGACCGGAGATCACAAAGCCGCCGATGAGCTCAGCGCCGCCGGCTTCCACGAGGCCGCGGGTGGACAGGCCGACCAGCTGGGCCGTGCCGTCGGAGGCGGCGACGGGAGCCTGCGGGGGGAGGGTCGCCGCGGCCGGGGGCTGGACCCAATCGAGCTTTACATTGTCGGGTCCGACGATGACCGAGGCGGTCGCCGCATGAAACGGGCCTCCGTCCGCGGTCGCCGTATAGGCGCCGGAATTTGCCGCGACCGGGATCGCGTAGCCGCCTGCGGTGCCCGTGGTCGCAAACCAGCCCCCATGGTCCAGCGTGATCGTGACGCCGGCCAGGCCTTCGCCCGAGTCGTAGACACCATTGGCATTGTTGTCCTGGTAGGCCACCCCGGTAAGAAACACGGTGCCGGCGCCGCCGAAGGGCAGATCGCTCTGGGTGAAGAACTCCGAGCTGCCGCGAAAGACGGTGAGCACGCGGTTCCCGCCGGCGATGGGAGACACATCGATGCCGGCCAGACGCGTGTGCCCGAGGGTGAGGCCCGGAAGGGAGTCTCCCTGGGTCAGCCACTGCGGGGGAGGCGAGCCGGAGCCGGGCTGGCAGAGCAGCGTCAGGAGGTATTCGCGACCGGAGAGCAGCGGCGAGTAGAGGTTGGCCTGCGCGACCTCCGCGTAGGTCGCCCCGAACGGTCCGAAGGTCGCCGATCCGCCGGTGGCATTCGGCCCCGTCAGGACGTCGCCGGGCCCGGAGAGGAGTTCGCCCGCTGTCGGCAACGGATAGAGGTAGGCCGGCGGCGGCCGGTCCGGCGGAATCGCCGGAGCGGGCGGCTGGGATTGCGCGCTCCAGCGGGCGGCCTGCTGCTGGAAAAGCGGATAGAAGGCGAGGGGGGCCGTGCTGAGGGCGGCGGAGTTGGGAAACGCCAGGCTGTTCGCCTGGGCGAGGCCGTACGCCGCCTGCAGGCCCTGCTCCAGCTGGGAGGCGGTTGCGGGGGATTCGCCCGCGAGCCAGGCGGCGATCAGCGGATCGGCGTCCGCCTGGCCGAGCAGCGAGTTGAGCGTGGCGACCGGATCCTTCCGCCCGGCGTTGAGCCATTCCATCGCAACCTGCTCATCGGCGGTGGGGTCGCCTTGCGACCATTGCCGGCCGGCGGGCGGCGCGGAAAGCGCCAGGACCGGCAGGAAGAAAAAAAGGCAGAGGCGGAGCGGGTGAGAATGCATGGGCGGTGGCTCCAGCGATAGTGGCAAGTCACCCGCCGGGCGCTTCGCGCGCCCGCCCAGCCCTTGTTACAATCGCTTGGATGCCACCATTGGCCGCATCCGGGGCGCTTCGGCGCGGGTCGAGTCTGGGGGGAACGGTCGCCACGCTCGCGCTCCTCGCCGCGGTGACGACGGTGGCGGCCCCGCCGCTTGCGCAAACGCTGCGGGCGCACTGGCCGGAGCTGGAGGGACTGGCGCTGCGGACCGAAGCGGCGGTGAGCGCCTGGCTGGAACGGTGGGCGGCGCCGCCGGCAAGCTACCCCAGCCTGCCGCCCTTCATTCCGGCACCGGAGCTTCGGTGGGACTGGCCGCGCCCGCCGTGGCGCGGAGACTGGAGCTGGCCGGTTCCGCCCGCTCCCGCGCGCGGCCGGGACGAGTGGATTCAGCCGCGGCCGGGCCGGTATCCGCCTCCGCGCCGGACGCCGGCATTTCCAGGCGGCGCCAGACTTCGTTGGCGAAGCCGCGGTCGTCGCCGGCCGCGTAGCGCCCCGCCAGCGGATCGCCCGCCAGGAGCAGTCCGGCCGCGGCGTGGATGAAGGCGGCCGCCCGGTGGGCCGCGCGCACGCTGTGGCGAACGGCTCTCCAGGTCAGGTCCGGGTCCCGGCCGGCGCCGCCCGCCGATGCGGCGAGATGGAGGAGACCGGCCGCATCCACCGCGGCGCCGGCGGCTGCCCAGGGGGCAAGATCGGCGGCGGCCGGGCTGCCGGGCCGCACCCGCCCCGGGTTCCAGCGCGCGCCGCGCAGCCAGCAGGTTCCGAGCGCGGACTCTTCGGATCCGAAGGGCTCGGCCTCCAGCCAATCGGCCTCGATGCCCACGGGATGGAAGCAGTTCTCGAGGGCGGCGCGCAGCAGCGGGTGGGTCAGCGAAGTGCACCCCTGGGCCAGCCAGCGGGCGAGGGCGGCCTGGGTGTCGCGATCTGCCATGGAAGCATACTAGCACGGCGGGGCCGGGCGCCAGGAGGCCGATGGGCGTCTTGTTGCCCGCAGCCATCCGCGCGGCCGTTTGCTATTTTCTCCGGCTCCCATGAGCACGAATTCCTATGCGCAGAATCATGAACTCTTCGGCCGCTTCCTCGACCTGCAGCGGCGGCTTGTCGCCGACCTCGCCCGCCATCCGTCCCTTGTCCGCTCCTGGCTCGAGTCGCAGCCGCCGCGGGAGACCGAGGCCGCCGCTGCCCGCGGCGCTTCGAAAGCGTGGCGGACGGCGCGCCTGAGCGCCGCCCGCCGCCGCGAATTGGGCGCCCTGCTGGCCGGCGCGGCCGAAGGGGCGGCCGGGATCGCCGCCCTGGCCGGCTGGCTCCTCTCCGCCGTGCCGGTCTGCACTTACTTTGAGATCGCCGCCAGCGCGCGGCCGAGCCTGCCGGCGCTCGATCCGCAGGCCGGCGCCAGCGCCGGGGCGCTGGTCGGCCTGCGCGAACGACTGTTTCTCGCCAACTACGGGCTCGCCAAGTCGGCCGCGCGCTACCGCTCCTTTCAGGATTATGGCGACCGGTTGAGCGCGGCTTCGAGCGGCCTGCTCGACGCCATCGACCGGTATGTGCCCGGCCCCCGGGCGGCGCGCTTCGGCTATTTTGCCACGTACTGGATCCGCTACCGCCTTGGGCGCCTTGCCCAAAAGCACGGGACGCTTGTGGCCGTCCCCATCAACCAGTACCGGATCAGCCGCCGGATCGACCGGTTCCTGGCGCAGCGCCTGCGGCACGGCCAGCCGCCGCCGTCGGAGGCGGAGATCCGCGCCGAACTCAAGCTCGGCGCCGACGCGTGCTATTGGCACGAGCGCCGGCCGAGGATGGTCTCCCTGCACGTGCCGGCCTCGGCGGACAACCAGACCTACACCCTGGAGCATACGCTGCGCGATCCGGCGCCGGAACCGGCGGCGCTCCTGGAGGAAGGCGACGGCGCCGAACAGCTGCGCGCGCGGCTGCGCGCCCGCCTTACGCCCTCCACCCGGGTGGTCCTGGCCCGCTGCGGGGGCATCGACTCCCTGGCGGACGCGGCGGTGGACTACCTCTCCGACCTGCGGCAGGAGGGCCGCGCGCGCCTGCGGACCCGGCGGCGCCCGGCCGCCGGACTTGGGAGTTGAAGCCGGCGCCGGCCCCCGCTGCAATGCGGACTGCTCCCATGGCCGCCGACCTTGCTCCGCCCGATTTTGCCGCCGTTCGCGCGGCCAGCGCGCGGATCGCCCCGTACGTGCACCGCACGCCGGTCCTTTCGAGCCGGAGCCTGGATGCGCTCAGCGGGGCCCGCCTGTATTTCAAGTGCGAGAATTTCCAGAAGGCCGGGGCCTTCAAGGCGCGGGGCGCCCACAATGCCGTGTTCGCGCTTCCGGAGCGGCCGGCCGGCGCCGGGGTCGTGACCCATTCCTCCGGCAACCACGGGGCCGCCCTCGCCCTCGCCGCCCGGCGCCGCGGGATCCCCGCGCACATCGTGGTGCCGCGGGACGCGCTGGCGGCCAAGGTCGAATCGATCCGCCGGTACGGGGGCCGGGTGGTGTTCTGCGCGGCGACCCAGGCGGACCGCGCGGCCGTCGCCGCGAGGGTGCAGGCGGAGACCGGCGCGCAACTGGTGCATCCCTTCGACAACCCGTGGGTCATCGCCGGCCAGGGGACGGCGGCGCTCGAACTGTGCACGGATTTCCCGGGGCTGGACGACGTCGTTGCGCCCGTCGGCGGCGGCGGCCTGATCGGCGGCACGGCGCTGGCCGCCCAGGGCCTGAATCCGCGGATCCGGGTGACGGGCGCCGAGCCGGCGGCGGCCGACGACGCGGCGCGCTCCCTGGCGGCCGGCCGGCTCGTGCGGCAAGCGGGGAGTTTCACGATCGCCGACGGGCTGCGCGCCAACCTGGCCGAACTCACCTTCGCGCTGCTGCGCGCCCGGGTCGACTCCGTGCTGACGGTGCCGGAAGGCCAGATCGTCCAGGCGATGCGCCTGAGCTGGGAAATGCTGAAGATCCTGGTCGAGCCCTCTTCCGCGGTGGCGCTCGCCGCCGTGCTGGCGAATCGGGAACGTTTTGCGGGCCGGCGGGTCGGCATCATCGTGACCGGCGGCAACGTTGATCTCGACCATCTGCCCTGGGCCGGGGCGGCCGGCGGGTCGGCGGCCCGGGTTTTGCCGGAGGAGCCGCGATGAGCGAGGCGGCCCGGAAAATCCGCTGGGGCGTGCTGGGCTACGCGCGCATCGCGCGCGTGTCGGTGATTCCCGCCATCGTCCGGTCCGCCAATTCCGAGTTTTTCGCGCTCGCCTCGCGGGACCCCGGCAAGCTGGTGGAAGCGCGGGCCCAGCAGCCGCTGCCCCGCGCCTACGAGAGCTACGACGACCTGCTGCGCGATCCGCGGATCGACGCCGTGTACATCCCGCTGCCGAACTCGCTGCACCGCGAATGGACCCTGAAGGCGGCCGCGCACGGCAAGCACGTGCTCTGTGAGAAGCCGATCGCCCTCAACGCCGCGGAGTGCCGCGAGATGATCGCGGCCTGCGCCGCCCGGAAGGTGAACCTGATGGAGGCGTTCATGTACCGCTACACGGACCGCATCCGCCAGGTGCAGGCGGTGCTGCGCAGCGGCGCCCTGGGCGAGATCAAGTTCGTCTCGGCGTGCTTTCGCTTTCCCCTTGCCAACCCCGGCTCGATCAAGCTGAAGCCGGAACTGGGCGGCGGGGCGCTTTACGACGTGGGATGCTACCCGGTGAATTTCGCCGGCCTGGTCGCCGACCATGCGCTCGCACCCCCCGGCGCGGCCTCGCCGCCGCTCGCCGTCCCGCACACGGTGCGGGCGACGGCGCATCGCGTCGACGGCATCGACGTGATCACCTCGGCGCTGCTGCAGTATCCCGGCGGCCTGATCGCCAGCCTCCACTGCGGGTTCAACGCGCAGAAGGTCGTCGGCGCTGAGATCGTCGGCACCGAAGGGGTTCTGCAGGTGCCGGAAACCTTCTTCGACGCGCCGGGCTCGCTCATCCTGATCCGCGGCGAGGAGCGGCGCGAACTTCCGGTCGCCGCTTCCGACCGCTACCGCTCCGAGGTGGAGGATTTCGCGGCCGCGATCCTGGAAGGCCGGCCCCCGCAGGGCTCGCTGGCCGAGTCCCTGCGCAACATGGAGGTCCTGGACCGCGTCTTTGCGGCGCTCTAATCCCGAGGCGGCGGAGCGGGCGCGGATTTACTCCGCGCCCGGTTTCAGGCCAACGAGGCGATCCGGGTCAACGGACCGGATCCTCAGTCCTTCTTCTCGACCTTCTTGAACTGCTTGTGGTCCTTGCGCTCGGTCTGGCCGAGCTGCTGCAGGAGCGTCGCGGCCTGGTCGTTGTCGTTGGCGGTGAGGGCCGCCGTGAGCGCGTCGACCTGGGTGATGAAATCCTTCAGGCCGGCCTGATAATCGGCATGGAACTTCGCCTGGTCGGCGTCGGGCAGGTCCTTCTCCTTCTTGGGGGTCAGGTCGAGCGCAGCGGTCGCCGCGTCGTGGATCTGGGCCACCAGGGCGATCGAGGCCGCGTTTTGGGAGGCATCCTTGATCTGGCCGCGCAGCTTGCGAAACGCCTTGTTGATGATGTCCATCTTCTTCTCCAGATCCGTCTTATCCTCGGATGCGGGAGCGGCTTGGGCGGGGGCGGAGGCGTCCGGCGCCGGGGCGGCGGGCGCAGTGTCCTGGGCGCGCAGGGCGGGGGCGGCAAGCAGGAGGGAAAGCAGGAAGGCTGAAGCGATGGTCTCGGATTTCATTAAGTTATTGGATGGGTGGGGGAGGAAACGCCGGCAAGAACTGATAGGATTCGGCAGGCCGGGCAACCGGATTCTGCGCTCCTGACGCATCGGAACGGAAGAAGTTGCGCCAATCCGCATCCTCTGCTGGAGTATTTTCAGGGGGGCCGGACTCGGAAACTCCCCGGACTCAACGTTCTTATGAATTCCATCCCCCATCCGCTTTCCGCCGCCGGCTGCGCCGGCGCGCTGCTGGCCGGCCTGGCGCTCGTGGCCGGCTGCGCTGAGGCGCCCCCGCCCTCCTCCCCCACCGCGTCCATGGCCGTCCAGGAGGCGGCTCCGCCGGCGCCTCCCGCCGGCGATTTCACCTACCGCCAGGGCCAGCTGGCCGCGCCGCCGGCCGATGCCGAGACGGCCTACCGCCGCGGCACGCCGCCGGCGCCGGCCCACTATATGTTGGTCGAGGAAGGCGCGGCCCCCCCGGAGCCCCGGGTGGTGATCGTCGGCGCCCCGCCCCCCACGCCGCTGGCCGAGGACGTGCCCGGCCGGCCCGGGCCGCGCCATGTCTGGCTGACCGGCCATTGGCGGTATCGCGGCGGCCATTACCTCTGGATCCCCGGGCACTGGGGGGTGCCGCCGCGGCCGGGCGCGCGGTTCGTCGCCCCGCACTGGGAGCAGCGCGGCGGCTCATACCTTTTCTTCGAAGGCTACTGGCAGGTCGTCGGCTCTGGCCAGTGATGGCCGGCGGGGCCGCCTATTTGGCGGCCTTGCGGCCGAGATATTCCCACATCAGGACCGCGCCGGCCACTGAGACATTGAGCGACTCGACCGGGCCCCTCCCGGCGATGGTCGTCAGCCGGCTGCAGGCCGCCGCCACTTCCGGCGCCAGCCCGGACTCCTCGTTGCCCAGAACGAGCGCGATCCGGGCCGGGGCGGCCCCCGCCGGCGCCGGCTTGGCCGCCTGCAGTTCGGGCGCGTCCCGGGTGGCCGCCCCGATGACCTCATAGCCGGCGTCGGCCAGGTCCCGCAGGAAGGGTGGGAGGCGCGAGACCGCCCGCACCTCCAGTGCCTCGAGGCCGCCTTCGGCGACCCGGTAGGCGGCGTCGTTGGGCCGCGCTGCGGCCGGATCGGCGGTGAGGATCAGGCGGGGAATCCCGAAGAACGCGGCGCTGCGGGCCAGCGCGCCCAGATTGTGGGCGTTGCCGATCCGGTCCAGGATCAGGAGCGGCTCCCGCCGGGCGGCCCAGGCCTCGAGGTCCGCCGGAGCGACCGGCCGC
>Ga0302196_10001514_pt1 | contig 22196 bp, 18 predicted proteins | sample II_Bog_N1_3_FD_198794 | JGI IMG/M metagenome (GOLD analysis project Ga0302196, IMG submission 198794) | Peat permafrost microbial communities from Stordalen Mire near Abisko, Sweden - II_Bog_N1_3 | ecosystem: Environmental > Terrestrial > Soil > Wetlands > Peat | place: Sweden: Abisko...
CGCCCGCATAGATCACCTCGCCAGGTTTCACCTCGAAGGACGGCGAGCCCAGGCAGAATTTCAACGCCTCAAGGCCTTCCAATTGAGAATCCAGCCGCCAAACTCCAGCGGGCACGCTGAAGGCGAAGAAGTTGCCTTGTCGCTTGGCGAATAGCAGGCCGATGGTCGCATTGATCGTGTCTGGTCCATGATCGACTGTGGAAGCGGCGGTCATCGGATCGGGACCCTTGCGCGTGAAGACCAGCCCAAAGCCGTTATGGAAGCTGAGCCCTTTGGTCGCGATGATGATCACGCCACCTTCCGGGGGCGCCATGTTGAAGCCGCCGGGCTTGAGCGGCTTTTTCGGCCATTTGGGGTCGATGGCGACTGACGTGGGCGTTGAATTTGCGCGATGCAGATAGGCCTCCGCGGCAGCCTGTTTCAGATTGTTCTCGGTCGCCACTTTCAGGCTGAGCTGTCCGTCGTTGGTGTGGTCCGGCCGCATCTGGAAGTGCACGGTCCGACCGTTGGCCGCATCATTGCCCCAAACGCGCACGACGTCACCGTGAGGCGTTTGCGCGCCGACCCAGGCCTGCAAACGATTCGAGAGTTCAGCCGCCGGCAGGGCGGCCAGGGTCACGCCTTCTGCGTCCGCCAGATGAACAACCCGCCAGCCCCTGACCACCATGCAGTTTTCCAAGGCGGCGGCGACAACGCCCCGGTGAGCCGCGTCGGCGATGGCGCCTTGGATCAGAGCGCCGAGCAGGCCCTGGGACGGCATTTGTTCGTCCACCGCCTGCATCTTGTCTGCTTCCACCAGGCAGGCGGCGACGGCGGCGTTGTGAGTCGCCAGATCGGCCCCAGGTCGGTTGAAGTAGGTGTAGCCCAGGGTGACGCGCGCCAGATTCACAGGCTCGGCCGCCGCAGGCGTGGCCTGTGCGTTCGCCGCTCCGGCGGCGATTTGCGCGTGAGCCGCTCCAGCGGCGGCCGCCAATATCATAAAACCCGCTGCAAACTTGCCGCAACCCATATCCTGCCCCCCCAAAGGCATGAGATTCACACGCCACAGGATCCCCGAATGGGTAGCGCGCCTGAACTATTTCTACCTTAGCACTTACGGGTCGAACTCGGTGGAACACAAGACGCCTTGCGGGCAGGCAATGTCTCCGCGCGGACATCGGCGGGCCCTGAGCCTGATTGTCGATTGGCCGATAAGACAAGCTCGCCAAGCCCGTAGCGAACGCGAATTCTCACCCTATTGGGCCGGATCGGCGCGACCGTGCGGCGTTTGGACCTATGGGACTGGGCTCTGGGCCTCGCGGCTGCGCTGCGGCCGCGATGGCCGTCAAGCTTTAGGTCAATTAACCCAAAACGATTACCCAATCTGCCCCGCCTGCGTCAGTTGCGATCAAAAAAATCGCGTGCTATCAGGCGCGCGGCTTTGGGGCGTCGGGCTGTTTCGCATCCTGAGTCCCTCGTGCTTTTCCTAAGCGCATTCAAGCCTTTCCATCCACCGGAGCGTGCTTCGGCGGCGACGGACCGGACGCAACTGGCGAGTATCACTTTGGCGGATGATTCCAAGGCTACGGAAGTGGGCGCGCGCTACGCCCGGGCGCTGTTCGATCTGGCCGCCGAGTCCGATCTGATCGCGACGGTCGACGCTGACCTGAAAGCGCTGAAGGCCATGGTCGCCGACAGCCGCGATCTGCGCGTGCTGCTGGCCTCGCCGGCTTTTGATTCGGCGGCCAAGAGCAAGGGCCTGCTGGCGGTGGCGCAGGCCGCGTCGTTCAACGCCCTGACCGTCAAGTTTCTCGCCTTCCTCACCGCCCAGCGCCGCGCCGAGGCCCTTGGCGCGGTGATCACCAGCTTCCAGGCCCTGTCGGCCGCCCATCGCGGGGTGGTCTCGGCCCAGGTGACCACCGCCGTCGCCCTGACCGAGGCGCAGCTGTCGGGCCTCACCGCCGCGCTTCGCCTGTCGCTGGGCAAGGATCCCGATATCGAGACCCGCGTCGATCCCGCCATTCTCGGCGGGCTCAAGGTGCGCGTGGGCTCGCGCCTGTTTGACGCTTCGCTGAAGTCGAAGCTCGATTCCCTCAAGTTCGCCCTCAAGAGAGCGTAAGCCATGGACATCCGCGCCGCCGAGATTTCGGCCATCCTCAAGTCGCAGATCGCCAATTTCGGCGAAGAGGCGGACGTCTCTGACGTCGGTCAGGTGCTCAGTGTCGGCGACGGCATCGCCCGCGCCTTCGGCCTCGACAAGGTCCAGGCGGGTGAAATGGTCGAGTTCCCCTCGGCCGGGGTCAAGGGCATGGCCCTCAACCTCGAACGCGACAATGTCGGCATCGTGATCTTCGGCGACGACCGGGCGATCAGCGAGGGCGACGAGGTCCGCCGCCTGGGCCAGATCGTCGACGTGCCGGTGGGGAAGGCCCTGCTGGGCCGGGTGGTCAATCCGCTGGGCGAGCCGATCGACGGCAAGGGCCCGCTGGTCGACGTGGCCGAGCGCCGCCGGGTCGACGTCAAGGCGCCCGGCATCATCCCGCGCAAGTCGGTCCACGAGCCGGTGCAGACCGGCCTGAAGGCCATCGACAGCCTGATCCCGGTCGGCCGCGGCCAGCGCGAGCTGATCATCGGCGACCGCCAGACCGGCAAGACCGCAGTGGCCATCGACACCATCCTCAACCAGAAGACCATCAACGCCGGCGACGACGAGAGCGCCAAGCTCTATTGCATCTACGTCGCCATCGGCCAGAAGCGCTCGACCGTGGCCCAGATCGTCAAGACGCTCGAGGAGCGCGGCGCCCTGGACTACACCATCATCGTCGCCGCCACCGCCTCCGAGCCCGCCCCGCTGCAGTTCCTGGCCCCCTTCGCCGGCTGCGCCATGGGCGAGTGGTTCCGCGACAACGGCAAGCACGCCCTGATCATCTATGACGATCTGTCCAAGCAGGCCGTCGCCTATCGCCAGATGTCGCTGCTGCTGCGCCGCCCGCCGGGCCGCGAAGCCTATCCGGGCGACGTCTTCTATCTGCACTCCCGCCTGCTGGAGCGCGCGGCCAAGCTGAACGAGGACAATGGCTCCGGCTCGCTGACCGCCCTGCCGGTGATCGAGACCCAGGCCAATGACGTTTCGGCCTATATCCCGACCAATGTGATCTCGATCACCGACGGCCAGATCTTCCTGGAGACCGACCTGTTCTACCAGGGCATCCGCCCGGCGGTGAACGTCGGCATCAGCGTCAGCCGCGTCGGCTCCTCGGCCCAGATCAAGGCGATGAAGCAGGCCTCCGGACCGATCAAGGGCGAGCTGGCCCAGTATCGGGAAATGGCCGCCTTCGCCAAGTTCGGCTCCGATCTCGACGCCTCGACGCAAAAGCTGCTGGCCCGCGGCGCGCGCCTGACCGAGCTGCTCAAGCAGCCGCAATATGCCCCCCTGACCGTCGAGGAGCAGGTGGTGGTGATCTATGCCGGCACCCGCGGCTATCTCGATGGCGTGCCGGTCGGCGACGTCGGCCGCTTCGAACAGGAGCTGCTGGCGCACCTGCATCTGAAGCAACAACCGCTGCTCGACTCGATCCGCACCGGCAAGGCCCTGACCGACACGCTCGAAGCCGAGCTCAAGGCCGTGCTCAAGCACTTCGCCGAAACCTTCGCTTAAGAGCCCTGAGCAGGACCCGCTAGATGGCCAGCCTCAAGGAGATGCGCAATCGGATCTCGAGCGTGAAAGCCACGCAGAAGATCACGAAGGCAATGCAGATGGTGGCGGCGGCGAAGCTGCGCCGCTCGCAGGACGCCGCCCAGAACGCCCGTCCCTATGCGACGCGGATGGCGGCGGTGATCGCCAACCTGGCCGCCGGTGTGTCCGGCGACGGAGCGCCGCGGCTGCTGGTCGGCACCGGCCAGAGCCACAAGCAGCTGATCCTGGTGGCCACCTCAGACCGCGGCCTGGCCGGCGGGTTCAATTCCTCGATCGTGCGCGCCGCCCGCGAGCGGATCGTCGGGCTGTTGGCCCAAGGCAAGGACGTCTCGCTGATCACCATCGGCAAGAAGGCCCGCGACCAGCTGCGCCGCACCTATGCCGATCGGATCATCGCCAGCTATGAAGCCGGCGCCAAGCCGAGCCTGGAGGTCGCGCAAGTGATCTCCGACAAGGTCCAGGCCCTGTTCGGCGACAGCGAAGTCGATGTGGTGACCCTGTTCTACAGCCGCTTCCAGTCGGTGGTGCAGCAGATCCCCACCGGCAAGCAGCTGATCCCGGCCCAGGTGGACGAGGGCGCGCCGCCGATCGACCTGAAGGGCGCCGCCTACGAATACGAGCCTGACGAGGAGACCATCCTCGAGGCCCTGTTGCCGCGCAACATCACCACCCAGATTCTCTCGGCGCTGCTGGAGAATCAGGCCGGCTTCTACGCCGCCCAGATGACCGCCATGGACAACGCCACCCGCAACGCCGGCGACATGATCCAGGCCTACACCATCCAATATAACCGCACCCGCCAGGCGCAGATCACCAAGGAGCTGATCGAGATCATCTCCGGCGCCGAAGCCCTTTAAGCCCAAGAGAGTCCGCACGATGGCCACCCTCACCGCCGAAAAACCCGCCGCCGCCGTCGCCACGGGCCGCATCGCCCAGGTCATCGGCGCCGTGGTCGACGTCGAGTTCGACGGCCACCTGCCGGCGATCCTCAGCGCGCTGGAGACCACCAACACCGACCAGAAGACCGGCGCGCCGTTCCGCCTGGTGCTCGAGGTCGCCCAGCACCTGGGTCAGAACGTGGTGCGCACCATCTCGATGGACACCACCGAGGGTCTGGTGCGCGGCCAGCCGGTGACCGACACCGGCGGCCCGATCACCGTGCCGGTCGGCCCGGCCACGCTCGGCCGGATCATGAACGTGATCGGCGAGCCGATCGACGAGGCCGGCCCGATCGCCCAGACCTATCGCCGGCCGATCCACGCCGAGGCGCCGTCCTTCGCCGAGCAATCGACCTCGGCCGAGATCCTGGTCACCGGCATCAAGGTCATCGACCTGCTCTGCCCCTACACCAAGGGCGGCAAGATCGGCCTGTTCGGCGGCGCCGGCGTGGGCAAGACGGTGACCATGCAGGAGCTGATCAATAACATCGCCAAGGCCTATGGCGGCTATTCGGTGCTGGCCGGCGTCGGCGAGCGCACCCGCGAGGGCAACGACCTGTATCACGAGATGATCGAGTCCAAGGTCAACCAGGCCGGCGGCGGCGGCGATTCGCGCTGCACCCTGGTCTATGGCCAGATGAACGAGCCGCCGGGCGCCCGCGCCCGCGTGGCCCTGACCGGCCTGGCCCAGGCCGAATATTTCCGCGATGAAGAGGGCAAGGACGTCTTGCTGTTCATCGACAACATTTTCCGCTTCACCCAGGCCGGCTCGGAAGTGTCGGCTTTGCTGGGCCGCATCCCGTCGGCGGTGGGCTATCAGCCGACCCTGGCCACCGAGATGGGCAATCTGCAGGAGCGGATCACCTCGACCAGCAAGGGCTCGATCACCTCGGTCCAGGCCATCTACGTGCCCGCCGACGACCTGACCGACCCGGCCCCGGCCACCTCCTTCGCCCACCTGGATGCGACCACGGTGCTCAGCCGCGACATCGCCGCCCAGGCCATTTTCCCGGCCATCGACCCGCTCGACTCCACCTCGCGGATCCTCGATCCGCTGGTGATCGGCGAGGAGCACTACCGCGTCGCCCGGCAGGTGCAGGAGATCCTGCAGCAGTACAAGGCGCTAAAGGACATCATCGCCATCCTGGGCATGGACGAGCTGTCGGAAGAGGACAAGCTGGTGGTCTCGCGCGCCCGCAAGATCTCGCGCTTCCTGTCGCAGCCCTTCCACGTGGCCGAGCAGTTCACCAACATGCCGGGCATCTTCGTGTCGCTGGAAGACACCATCCGCTCGTTCAAGGCGGTGGTCGAGGGCGAGGGCGACGATCTGCCGGAAGCGGCCTTCTACAACGTCGGCACCATCGACGACGCCAAGGCCAAGGGCGCCAAGCTGGCGGCGCAGGCCTGATCATGAGCGCCAAGCTGCATTTCTCCTTGGTCTCGCCGGAGCGCGAGCTCTATGCGGGCGAGGTCGATCAGGTCGATGCGCCCGGCAGCGAAGGCGATTTCGGCGTGCTGGCCGGCCATGCCCCGTTCATGACCACCCTGCGCGAAGGCTTCATCGTCATCCGCGAAGGCGAGCGCCTGCACCGCTTCGAGGTCCAGGGCGGCTTCGCCAACGTCACGCCTGAGGGCTTCACCGTCCTGGCCGAGCACGCCCGCGACGCGGGGTGACGGCGGACGACGCTGCGTCTGACCCTACGGCGCCGTCACCGCCGCCTGACGCACGATCCATTTCAGGCAGGCCGCCGCGACCTCCGGCCAACCAGGCTCGGCCACCAGCCAGTGGCTCATCTGTGGGAACACCATCAGCTCGGCGCCGAGGCGCTCGCCGGTCTGCTTGACGGTGAAGGACGGATGCACGCGGTCCTGGCCGCCGGCCACGGCCAGCACCGGGGCGGCGATCCGGCCCGGTGAGACGGTGGTGGTCAGGAACGGATCCATCCACCAGTTCAAGGTCTCCCAAAGGGCGCGGCCGCTTTCCGCCGTCATCCGGCCGAAGACGGCCTTGCGCTGGTCCGGGCTCATCCGGTCGAGGCTGTAGCTGCTGGCGGTGGTGAAATCCGGCTCGATCGCCTGCAGCCAATAGGGGCCGAGGGCGTAGAGGCTGACCGCCGAGGCCGCCTCCTCGACGCTGCCGCCGGTCACGCCCCAGGGCGCTGACGGGGCCAGCAGAATCAACCCGCCGACCGCGGCGCGCACCGCCGCCATCTGGGCCACCAGGCCGCCGAGGGAATGGCCGATCAGGATCGGCGGATGATCCTGGGCCTGGATCAAGGCGGCGACGCTGGCGGCGTAATCGCCCATCGACATGCCTGCGGCCTGTCCGTTCGGACGCAGATCGGGGGTCAGACACCGATGGCCGGCGGCCTCGAACGGGGCCTTGAAGGCCTCGAAGGCCCAGCCGCCGCAGAAGGCGCCATGGACCATGATCACCGGGGCCTTGGCGGTCACGCGGCGGCGCCGAAGCGGGCGAAGGCGGCCACGACCTGGAGGTAGGCGGCGCGCTTGAACGGCACCACCAGGTCCGGGGCCTCAGCCAGACGCCCCCAGCGCCAGGCGTCGAATTCAACCTCGTGATGCAGGTTGAGATTGATCTCACTGTCCTCGCCCTCGAACCGCAGGGCGAACCAGATCTGCTTCTGCCCCTTCCAGCCGCGGGCGGACTTGCTGCCGCGCACCTCGGGCGAGAAATCGTAGGTGATCCAGTCGGGGGTGCGATCCAGCAGGCTGGCCGAGCGCACGCCGGTCTCCTCAAGCAGTTCGCGGCGCGCGGCGTCCGTCAGGTCCTCGCCCGCATCGACCCCGCCTTGCGGAAACTGCCAATTGTGCGGGCCTGGCGCGCCGGTCCTGCGTCCATACCAGACGTGGCCGTCTGGCCGGAACAGAACCACACCGACATTCGGCCGATACTGGGAAAGATCCAAGGTGCAAGGTCCGCCCGTTCAGCGGCGCGCCATCATCACCGCGGAGGCGGGTGCGAGCTGGTAACCGCGTTGGGACAGAGTGTTAGCCCAGCGCGCGACCTGATCCAAGGTCAGAGGATAGGCGAACCCCGATCCAAGCGCCTGACCATCGCGCATGGCGCTGGTCTCCAGCAGCAACAACTGCTTGTCGATCGAGTCGCTGGCCAGATCGTCGTCGATCACCGCAGCGGCCGAGGCCCGCGGCAGCCCGCCGCCACGCTTGACCGCCGAGCCGTCATCAATGAAGGCCAGCCCCCGGGCGCGCAGGTCAGCCGAGAAGGTCGCCATGGCGGCGTCATTGGCGACGAATTTCGATCCCAGATAGTTGGTGACGCCGAAATAGCCGGTGGCCCGCGACAGCAGCCACTCCAACCGCTCAGTGGTCTCCTGCGCCCGGCCCTCGGCCATCAGGGTGTAGGGTCCCGGGTCGTTGTCCGGATAGTCCTTGGGCTCCATCGGCGCTTCAAGCAGCACCTCGTGGCCATTGGCGCGGGCCAGGTCGATCCAACCCTGCAGGCCCTCGGCATAGGGCACGAAGGACAGGGTGACTTCCGGCGGCAGCTGTTCGATGGCCTGGCGGGTGGTCTTGGCGTTGAGGCCGAGGCCCCCGATGACCAGCGCCACCTTGGGCTTGCCGTTCGATTCGAAGGGCCGGGCATAGGCCTGGGACGGGGTGCGGCCATCGGAGGCGATGATCGGCAGCGGCGCGCCACCGGGTCCTGGCGCGGTCAGGCCAGTGATCGGCGCGGCCGGCAGGGCCTGCCCCGCGTGGTCGATCCCCGCCGGGCTATCGGCGGAGGGCAGGGTGATCACCGCCTGGCCGCCCTGTGGGTCGGCGACGCCGCCCGCGCCTGGCAGCAATTGCAGGTCGGCGAGGCTGACCGGCGCGTCGCCCGGCTGGTCTGGGGCTAGGGCCTCGCGCCAGCCCGGCGGCGGCGGCGGCGCGCCCGGTTGGGACAGGGCGATGCGAACGCTGGGCATGCCCGCCCGGGGATCGCCGGCGACAACGATCGCCAAGCCGCACGCGGCCAGGAACAGGGCGCCGGCGCCAACGGCGCTCAACGCGGGCGCCGCGCTCAATCGTGCGCCAAAGCCGCGGCCGCTCGTCCCGATCGTCGTCGCCGAAACGCCGCCACCGCCACCGGCGCCGGCGAACGATACGGTTGGCGAGGGTCTTTTGGCGAACATGCGCTCCGGTCCGAACGCGCCCGGCCGGCCCTGGCCGGCGCTGCCTCGGCGCGGTTCCAAGTGTTACCGAGCATGGTTAATAATCGGAGAATATCCGCAGCCGCGCACGATCGACGATCGCCGCGAACCTAAGGGTGCGCGGGGACCGGCGCGGCCTTGGAGGTCTTGTCCGCCGGCGTGACCGGCTGGCCGGGAACCACCGCGCCCGGGGCCTTACTCAGCAACAAGGCCGCCAATTTGGGCTTGGGCGTGGGCAGCTTCGGCGTCGCCGCGACCGAGCCGTAGCGGAGCACGTCCAGAGCCCTTTGCAGCTGGAAGTCCTTCTTCGCATCGAAACCCGGCGGCGGCGCCTCTGCGGGCTGGTGCGGCGCGCGGCGGATCTTGCCTTCGTCGGCGTTCAGGGCGTTGGAGAAGCTGGCCTCGGAGAACTGGAACGCCTCATTGGCGATGGCCTGGGCCTGTTCGTCGGTCTCGGCCACCTCGAGGTCTGGCTCAATGCCGGTCTTCTGGATCGAGCGTCCCGAGGGGGTGTAGTAGCGCGCGGTGGTCAGTTTCAGCGCGCCATCCTCGCCGCCGCTGAGCGGGATCAAGGTCTGCACCGAGCCCTTGCCGAAGCTCGTCAGGCCGACGACCGCAGCCCGCTGATGGTCCTGCAGGGCGCCGGAGACGATTTCGGCGGCGGAGGCGGTGCCGGAATTGATCAGCACCACCATGGGCAGACCGTGCAGCATGTCGCCATTGGTCTTGGCGTTGTAGCGATCGATGTCCTTGGGGTCGCGGCCCCGCTGCGAGACGACCTCGCCGCCGTTGAGGAACAGGCTGGAGATTCCGACCGCCTGATCAAGCAGGCCGCCCGGATTATTCCGCAGGTCGAGCACCAGGCCCTTCATGTTGGGATTCTTGGCCAGCAGGCTCTTTATCGCCGCCGTGGCCTGGTCGGTGGTCTTCTCGTCGAAGGCCGAGACCCTCAGATAGCCGTAGTCGCCCTCCATGTGGCCCTTGGCCGAGACCACATTGATATTTTCGCGGGTCAGCTTGACGTCGAACGGGTCCTTGCCCTCCCGGGCGATGGTCAGGGTGATCGACTGGCCGGCCGGGCCGCGCATCTTCTTGACCGCGTCCGACAGGGGCAGGCCGATGACGCTCTGATTATTGATCGCGGTGATGTAGTCGCCGGGCTGGATGCCGGCGCGCGAGGCCGGCGTGTCGTCGGTCGGCGTGACCACCTTGACCGCGCCATCCTCGGTGGTGACCTCGATCCCCAGGCCGGAATATTCTCCGCGAGTCTGGTCCATGAAATCGGCGTAGTCGTCGTGGTTCAGATAGCCCGAATGCGGATCGAGCGAGGTCAGCATCCCGTCAATCGCCGCCTCGATCAGCTTCTTGTCATCGACCGGCGTGACGTACTGGCGTTCGACCTTCTCAAGCACATTGCCGAACAGCTCGACCATCTTGAACTTTTCGGCCAAGGGCGCGTCGGCTGAGGCGGGCCGATCCACGAAGGCCATGGCGCCCGCGCCGAGCACGAAGGCGGAGACGCCAATCAAAAGGTATTTTCGCATCATTGAGGCCCTAGGGCTCCTTTGCGTCATTTGCAAGACGCGCGATTGGGCAAAGGTCCGATTTTGTTCGAGCCTGAATGGCCCTGTGGTTCGGACGCAAAGTCGCAGCGCCTCGCCCTAGCACGAAATCGGTTAATGGCGATCTGCTACTGAAGCGGCCTGGGTGAGCCAGTGCGCCGGATCGACAGGGGTTCCGTTTTTTCGGATCTCAAAATAGAGGTCGGCGCCGGAGGCGGTCGCCTTGGGCATCTGGCCGACGGTCGAGCCGGCGGAGACAGACTGTCCTGGCGCCGCGCTGACCGACTCCAGTCCCGCCAGCACCAGATGATAGCCGCCGCCAAGGCGCAGGATCAGCACCGCGCCGAAGCCCTTCACCGGCCCGGCATAGTCGACCACCCCCTGGGCCGGGGCGACCACGCTGGGGCCGTCCTCGGTGCGCCAGGTCCAGCCCATCGAGCGGGTCGATCCGCCCGGATCGGCGTCGCCAAACCGGCGGATCGGCGCACCGGCCACCGGCGGCAGGAACAGCTTGGGCCGGCCGAACAACCCGTCATGCTCGGGATCAGGCGGAGGGGGGCCTTGGTCGACCGCCTGAGACGCGCCCATGCCTTGGGCCAGGTCGCGCAGCGAGGCGGTACGGCCGGCGAGGGTTTCTGCGTCCTGTCCTGCGGCGCTGGCGTCGGTCTCGGCCTGGCGCAAGGTCGCGGTCTGGGCGGCGATCTCGGATTCGATATGGGCGTGTTGCTCGGCCAGGTCGCTCTCGCTGGTGATCAGGGTCTCGCTGGCCGTATCCGCCTGGCGACGCAGCCGTTGCAGTTCGAGCGCCTGGGCCTGCAGCGCCTTGGCGCGGGCCTCCAGGGCCGGAGTCATGGCCTTGACCAGGATGGCCGCGCGGACGGCGTCGCGCACGTCGTGGGGGTCGACCAGCAGGGCTGGGGGCGGGTCGCGGCGAAACACCTCAAGCACGGTGAGCAGGCGGGCCAGCTGATTCTGATCACCGCCCATCCGGGCGCGAAGATCGGTTTCACGCACGTTCAGCGCCGCCAGGGCCAGCCGTTTCTGGCTGACCGAAGAGTCGCCGCGTTCGGCGGCGTCCAACGCGCCGAGCTGGGCCTGGAGCTGAGCGATCTGCCCTCGGGCGGCCTGGGCCTGGGCCAGGGCGGCGTCGCGCGCCTGTTCTCGCGCGCGCTGGTCGACCTCCATCTGACGCACCGCCGGGACGATCGCCGGCGCCGCCAGACCGGCGGCGGCGGTCAGGGCGAGGGCGATAACCGCAAGGGACGGAAGCAGACGGCGGATCATCGGTTCAGTGTGAGCAGGTTCGGCGGCGCTGCAAAGCGTCGCGGGTCAATCGCGATGATAGGGCGATCCGCCCAGGATGGTCACCGCCCGATAGACCTGCTCGGCCAGCATCGCCCGCACCAGGGCGTGGGGCCAGGTCTGAACCCCAAAGGCCAGACGCTCGCGGGCGACGGCCAGGATCGAAGCGTCCAGGCCGTCGGCCCCGCCGATGACCAAGGCCAGGCGACGCACGCCGTCGTCGCGCAGCTGGGCGATGCGCCCGGCGAAGGCGCGGGAGGTCAGGGCTTGGCCATGTTCATCGCAGGCGATCAGATGGGCGCCGGCCAGCGGAGCTGACAGCGCTTCGGCCTCAGCCGCCTTGCCCGGTTTGCGCGCCTCGACCTCGACGATCTCGACCGGCCCGAGACCCAGGGCGCGACCGGCGGCGGTGGCCCGCTCGGCATAGTCGCGCGCCAGCTGAGCCTCAGGCGCGCGACCCAGGCGCCCGACCACCACCAGTGCGATCTTCACGAGAGTTTGATCCGAACAGGCGCTCGCCCAGGGCGAACCGCGGCGCTAATTGGCGATCGCGCGGGCTGGCGGCTCAACCGACCAGATCTTTTCGAGGTTGTAGAAGGCGCGCACCTCGGGGCGGAACAGGTGCACGACCACGTCGCCGGCGTCGATCAGCACCCAGTCACAATGGGGCATGCCCTCGACCCGCGCCTTGCCTGCGCCGGCGTCCTTCAGCATTCGCAACAGGTGATCAGCGAGCGCGCCAACATGGCGGTGCGAGCGGCCCGAGGCCACGATCAGCCAATCAGCGACCGAGCTTTTGTCTTTAAGGTCAATGAGAACGATGTCCTGCGCCTTGTCGTCGTCAAGGCGGGAGATGATCAGGTCCTGCAGCGGGCCTTCGATCGAAGGACTAGTCTGAGGGTCTGTGGAAGGCTCGGCCGCCTGGGCCTGGCTTTCGGGCGCGCTGGGCGCGGCTTGCGGATGCAGCGGTCTACTCCTTGTGTCGCTAGCGCTGAGCGTAACACATCCGCAGGCCAAGGTCAGGGGGATTCTCCGGCGCCGCCCCTTGGCCCCCCGCGCAACGCCGTCGAAGAGGTGTGATTGAGGCGCGCGGCGAGATAGATCCACGCGGGCGGATCGGCGCTGGGCAGGGTCCTGGCGCCGCTCGCGGGCTGGCGCACCCGGCTGAACCGCGCGGCGGTCGGGGCCAGGCCGCCGCGCAATTGCGAGCCTGGGCGGGCGACCACGACCATTGGGACGGCGGCCATGATCTCGCTCCACCCGCGCCAGCGATGGAAGCTGGCCAGGCTGTCGGCGCCCATGATCCAGACGAAGCGCACGCCAGGGAAACGCGCCTTGAGGATGCGGATCAGGTCGATGGTGTAGGTGGTCCCCAGCCTCGCCTCGATGTCGGAGACGATCATCGATGGGCCCCTGGCCAGCCCGCGGGTGGCGGCCATGCGCTCGGCCAGGTCGGCGGGCTGGCCGCGCTTCAGCGGGTTTTGCGGTGAGACCAGCCAGATCACCCGGTCCAGGCCCAAGCGCGCCTGGGCCGTGCGGGCCACATGCAGGTGCCCGTCATGCGGCGGATTGAACGAGCCGCCGAACAGCCCGACCTTCATGCCGGGGCTGAGGCTGAAGCCTGGTCTGAGGGCCCTTGGACGGCCGGCCAGGGGCGTGCGTCGGACCGGGCCGGCGAACCACATGCCTAAGGCTCTGCGACCGGCGGCGGCGCGCTCGGCGTCTGGCGGTCCAGCTCAAGGTCGCTCTGTCGCACCCGTGTGCGAATCGTGAAGATGCTGTCGCCGGACAGCACCCCGCTGCGGGCGAGCAGTCGGCCGTTTTGCCAATTGGACAGGCCCAGCTCCGGCCGGTTCAACGCATATTGCCCATCGACCCAGCGGGTGAAGCCGTCGCCGACAAACGGCGCGTTGACCGCCTCGAACATCCGCGCCTTGGCGCCCGCGTCTTCGCTGATCAGGCTGAGGGCGAACTTGGGGCTGAGCCGATTGAACAGGGACGCCGCCTCGCCCTCGTCATCGACGATCACCAGACTGAGCTCGGGGGTGTCCTCCCATTCCCATTCACGGCCGAGGTCGTCGCGGTCGATCAGCTCGACCTGGGCCTCGTCGCGATCGCCCTCAGCGCGTCGCACGCGGATCGCGGCCTGCAGCCAGGCGTCCGGCAGCCAGACTTCGTCGCCGCGCGCCAGGTGCAGTTTCACCGCCCCGCCCCGGCGGCGGCCGGCGCGCTCGGCGGCGTCCAGGAAGACCGCAACCAGCTCGCCGGCGCGCGCCCGCACGATGCAGCAGACGTTCAGCGTATTGCAGACCTTGCGGTCGAGCGAGTGATAGACGGCCTGGCCGAAACGCTCCGCATCGGCCGCCGCCCCGGCGACCATCCAGGCCCCGCCGGTTCCGTGCAGGCTGACCGGGGTTCCGGCCTGCCGCGCGATCGCGCCCAGTTGACTGACCGCCGGGCCGGAGCCGCGCGCCACCGCCAGGGCCAGGCGCGGATCGGCGAACATGGCCCAGCCGGCGGCGTGCTCGGGGCTGTCGACCAGACTGGCGGCGCCGAGCGGCAGGCCGGCGCCGGCCAAGGCGGGCTCCAGAGCGGCGGACATGATCGTCCGCGCCGTGCCCAGGGCGTCCGAGCCGATGCGAAACACCACGGTGTTGCCAGTGCGGATCACCCCGGTGGCGTCGGCGAACACATTGGGCCGGCCCTCGAACACGAAGCCGACCACGCCCAAAGGCGCGGCCACCTGTTCAAGGGTCCAGCCTGCGTGATCGATGGTGTCCAGCACCCGCCCGCGCGCGGCCGCTGAGGCGGCCCATTCGCGCAGGCCGGCGATCATGTCCCGGCGCATGGCGGGCGTCACCGCCAGCCGGGTGGTCGAGCGGCCGCGCGCCTTGGCGCTGTCGACATCCTGGGCGTTGGCCGCGGCGATCTGGCCCCAGACATCGTCATCGGCCAGTTGCGCGGCGAAGCCCTCGAAAAAGGCGGTGATCTGTGCGTCGCTGACCACGCCCATCTGGTCGAAGGCGCGCTGGGCGCGATCCACAGCCTCGGCCGTCAGCCGGCGCACCGCCTCTGGGATCAGCAGCAGGGCGCCGTCATCCTGGATCACCAGCAGGCTGTCGCCGGGGGCGAACCGGGTCGCCAGGTCTTCGCCGACCACGACGGTCCGATCGCCGCCAAAGACGATCGGCATGCCGGCGACAAGTTTTTCAAGACGCTCGCTCATGATCGTCGTCTCTAGCGCAATCTAAGTCCGGGCCAAGAGGATTAGCGCGGACCGAATGCGGCAGGCTTAGCTCGCGCCGAGAAAATCGCGCTTGCCGACCTCGACGCCGTTGTGGCGCAGCAGGGCGTAGGCGGTGGTGATATGGAAATAGAAGTTCGGCAGCGCCTGCTCCAGCAAGTAGGCCTGGCCCTTGACGTGGAAGGTTTCGCCGCGACGCACCAGGGTGATGTCGCGATCCTCTGACCCGTCGATGGCGTCGGCGGGAAAGCCGGCGATGAAGTCGAGGGTGCGGGCGAGGCGGCCGCGCAAGGCGTCGAAGCTGGTCTCATCGTCAGCCCAGGTGGGGGGCTCGACGCCGGCCAGCCGCGCCACCGCGCCCTTGGCGAAGTCGGCGGCGATCTGCACCTGGCGGGTCAAGGGAAACATGTCGGGAAACAGCCGCGCGTGCAGCAGGGCGTTAGGATCGAGCTTGCGCGCCTCGACATGGGCCTCGCCCTTGGCCAGCACGCCTTTCAGCCCCTTGAGGCCTTGGGAGAACACCGGAACCGAGGCCTGGTACATCGAAAGGGTCATGCTGCGCTCCTGGAGGGCGGGGTTGCGAGGCGCCTGTATAGGCTGAGGCGCGCCCAGCGCCACCGATTTCGGACGCGCCGCCGCGACTCAGCCCGCTTCAGGCACAGAGATCATCCGGCGGCCGTCGCGGAATTTCTCCGCCATCTCGGCCATGCCGGCGGCGGCCACGTCGTTCTGCCCCTCGGCGGCCTCGCGGATCTGCTCGCTGTTCTTCATCGAGCAGAACTTGCAACCGTACATCGAGCCGAAGTGGGCGACCTTGTGAGCGAGGCGGGACACCGCGAGCGTGAGGACGACACTGGCCGGTGGGCGAGGGACTCAAGCGGGGAGGACGCCCGAACCGGCCTACGAAAACACCTCGTCGATGCGGGCGCGGCCGGCGGCTGAATTGGCGGATGCGCTGGTGATGCTGGCGAAGATCGCCGCCGGCGGGGTGATCCATAGTGGAATGAACACGGTGCCGAGCGTGGCGGAGACCAATTGCAGCACGATGCGCGCTGGCGACAGGAACGCCGAGGGGCTGCTGTAGTCGGGACGGATGAAGGTGGTGATGTTGAAGCCCGCGCCGGTGGCGAAGGACACCGCGACCGCGATGACCCCGATCAGCACATAGAGCGCCAGACTGACGCAGAACACCACCACCAGGGTTCCAAAGATCGGCCAAAACCGCCCCTTGGTCAGGGTCCAGGATCCGAACAGATCGATCTTGCGGGTGGCGAAGGTCAGAGGCGAGGCGAGGCAAAAGCGCACCCCGAAGAAGGCCATCACTGCCGCCACGACGAGCAGGATCACCATCGGCATCAACGTGAACACCACCACCGAAGGTTTACCGCCCGACCCGGCCACCATTCCGACGATCACCATGATGATGGCGGAGGCGATTGCGGTGGCCATATATAACCCGAACATGATCAAGCCGTAGAGCAGCATCAGGCCGAGCTGGCGCAGTTCGTCGGCGCCGAGCCTCAGATAGGCGAAGCGGTCGTTGGACGGCTGCAGGACGGCGCGGTTCATGGCGGCATAGATCACCGGGTAGACCAGCAACGAAAATAGCGCGGCAAGCAGGTAGAAGGGGATCAGCTTGGCCATGGCGGCCAAGGTTTGGTTCGGATCGGGGTGCGGTCCGGTAGCCTGCTGCAACTGGCTCATCGCCGGGGCCATGGTCTGCGCCATCAGCAGAAGCATCGCCACCGCCAGAATCACCTGGATCACAACCCAGACCGCCAACGCCTTTGGCCGCTCGCGAATGACCCGGAAGCCGGTGAACGCTACGTCGCTGATCGAGAAGTCCGCCATTTCCGCCCCCGGATGGTCGGCGTGGTCCGCCGTATCTGCAACTCACTGTAGTGGAGATATTCCGGCGTTGGAAGGCGGCGTCCGGCCCAGCGCCGAGGGCGAGTTCAAACCCCTGCGGCGCCTGGCTAGGTTAAACGCTGACCTGGGCCCCCATCTCCAGCACCCGGCCGGGTGGGATCTGGAAGAAGTCGGTGGGGTTGGCGGCGTTCTTGGACAACAGGATGAACAGCTGGTCCTGCAGGTGGCCTAGACCCTTGCGCGACGAGGCGACCACGGTCTTGCGCCCTAAGAAGAACGACGTCGACATCATCTCGATGATCAGGCCATGCGGGCGGCAGGCGGCCAGGGCCTTGGGGATATTGGGTGATTCCATGAAGCCGTAGCGAACGGTGACCCGGGTGAAGTCGGGGTTGATCGGATGGCAGCTGACCCGCTGATCCTCCGGCGCGCGCGGAGTCTCCAGCGTCTCGACGCATAGGATGACGTTGTGCTGATGCAGGACCCGGTTGTGCTTGAGGTTGTGCAGCAGGGCGCTGGGGGCATGGTCGGGATCGGCGGTCAGGTAGACGGCGGTTCCCGGCACCCTGAACGGCGGCCGCGCGGCCAGGATGGCCAGGAAGCCGTCCAGCGGCGGGGTGTCGTTCTGAAGCTTCCGCATCAGGATGCCGTTGCCGCGCACCCAGGTGGCCATCAGCACGAACAGCGCGGCCCCCAGGGTGAGGGGCAGGATGCCGCCGGACAACAGCTTCAGCGAATTGGCGGCCAGGAACACCAGATCCAGGGTCAGCATTGGTCCGATTAGGGCCAGGGCGCCGATCAGCGGCCACTTCCACAGCCGGCGCACAACGATGAAGGCCAGGGAGGTGGTCACCGCCATGGTGCCGGTCACCGCCAGGCCGTAGGCGTCGCCCAGGGCGTCGGAGCCCTTGAACACCGCCACCAGCAGGATTACGCCGACCAGGATCATGGCGTTGATCTGCGGCAGGTAGATCTGGCCGGCCTGGGTCTCGGAGGTGCGCCGCACGATCATCCGCGGCAGCAGGCCCAGCTGCATGGCCTGGTTGGTCAGGGAGAAGGCGCCGGTGATCACCGCCTGGCTGGCGATGACGGTGGCGGCGGTGGCCAGGATCACCATCGGCGCACGGATGATCTCCGGGGTCATCTGAAAGAACCAGTCGAAATCGCCGTCGGCGGGAAACTGGCCGGCCCCCAGCATGTGCAGGGCAAAGGCGCCCTGGCCCAGATAGTTCAGCACCAGGCAGGGCAGCACCAGCATCAGCCAGGAGGCCTGGATCGGCCAGCGCCCGAAATGGCCCATGTCGGCATAGAGCGCCTCGGCCCCGGTCACGGTCAGGAACACCGAGCCCAGCACCAGGGCCCCGACCATGCCGTGATGGATCAGGAAGTTGGCCGAATAATAGGGGTTGAGCGCCAGCAACACGCCCGGCTCGCGGATCAGCTGCATCAGGCCGATGCCGGCGATGGCCGCGAACCAGACCACGCAGACCGGCCCGAAGAACACCGAGACCTTGGCGGTGCCGCGCGACTGCACCGCGAACAGTGTGACCAGGATGGCCAGGCTGAGCAGGATGATCACCTTGTGCGAGACGATCACCTGCAGCGCCGGCACCGAGCGCAGGCCCTCGACCGCCGACAGCACCGAGATGGCCGGGGTGATCACCGCGTCGCCATAGAACAGCGCCGCGCCCGCCACGCCCAGCAAAAACACGATGGTGGTGCGACGGCCCATCGCCGCCTGGGCCAGGGCCATCAGCGACAGGACGCCGCCCTCGCCCTTGTTGTCGGCCCGCATCATGAACAGCACGTACTTGACCGTGACCACCAGGATCAGCGCCCACAGGGCCATCGACACCACCCCCAGTATGGCGTCGGCGCGGACGGTGTCCTTGGCCGCCTGATCGAGGGCCAGGCGGAAGGCGTAGAGCGGGCTGGTGCCGATATCGCCGAACACCACCCCGATCGAGCCCACCGCCATGGTCCAGAACCCCGCGGCGGCGTGGCCGTTCGGAGCATGGGGCGCGGCGGGTGAAGGAGGCTTGGGCTTAGCCGACTTTGCGGCGGGGGCGGCGACGGATGGTTCGCCAGACATTCGAAGTCAGCTCCGGATGCGCGGGAAGGCCCCGGGCCATGTCGGGCGGCGCGATACCGCGCCCCTGGGGCGGACGCAAGCGGTTTGCTGCTGAGGCTGCCGGCGCCGGCTCACCCGCTCAGTGGAAATCGCGCGAGCGGGGCAGGACCCGCACGTCACGCGGGTGTCGGCGGCTCTCCGGCGCCGGGCCCCTGGCCTCGCCGCGTCCCGGCGTGGCGCCGGCCGCCTCGTCGCCGCGGGCCCGGGGCGGATCAAGATCTTGGCCCTCCGACAGCAGGCCCAGGTCGGCGCTGCGGTCCTCCAGGGTCTCGGCGACCAGGTGGGTGACGTGGCCCTCGTCCTGTGTCGCGCGCTGGATCTTGCCGTGGATCAGCACCAGCCGCGCGCCCATCACCACCGGGCGGAAGCGTTCGAACACCTTGGGCCAGACCACCACATTGATCACCCCGGTCTCGTCCTCCAGGGTCAGGAACACCACCCCCTTGGCCGAGCCAGGCCGCTGGCGCACCAGCACCACCCCGGCCGCGATCATCCGCCCGCCGTCGGGAACCTCGTCGATGCGGTCGGCCGGGCGCACGCCCAGCGCGGCCAGGCGCGGCCGAAGAAAGCTGAGCGGATGGGCTTTCAGCGACAGGCGCAGGGTCTCGTAGTCGCAGACCACCTCCTCCGACAGCGGCGTGGCCGGCAGGGCGGCCGGCGGCGACCCGTCGGCCTCCTCCAGCCCGGCGGCGACGAACAGCGGCGCCGGCGCCGCCCGCGGCAGGCCCTTGACCGCCCACAGCCCCGGCCGCCGGGCCAGCTTCAGCGAGCCCAGGGCGTCGGCGGCGGCCAGGGCGTCCAGCGCCGCGCCACTGAGCCCGGCGCGGGCGCGCAGATCGTCGATGTCGGCGAAAGGCCCGCCCCGGGCGCGGGCGGCCTCGATGGCCAGGGCGTCGCTTTGGCGGAAACCATCGATCTGCCGCAGGCCCAGACGCAGGGCCAACCCCTCTCCTCCCATGCGCGAAGCGCGGGGGAGGTGGCGCGAGGCGAAGCCTCGTGACGGAGGGGGCCCGCCGCCACTTGCCCCCTCCGTCGTGGCGCTGGCGCGCCCCGCCATCTCCCCCGCAACCGGGGGAGGCGTATGGCGATCCTCCAACGTGCAGTCCCAGTCACTCGCCCCCACGTCGACGCCGCGCACCTCGACCCCGTGCTGGCGGGCGTCGCGGACGATCTGGGCCGGGGCGTAGAAGCCCATCGGCTGGCTGTTGAGCAGGGCGGCGGCGAACACCGCCGGATAGCGCCACTTGATCCAGGCCGAGACATAGACCAGCTTGGCGAAGGCGGCGGCGTGGCTTTCAGGGAACCCGTATTCGCCGAACCCCTTGATCTGGTTGAAGCAATTGGCCGCGAACTCCGGCGGATAGCCGCGCGCCACCATCCGTCCGACCATCATTTCCTCGTAGCTGTGGATGGTGCCCATGTGGCGGAAGGTGGCCATGGCCCGGCGCAGGCCATTGGCCTCGTCGCCGGTGAACAGGGCCGCCTCCATGGCGATGCGCATGGCCTGCTCCTGGAACAGCGGCACGCCCAGGGTCTTGTTCAGCACCCGCTTCAGCTCATCGGCGTCGCCGTGCTCGGGGCTGGGGCGGGGAAAGTCGATCTCGAACGGCCGGCCGGCGGCCTTGGCCGCCCGCTGCTCGCCCCGCCGCTTCAGATAGGGATGCACCATGTCGCCCTGGATCGGGCCGGGCCGGACAATGGCCACCTGCACCACCAGGTCATAGAATTCCCGCGGCTGCAGCCGGGGCAGCATGTTCATCTGCGCCCGACTCTCCACCTGGAACACCCCCAGGGAATCGCCCTGGCACAACATGTCATAGACCCCCGGCTCTTCGGTGGGCGTGTTGAACAGGTCGAACGCCTGGCCATAGTGCTGCTCGATCAGGGCGTAGCCGCGGCGGATGGCGGTCAGCATGCCCAGGGCCAGCACGTCGACCTTCATGATCTTCAGGGCGTCGATGTCGTCCTTGTCCCACTCGATGAAGGTGCGGTCGGCCATGGCCCCGTTGCCGATCGGCACGGTCTCCACCAACGGCCCCTCGGTGAGGATGAAGCCGCCGACATGCTGCGACAGATGGCGGGGGAACTGGATCAGCTCGGTGGCCATCTGCAGGGCCAGTTTCAGCCGGGGATCGTGGCGGCGCAGGCCGACAGCGTCGACGTGCTGGTCCTCGACCCCGTCGCCATAGGATCCCCAGACCGTGCCGGCCAGGGCCGAGGTCACGTCCTCGCTCAGGCCCAGCACCTTGCCGACGTCGCGGATCGCCGAGCGCGGTCGATAGTGGATCACCGTGGCGCAGATCGCCGCCCGGTGGCGTCCATAGCGCTGATAGACATATTGCATGACCAGCTCGCGCCGCTCGTGCTCGAAATCGACGTCGATGTCGGGCGGCTCGCTGCGGGCTTCGGAGATGAAGCGCTCGAACAGCACGTCCTGCTGGCTCGGATCGACCGAGGTGATCCCCAGGCAGTAGCAGACCACCGAATTGGCCGCCGAGCCGCGCCCCTGGCACAGGATCTGGCGTTCCGGCGCCCGAGCCCAGGCGACGATGTCATGCACGGTGAGGAAGTAGGCGGCGTAGCGGACCTTGTCGATCAGCCGCAGCTCCTTCTCGATCAGGGCGCGAATCCGCGGCGTCAGGCCTTGCGGGAAATAGGTCCGCGTCCCGGCCCAGACTAGGTCCTCCAGGTGCTGTTGCGGGGTCTTGCCCTGCGGGACCGGCTCGTGCGGATAGTCGTAGGACAGCTCGTCGAGCGAGAAGGTGCAGGCGCAGGCGATGTCGAGGGTGCGCGCCAGCGCGTCCTCGTGGCCGCGAAACAGGCGGCCCATTTCGGCGGGGGGCTTTAAGTGACGCTCGGCGTTGGCCTCCAGCCGATAGCCGGCCTCGTCCAGGGTCGTCCCCAGACGGATGCAGGTCAGCACGTCCTGCAGCGGCCGCCGTTCAGGCTGGTGATAGAGGGCGGCGTTGGTGGCCACCATCGGGGCGCCGGTCTGCTCGGCGATCTGGGCCAGCCGCGCCAGCCGCGCCCGGTCGTCGCCGCGCCATGAGGGAGCGGCGGCCAGATAGAGCGCGTCCGGCCAGACCCGCCGCCAGGCGGCCAGCCGCGCCTCGAAGGCGGCGTCGATCACCGCCGGCGCTCGCGCCAGAGCGATCATGCCTGCGCCAAGGGCGGCGGCCTGGTCGAAGGTCAGGTGGCATTCGCCCTTGGGGATTCTGTAATCCTTCTCCCCCTGCGGGAGAAGAAGGGGCCCAGGCGAAGCCTGGGAGGATGAGGGGACGCGCCGGCAGGCGCTCAAAAAA
>Ga0302196_10001516_pt1 | contig 22180 bp, 20 predicted proteins | sample II_Bog_N1_3_FD_198794 | JGI IMG/M metagenome (GOLD analysis project Ga0302196, IMG submission 198794) | Peat permafrost microbial communities from Stordalen Mire near Abisko, Sweden - II_Bog_N1_3 | ecosystem: Environmental > Terrestrial > Soil > Wetlands > Peat | place: Sweden: Abisko...
GAGGGGCGCCAATGGGGACGAAACCACATGAACGGCGCCGACGCAGTTCTCCAGACGCTGGCCGACAACGGGGTCGAGGCCTGTTTCGCCAATCCGGGCACCAGCGAGATGCATTTCGTCTCGGCGTTGGACCGCGAACCCCGGGTTCGCCCGGTCCTCTGCCTGTTCGAAGGCGTGGTGACCGGCGCGGCCGACGGCTACGGGCGGATGGCGGGCAAGCCGGCCGCGACCCTGCTGCACCTGGGGCCCGGCTACAGCAACGGCGGCGCCAATCTGCACAACGCCCGGCGCGCCTTCACCCCCATCGTCAACATCATCGGTGATCACGCCACCTATCATCGCCAGTACGACGCGCCGCTGACCTCGGACATCGCCGGGCTGGCCAGCCCCAATTCCCTGTGGCTGCGCATGGCCGAGACGCCGGACCAGGCCGCCGATCTGGCCGCCGAGGCGGTGCACGCCAGCTTTGGGCCGCCCGGCGGTCCGGTCAGCCTGATCCTGCCGGCCGACTGCGCCTGGTCGGAGGCCACGCGCAAGGGGCCGGCCCTGGCGCGGCCGAGCCTGAAGGCGCCCAGCTCGGACACGGTCGACGCCATCGCCAGGGCTGTTCGGGGCGCGGTCAAGCCCGTGCTGCTGATCGGCGGCGCGGCCTGCGGCGAGCGCGGCATCCGCGCGGCCGGACGGCTCAGCGCCCACGGCGTCCGCGTGCTGACCGACACCTTCGTGCCGCGCCAGCCCCGCGGCGCGGGCCGGTTCTCGCCGGACAAGATGCAGTACTTCGCCGAGATGGCCATCGCCGACCTCGCCGGCTCGGACCTGATGGTGATGGTCGATACCCTCGCGCCCGTCGCCTTCTTCGCCTATCCGGCCACGCCCAGCCTGCTGGTGCCCGAAGGCTGCACGACCGCGACCCTCGCGGTGCGCGGCGAGGATGGCGCGGCGGCGATGGAGGCCCTCGCCGACGCCCTCGGCGCGCCGATGGAGGCGGCGCCCAACGCCTTGAACCTGCCGGCGACGCCCACCGGCGAGATCAACCCCTATACCGTCGGCGCCTCGATCGCCCGGCACATGCCGGAGCAGACGACCGTCAGCGACGACGCGGTCACCTCCGGCATGCCGGTGTTCCTGCAGACCCGGGGCGCGCGGCCGCATGACTGGATGAGCCTGACCGGCGGCGCCATCGGCCAGGGCATCCCGGTCGCCGTCGGCGCGGCCGTGGCCTGTCCCGACCGCAAGGTGCTGTCGCTGAACGGCGACGGGGCGGCGATGTACACGGTCCAGGGGCTGTGGACGATCGCGCGGGAAAGCCTGGACGTCACCGTCGTGGTGTTCGCCAACCACAGCTACCGCATCCTCGGCGTGGAGCTGCAGCGGACCGGCGCCGGCAAGCCGGGCGCGGCGGCGGCCAGCCTGCTCGACCTCGGCGACCCGCGCCTGGACTGGGTTGCGCTGGCCACCGGCATGGGCCTGCCCGCCGTCCGCTGCGCGACCGCCGAAAGCTTCGACGCCGCCTTCGCCGCGGCGATGGCGCAGACGGGGCCGAGCTTCATCGAGGTTGCCCTCTGATCGATTGGGGCGTCGTAACGCCGGTCGCCATCACAGTGCCGTCAGGGGGCTCCCGCCGACTCCGGCGGCGTGTTAAGGCCGCTTCGTCATGACCGTAAATGCTGGCCCCACCTTCGATTTCGCCCTCGGCGAGACCGCCGACGCGATCCGCGAGACCACCGCGCGGTTCGCCGCCGACCGCATCGCGCCGATCGCCGCCGATATCGACCGCAGCAACCAGTTTCCCCGCTCGCTCTGGCCGGAAATGGGCGAGCTGGGGCTGCACGGCATCACCGTCGAGGAAGAGTGGGGTGGGCTTGGCCTCGGCTACCTCGAGCATGTGGTGGCGATGGAGGAGGTGTCCCGCGCCTCCGCCTCGGTGGGCCTGTCCTACGGCGCCCACTCCAACCTCTGCGTCAACCAGATCCGCCGCTGGGGCGCGCCCGAGCACAAGCGCCGCTACCTGCCTAAGCTGATCACCGGCGAGCACGTCGGCGCGCTGGCCATGAGCGAGGCGGGGTCCGGCTCGGACGTGATCTCGATGAAGCTGCGCGCCGAGCGCCGCGGCGACCGCTATGTGCTGAACGGGACCAAGTTCTGGATCACCAACGCGCCGCACGCCGACACCCTGGTGGTCTACGCCAAGACCGATCCGGAGGGCGCCAGCCGCGGCGTCACCGCCTTTCTGATCGAGAAGGATTTCAAGGGCTTTTCCGTCGGCCAGAAGCTGGACAAGCTGGGGATGCGCGGCTCCGACACGGGCGAGCTGGTGTTCGAGGATTGCGAAGTTCCGGAAGAGAACGTCATGGGCCCCGAGAACGGCGGCGCCGGCGTGCTGATGAGCGGGCTGGACTATGAGCGGGCCGTGCTGGCCGCCGGGCCGCTGGGGATCATGCAGGCCTGCATCGACGCGGTGCTGCCCTATGTCCGCGAGCGCCAGCAGTTCGGCAAGCCGATCGGGACCTTCCAGCTGATGCAGGGCAAGGTGGCCGACATGTATGTCGCGCTTAATTCAGCCCGCGCTTATGTCTATGCCGTGGCCAGGGCCTGCGACGCGGGCCGCACGACCCGGTTCGACGCGGCCGGCGCGATCCTGCTGGCGTCGGAAAACGCGGTGAAGTGCACGCTGGAAGCGATTCAGGCGCTGGGCGGGGCAGGGTATACGAAAGATTATCCTGTCGAGCGTTTGCTCAGGGACGCCAAGCTCTACGATATCGGCGCGGGCACCAATGAAATCCGGCGTTTCCTGATCGGCCGCGAGCTGGTCGGCGGCTAGTTTTGGTACGGGGGAGGGGCTGTTGAAGACCACCAAGATTTCGTCCGGCTCGAGCTTCGAGGAGATCGCCGGCTATTCACGCGCCCTGGTGGTCGAGCACGACAGCCATGCCGAGGTGTTCGTTTCCGGCTGCACCGGCTTCGACTACACCACCATGACCATCTCCGAGGATCTGGAACAGCAGGTGCGCCGCTGCTTCATCAACATCGCCGACGTGCTGGCCAAGGCCGGCGGCGACCTCAGCCACCTGGTGCGGGTGCGCTACTACATCACCGACGCCAGCTACTGGGACCTCGCCGCCCCGGTGTTCGGCGAGGCGCTCGCCGGCGCGCGGCCCGCCGCCACCTGCATCGTCGCGGGCCTGGTCGATCCGCGCATGAAGATCGAGGTCGAAGCCGATGCCCGCATTCCGCGCTAGCCCCGCCCTTGCCGCCCTGGCCCTCGCCGGCCTGACGCTGGGCGCCTGCGCAAGCCAGCAGGGCGCCGCCCACTGCGCGGCCTTTGCGCAAAAGCCGACCGCCGAGATCGTGTTCGGACGCGTGTCGCCCGGCGCGCCGGGGGTCAGCGAAACCCAGTTCGCCCGCTTCCTGCGCCAGGAGGTCGATCCCCGCTTTCCCGACGGCCTGACGGTGGTCGACGCCCAGGGCCGCTGGACCCCGCCGGCGGGGTCGGCGATCCGCGATCCGTCCAAGGTGGTGACCATCGTTCTGCGCGGCGGTCCGGATGAGCGGGCCAAGCTGGAGGCGGTTCGCGCCGCCTATCGCCGCCGCTTCCACCAGGACGCGGTGCTGATGCTTGCCGACACCGGCTGCATCTCGACCTGACTAAAGCCAGCGCGACGTCGACGTCGCGAAGCTCTTCTGGGCCACCATCAGCGGATCGCCCTTGAGCACCTCGAACCGGGTCGCCGCCCCGTCGCGCCAGAAGCGGATATCGAACACCGCCGCGTCCATCCGCAGATCGCGAATGGTCAGCTCCGGCAGCCAGTCGGGCAGGGCCGGATCGAGGTAGAGCTTCCGCGCCGGCGCGTCCGGCTGGAAGCCGACAATCATCTGGATCAGGGCGAACACCGAGCCGGCCGCCCAGCCCTGGGGCGTATTGGCGCCGAGGTATTGCACCGGAAAGCTGGTCGGACCGTTCTGCAGGCCGGAGAACAGCTCCGGCATCTGGTGCAGCATGAAATATCCCGCCGCGCCGCTGATGTCGCGGGCGATGCTGGCGGCCTCCTCGTTGAAGCCGTAGCGGCGAAAGCCGAGCGCGATGAAGGCGTTGTCATGCGGCCAGACCGAGCCGTTCTGGTAGGAATGGGGGTTGTAGGCCGGGTGGTCGGCCGACAGGGTGCGGATGCCCCAGCCGCTCCACATGTCCGGCTGCATCAGGCGGTCGACGACCCGCTCGGCCCGGTCCGGCGGCACGATGCCCGACCACAAAAGGTGGCCGGGGTTGGAGGCGATGCTCATCACCTTCTTCTTCTCGCCGTCCAGGCAGAAGGCGTAGAAGCCGGCGTCCTCGTCCCAGAAGGCGTCGTTGAACCGTTCAAACAGGGCCTTGGCCTTCTTGCGCAGCCCCCGCGCGCGGGCCGGCTTGCCGATCGCCTCATAGATCTGAGCCATCCGCAGCCAGGCGTCGTAGACATAGCCCTGCAGCTCCACCAGCGCCTTGGGCCCCTTGACCAGGGTCCCGTCGGGATAGACCAGCGCCTCGCCGGAATCCTTCCAGCCCTGGTTCTCGTAGCCGGCGGTTGAGCGGGTCTGGTATTCCTGGAAGCCGTCGCCGTCGCGGTCGCCATAGTGGTCGATCCAGTGCAGGCACTTCTCCGCCGCCGGCAGGTATCGGGTGATCAGGTCCGGATCGCCGGTGCAGCGCCAGGCGTTATGCAGCACCATCAGGTAGAGGATGGTCGCGTCGGCGGTGCCGTAATAGGGCGTGTGCGGAATAAGCTTGAAGTGCGCCAATTCCCCTCGCCTCAGCTCATGCATGATCTTGCCGGGCTCGGCGTCGCGATAGTCGTCGCGTTGCCTGGCCTGGTGCCGCGACAGCACCTCCAGCGCGCCCCGACCGAACTCCGGATAGACCATGGCGTTCTGCAGCGAGACGATCAGGCTGTCGCGGCCGAACAGGGCCACGAACCAGGGCACGCCGCCGGCCGGTACGAACTGCTCATGATCGGCGCCCTCGATCGGCAGCCGCAGGGCCGACATGTCGTCCACGGACTGGCGGTAGAAGCGATAGAACTCCTCGTTCGGCGTCTCGATCTTCATCACCGTGTCGCGCCAGCTGTCCAGCTGGGCCGCGGCGCTGACCTGGCTGACCTTGCCGACGCAGTGGCTGGGCGCCCGGTCGGTCTGCTTGCCGTCGCCGATGGCGTAGAGCAGGCAGCTGTGCCAACTGCCGCCCGGCTCCAGCTCGACCTCGAAGCTGATACGACCATTGGAATAGACCGGCTTGGAGCCGCATTCGACCATCGTCACGGTGACGTCGCGGCGGAAACTCTTGTTCACATAGCTGGTCTTGAGCTGGGCGCGGCTTTGACTCCAGGTGGTGGTGATCCGGCCCCGGCGGACGATCTGGCCTGACTTCACCTCGAACAGGTCGGCGAAGTCGCTGCGTACGACGATCTCGAGGTTGAACTGCACCTTGTTGCGGCTGTGGTTGACCAGGTCGAGGTCCTCGTGGATGCCGCCGCCGATCGAACGGCTGATCGACAGGCCAAGCTCGCCGGCCGCGACCGTCCCGGCCTCGGTCCGAAGCATGCGGTTCACCAGGAAGATCCGCTCGGCGTAGTGGGCGATGTTGCCGCTGTTGAGCAGGTCCCAGGGCTGGCCGTCGGCGAAGATCTGCCAGGCCGAGATCACCCGCGTGTCGGAATGGTAGAACCCCTTGTCGGTCGGCCAGGGAATCCCGCCGTCGGGATCGGTGATCAGCACGCCATAGCCTTGATTGATCGCCAGCCTGGGCGGTCCGACGGTGATTTCGAGGGCCATGGGGGACTTTCAACTCCGGGGACTGACGGCGTCGGCGACGCAGGTCATGGCAACGCTCGAAACCGCCCAAGGTTTCAGGAACTCAAACCCTTGGCGTCCGTTGCCAAAGCCTCCCGGGCGTGAACGCCCGCGCCCTTGCGAGCCTTGCCTCAATGCCGAAGTCGAAATCCAATGCCGCCGCGGCCGAGCCGCAATCACTGCCGCCGGCGCCGCCCTGCCTGATGGTGCTGTTCGGCGCCCGCGGTGACCTCGCCAAGCGGCTGCTGGTTCCGGCCCTCTACAATCTCGCCCATCAGGGCCTGCTCGCCGACGGCTTCAGGATCCTCGGCGTCGACCACAACGAGATGGACGCCAAGGCCCTGGCCGACGAGCTCGGCAGCTTCCTCAAGAAGGAGGCGAACGATCGCCAGAGCGAGATGGGCAAGACCAGCATCGACGCCAAGAGTTGGGCCTGGCTGGCGAGCCGCATCGACTATCTGGTCGGCGATTTCGAGCAGGACGCGACCTACGCCCAGATCGCCGACCGGCTGAAGACCTATGGCGGCGCCAAGCCCGCCAACGCCCTCTTCTACCTCGCCACAGCGCCGCGCTTCTTCGGCGACATCGTCGAGCATCTGGGCAAGGCGGGCCTGACCAGCGAGCCCAATGGCGGCTTTCGCCGGGTGGTGATCGAAAAGCCGTTCGGCGACGACCTGGCCTCGGCCAAGGCGCTGAACAAACGCATCCTGGCCAGCCTCGACGAGCGCCAGATCTTTCGGATCGACCACTTCCTGGGCAAGGAAACCGTCCGCAACATCATGGTCACCCGCTTCGGCAACGGCGTGTTTGAGCCGCTGTGGAACCGCCAGCATATCGACAGCGTCCAGATCACCGCCGCTGAAACCGTCGGCGTCGAGGACCGCGGCGCCTTCTATGAGAAGACCGGCGCCCTGCGCGACATGGTGCCCAGCCACATGTTCCAGCTGCTGGCGATGACGGCGATGGAGCCGCCCAATTCCTTCGACGCCGACGCGGTCCGCGCCGAAAAGGGCCGGGTGATCGAGGCGATCCGGCTCTATTCGCCCAAGGAGGCGTTGGAAAATTCCGTATACGGACAATACCGCGCTGGAACGGTCGAGGGGGCCAAGGTGGCGGCCTATCGTGATGCGCCGAACGTCGCCCGCAAGAGCCGGACCGAGACCTTCGTGGCGCTGAAGCTGGAGATCGACAATTGGCGCTGGGCCGGCGTGCCCTTCTACCTGCGCACCGGCAAGGCCATGAGCGGCCACGACACCGAGATCGCCATACAGTTCAAGCCGGCGCCCAAGACCCTGTTCCAGGACATGCCGGACGGGCCGTCGACGCCGAACGTGCTGGTGCTGCAAATCCAACCGAACGAGGGGATCACCCTGGATTTCGAGGCCAAGCGGCCGGGGCCCGACGTGCGCCTGGCGCCGGTGCGGATGGACTTCCGCTACGCCGACTGGTTCAAGGCTGAGGCGGCCACGGGATATGAGCCCTTGATCTACGACGTCCTCATCGGCGACCAGACCCTGTTCAACCGCGGCCAGGACATCGAGACGGCCTGGCGCGCGGTCATGCCCTTCATCGACGCCTGGGAGACCGGCGGCGAGGTGCACGGCTACGCGGCGGGGACCGATGGGCCGAAACAGGCCGACGCCCTGCTGGCCCGGGACGGCCGCAAGTGGCGGCCGATCGGAGAGCCAAGCTGAAGGCCGCGCCGATCATCGTGGTGATGGGCGTCGCCGGCGCGGGCAAGAGCACCGTGGGCGCGGCCCTGGCCCAGCGGCTCGCCCTGCCGTTCAAGGAGGGCGACGACCTGCAGCCGGCCGCCAACGTCGCCAAGATGCGCTCGGGCCGCCCGCTGGACGACGCCGACCGCGCGCCCTGGCTTTCCGCCGTCGGCGACTGGATCGACGCCCAGGTCGCCAACGGCGAGGGCGGGGTGGTCACCTGTTCGGCCCTCAAGCGCGCCTACCGGGACGCCCTGCGGCAGGGGCGGCCGGGCTTGCGGTTCGTCTACCTGGAAGGCTCCCAAGACCTGATCGCCAAACGCGTCGCCGCCCGCCGCCATGCCTACATGCCCGCCTCCCTGCTCGACAGCCAGTTCGCCGACCTGGAGACGCCGGGGCTGGACGAAGGGGTCCTGCCGGTCGCGGTCGACCAGCCGCTGGATGCGTTGCTCGACGCCATCGTCCGCGAGCTGGGCAGTGACGGACCGGGGTTCTAGGCGGCCCTACTCGGCGGCGGAGAGACGGTCCCGGCGCGGCGACAGGCCAAAGGTCATCAGGAACATCACGCCGCAGACGCCGGACGTCAGCGCCAGTGCGAGGCCGGGCGAACGGGCGAGGACCAGGGCGAACAGCGCCGGTCCGGCCGCCTGCGCCAGTCGGGCCGGCAGGTTCAGCCAGGCGGTCCGGCGCGCATAGCCCTCCGCGCCGAACAGCACCAGCGGCAGCGCGCCGCTGGCCACCGACAGCATGCCGTTGCCGAGGCCCTGGCCGGCCACGAAGACGGGGGCGAGGCTGGCGCCGAACGCGAGCACCGCCATCGCGCCAACCGGATGAAACAGCGCGGCGGCGCGGGCGGTGATGACCGGCGAAAACCGCCGAAGCACCAGCAGCTCGAACAGTCTGGCGCTGACCGCCGCAAGGCCGAGCAGCGAGGCCGTGGCCGCCGCCTTGGGCGCCGACAGTCCCAGGCGCGCCAGCAGGCGGGGCAGGTGGGCGCTGATGCAGGTCGAGACAAACCAGGCGCCGGCGAACAGGACCGCGACCTGGACCATCCGGCGGTCCCAGTGAATGGCCGGTCCGTCGCCTGGCCGGCGCGTGGCGTGGCTAAGCGCGGCGTGCGGCGGGGCCAGGATCACGGCCAGCGGCAGGCAGACGAACAGATGCAACCCCGCCCAGGCCATGACGGCGCCCCGCCATCCGACCTGCTGCAAGAGCCATTCGTTCGCCAGCCAGCCGACGCTGCTGCCCAGGCCGCCCATGAGCGCCACCGCCGTGATCCACGGCCGCGCGCCATCGCCGTGGACCTGAACCAGCAGGGCGTAGGGCGTGCCGTAGAGTCCGATGCTCATGCCAAGCCCCAGCACCAGGACGCCCACTCCCAAGCTGGCGACGCCGCCCGCGCTGGCGATGGCGACCAGGCCGATGGCGAACACCAGGCTGGAGGCCATCAGCACCTCGCGCCCGCCGCGCCGGTCCAGCCAGCGGCCCGCGAGCGGTCCGACGAGGGCCGAGGCGAGAAAGGCGCCGGACAGCAGGTCGAACGGGATCGTCGGGGCCAGCTGGAGGCTGCGGGCGATCGGATCCCCCAACACCCCGAGCAGATAGAAGCTGGAGGCGAAGGCGACGATCTGGCCAAACCCAAGCGCGATGGTCAGAGCCAGTTGTCGCATGCCGCCGTCTCCCGCCGATAGCTTCGGGTGCTTCGATTGCCGGCGCGGCGAAAGCGATCTATTGGCGGAACTATGTTCGAAAAACTCACATCGGACGCCCCGGCCATGCCGTCGCTCAACGCCTTGCGGGCGTTCGAGGCGATGGCGCGGACGGGCCGGGCGACCCTGGCCGCCGAGGAACTGTGCGTGACCCATAGCGCCGTCAGCCGTCAGGTGAAGGCGCTCGAGCGGCGCCTGGCTGTGCGGCTGTTTCAAGGTCCCCGGCACGATCTGAAACTGACCGAGGCGGGCCGGCGGCTGCTGGCCGACCTGTCGCCGGCCTTCGACGCCATCGCCGCGGCGGTGCTGAAGGTGCGCACCGACGCGGACGCGCTGGTGATCGCCGCCAACGCAAGCCTGTCGGTGAAGTGGCTGGTGCCCCGGCTTGCCGGGTTCGCGGCGTTGCGGCCGGATATCCGCATCGAGGTGGTGGAATTGGCGGCCCATGCGACGAGCCATCGCGGCGCCCACGCCGTGCTGCGGCTGGTCGGCGCCGACCAGCTGGAGCGGCCGAACGTGACCCGGTTGATGGCCAACTACATCGGCCCGGTTGCGGCGACGGCCGATCATGATCTGCTCGCGGCCCCGAGGCTGACGTCCAGCACCCACCCTTCCGGCTGGGCCGACTGGTCCCGGCTCACCGGCGTCGTTCTCCGCCCGGCGCCGGAACGCAAGCTGCCGCATCTGCATGTGGCGCTGGAAGCGGCGACGGCGGGCCTGGGCGCGGCCGTGCTGCCCTGGCCGATCGTCTGCGACGACGTCCGCGCGGGACGGCTCGCGGTGGTCGGCCGTTTCGCGCGGGAAGCCGGCGGGGTGGCGCTGATCGCCAGCCCCGGGGAGCCGAGCCGGGCGCTAAAAGCCTTCACGGCCTGGATCGCCGACGAGGCGCGCGCCACCATCGCCGGCGTCGCGGCGGTCAGCTGAACCCTAGCGCCCCGCGGCTCTCGGCAGCACCAGGGTCTCGACCGCCTTGGCGAAGCCTTCGTCGGTGTTGGCGGCCGTCGCCGCCATGGCCTCGGCCTTCACCGCGTCCGGCGCCTGGCCCATGGCGATGGAGAAGCCGGCGACGCGGAACATGGCCACGTCATTGGACATGTCCCCGATCACCGCGGTTCGCGCGGGATCGACGCCAATCGCCTTGCACAGGGCCAGCACGCCGGCTCCCTTGTCGGCGGCGCGGTTGGTGACGTCGAGATAGTAGGCCTGCGAGCGGACCGCATTGGCGCTGTCGCCGAGCAGGGCGCCGGCTTCCGTCTCGACACGCGCCAGCAGGTCGTGGTCGGTGGAGACGCCGACGATCTTGTCGATGCGGTCGATCACCCGCTCGAAGTCTGTCGTCACGATGGGATCGAAGCCGACCGTGCGCCGCTCCCGCGGCACGTTCGGCGCGTCCGGGTTCTGCAGCAGCCAATCGTCGTCGGCGAACACCCAGGCGTCGACCTTGCGCTGGGCGAGCAGGTCGAGCATGCGCCGGGCGGCGTCGGCGGGCAGGCGCAAAGCGCTGATCAGCTTGCGGCCCGGTCCGACGACGCTGGCGCCGTTGAAGGCGGCGGTGGGCGTCGTCACCTTCAGCTGGTCGATCAACTGGAGCATGCCGCGCGCCGGACGGCTGGAGATCAGGCTGAATTGCACGCCGGCCTTGGCCAGCGCCGCGACCGCCTGCTCGGTGCGTGGGGTGGCGATCTTGTCCGGCGTGATCAGGGTGCCGTCGATGTCGGAGATCAGCAGCTCGATCGGGCCGCTCGGCTCGGCCGTCCCGCGCGGGCTAATGGAGCAGCTTCCAGTTGGAGCCGGCGGCTTCGCCCGTGCCCGCCTGGCCGGCGGTGTCGTTGGCGTAGGTGTAGATCGGCTTGTCGCGATAGGCCCACTGGCGCGAGCCGTCGTCGCGGATGATGATGGTCCAGTCGCCCACCGGCTGGGCGCCGGCGGGGGCCACGAGCGGCGGCCAGTCGCGCGCGCATTGGCCGATGCAGTGGCTCATGCCCTTCATCGTGTCCCAGTCGAAGGTGTAGAGCGGCAGGCCGGTCGCATCGACCAGCGAGCCGTTCGCCGCGTGCACGCCGGCCGGCGCGGCCGCCGGATCGGCCCTGGCCGGCGCCGGGCAGAGCGAGAGGGCCGCCGAGGACAGGGCCGCCAGGGTCAGGGCGATGAAGACGTTGCGCATGTTTCCGCCCAAGCGTTCGGGTTGAGCGCCGACCCTAGGGCTGGCGGGGTCCGCCTGGCAAGCGAGTCCGACGCTCGCCGAGCGACGGGCGCCGCTGAAGAAGCGCCGGCGGCGGCCGCCAGGCCTTCTACGCATTGGCTTAACCCATTTTCGCTAAGGGGTTGAGGCAGCGCCTAGCGAAGATGCGCCCGTCGCGGGCGGTCGGTCTGGGGCGGATATCGCGGACGAGCATCGGACGGTCGTGTTTCATCACCTTCGCACCAAGCTGACGGTTCTCTACGTCGCCCTGTTCGTCGCCGCGCTGGGACTGATCGGTCTGACCGTGTACGTCGCCACCACGCGGAATGTGCAGCACATGGTGCGTGACCAGCTGACCGTCAGCGGCACCGTGTTCGACAACCTCGCCGCCACCCGCTATCGGCGCCTGGAGGACGAGGCCGCGGTGCTGGCCCAGGACTTCGGCTTCCGCGCGGCCGTGGCGACCGGCGATCGGGCCACCGTGCGCTCGGCGCTGGCCAATCTGGGCGCCCGCTTCGGGATCAACAAGGCCTTCGTCATCGGGCTGGACGGCAAGGTCACCGCCGCCGACGAAGCCCTGGAAACCACCCTGCCGCCGTCGTTGATCGCTTCCGTCCAATCGGGCGATGGCGACGCAGCGTCGGGCGTCTTCGTGATGAACGGGCTCGCCTACGAGACCGTCGCCGCGCCGATCAACACGCCCGCGCCCGCCGGCTGGGTGGTGTTCGCCTCGCCCCTGGGGCCGGACGCCATGTCCAGCCTGGCCAAGCTGTCGGCGATCCCGCTGAGGGCGGAGGTGCTGACGAAGACTCCGAACGGCGGCTGGAGCGACCTGTCGAGCGGCCGCGCCGTCGCGGCCAGCGGTCCGCTGCAGGCCTTCGTGTCCGCCGCCCTGCAGGCCAAGGCCATCAAGGCGGCCAAGCTGGCCGGGCCGAACGGCGGCGCGCTGGCTCTGGTGCGACCCCTGCCGGTGCTCGACAGCGACCAGCAGGTGGTGCTGCTGCTGCAATGCGCGGTCGCCGACGCCTATCGCCCCTATGCCTCGCTGGTCGCCACCATCGCCGCGATCGGCGCCGGCGGCGTGCTGCTGCTGGTGCTGGGCAGCTGGTTCCTGGCCCGCTCGGTGACGCGGCCGATCTCCGCGCTCGAAGAGGCCGCCCGCCAACTGCAGCGCGGCGAGACCGCCCATGTGTCGGTCGACACCCGCGACGAGATCGCCCGCCTCGGCCTGGTGTTCAACGCCATGGCCGACGACATCCAGGAGCGCGAGGAGAGTCTGAAGCGCGCCCGGGACGTCGCCGAGGCCGCCAACCGCGCCAAGTCCACCTTCCTGGCCAATATGAATCACGAGGTCCGCACCCCGCTGAACGGCGTGCTCGGCGTCGCCGCCCTGCTGGCCGACACGGCGCTGGCGCCGCGGCAGAGGCAGATGGTCGAGCTGATCGACACGTCCGGCCACTCGCTGCTGCGCATCCTCAACGACGTGCTGGACATGGTCGAGCTGGGCGCCGGCGCCCTGGCGGTGGTCAACGAGCCCTTCGACCTCGCCGCCGCGCTGCACGGCCTGACGACCGCGGCCGGCGCCGACGCCGCGGCCAAGGCGCTGTCGTTCCGCGTCGACGCCGATCCGTCGCCGATGGGCTGGGTCAGCGGCGACCGGCGACGCTTCGAACAGGTGCTGTCGAACCTGCTCAGCAACGCGGTCAAGTTCACCGACAGCGGCGAGGTCGCCCTGACCATCTCCGGCGGGGGCGAGGCGCTCTGGCGGTTCGAGGTGAGCGACACCGGCGTCGGCTTCGATCCGGCCCATATCGAGACCATGTTCGAGCCCTTCAGCCAGGCCGACGGGTCGATGACCCGCCGCGCCGGCGGCACAGGTCTTGGCCTCAGCCTGGCGCGGGAGATGGCGCGGGCCATGGGCGGCGACCTCACGGGCGACGGCGCGCCGGGGCAGGGGGCCTGCTTCAGCTTCACCCTGCCGATGCCGGCCGCCGCCGCGCCCGAGGGGGCCGGTGAGCCGGACGCCATCGCGGCGACCGCCCAGAGCGAAGCGCCGCCGCCGCCGGCCATCGCGGCGACAGATGTCGAGCCGGGCCCCGAGGAGGGCGCGATCCGCGTGCTGGTGGCCGACGACCACGCCAACAATCGCGCGGTCATCGAACTGATCCTGGGCTCGGTCGGGGTGGACATGGTCAGCGTCGAGAACGGCGCCGAGGCGGTCGACGCCTTCAAGGATCAGCCCTTCGATGTGGTGCTGATGGACCTGCAGATGCCGGTCATGGACGGCATCGCCGCCATTCGCGAAATCCGCGCCTATGAGGTGCTTGAGCGCAAGCCGCGCACGCCGATCGTGGTGGTCAGCGCCAACGCCCAGTCCGAGCATCTGAAGCAGTCCGCCGCGGCCGGCGCCGACGCCCACCTGGCCAAGCCGATCCTGGCGCCGACGCTGCTGGCGGCGATCGACGAGGCGCTTTCGGGCGCCGAGGGGCTTGAGGCGGAGGCCGCCGCGTCCTGATTGCGCAAGGGCCCGGCAGGGCCTAGGCTCGCCGCGCTAATCCGTCGCCTGCGCGACGGTCGTCAGGCCCGTGACCCCGGGACAAGGGGCCGACCGTTCCAGATAGTCATCCATCGGACGCCGTATCGCGGGCGAGGTTTCGCCGCGCCTGCGCGCCGTCGTCGATCCATTGGAGATGCGCCATGGCCAAGGGCCAGAAGAAGAGCAATCGCGAAGTCCGCAAACCCAAGGCCGAAAAGCCCAAGCCGGCGGTCGCCGTCAGCAGCTTCGCCATGATCAATCAGAAGAAGAAGTAGGCGCGGTCCCAACGCGCGCCCGAGCCGATCGGCCGGGGCGCGCGCAGGCTCGGACGCTCAGCCTAGTGGTCGCTATGCGGGGCGTCGACGTGGTGATGATGGTGGTGATGACGCCACCAGCCGTGGTGGGGATGGTTGGTGACGTGATTGCCGACGATCGCGCCGCCGACGCCGCCGACGACCGCGCCCACGGGCCCGCCCACCACCGCGCCGCCAACCGCGCCGGCCGCCGCGCCGCCAACCACGCCTTTTTCGGTCGCCTGGGCGGCGGTCGCGCCGGCCAGGACGAGCAGGGCGCAGCCCGCAATAATTGTGCGCTTCATGATCTCGGTCTCCCAAATTCGATGTCGCCGTTTCGGCGATGTTTGCAAACGAGCGGGGCCGTACAAGGTTCCGGCCGTCGCCCAAGACGGTCCGCGCTCGCCGTCGATGGACAATCGCTGATTTGCTCGTAGTCTTGGCCGTGGGGACGTCGTTCACATCCACGCACCCTCTCGGGAGAAACGCCAATGCACATCAAGTCCCTCTGCGCCGCCGCGGCTCTGGCCCTGTTCACCGCGAGCGCGGCCCACGCCGCGACCGACCAGTTCATGGCCATGCTCAAGGGCGCCGACGAAACCCCGCCCAACACGTCCGCGGGAACCGGCATGGTGATGGCGAGCTACGATACCGCGACGATGAAGTTCCACTACGACATCACCTATTCCGGCCTCACCGGACCGGCCAAGGCGGCGCACTTCCACGTCGGCGCGCCGGGCGTCAGCGGACCGCCGGTGCTGCCGATCACGGGCGCCTTGGCCAGTCCGATCACCGGCGACGCCACCCTGACCGCCGCCCAGGCGAGCGACCTCGAGGCCGGCAAATGGTACTTCAACATTCACACCGCCGCCCATCCGGCCGGCGAGGTTCGCGGCCAGGTCCTGAAGCAGTAGGCGGGCCTTCGCGCAGCGCGCGTCCCAGGCGTGGGTCGACCGCCCGCGGCGATAGTGGCCGCAGCCGCGATGATTGCGCGCTTGGCCGCGTGACCTGACCGACGCTACGGTCGCCGGCCACGGGGAGGCTCAATTGCGCGCGATGATTCTGGCCATCTTGGCATCGGCCCTGCTGGTTGGCGCGGCGGGGGCGGCGCCGGTCCGGCCGGGCTATGTCCTCGATGCCGGCAAGACCTGCGGCGGCTATCCTCGGTTGCCGATCGAGACCCTGCCGGGCGTGTGCGCCGGCTTCGTCTTCGGGCCGCCGCCGAGCGGCCTGAGGCCCTCCCAGCGAGTCCTCCACCTGCCGCGGATCCTGCTGCCGCTGGCGAACGGAGATTTCCTGGTCACCGACCTTGGAACCTGGGACCCCGGCCACGGCTCGGTCTGGCGAATGACGCCGCGGCCTGGCCAGACCCCGGCCCTGAAACAGCTGCTCGGGGGGCTGGACCTGCCGCATACCGTCGCGTTCGGCCCCGACGGCAAGGTCTATGTCGGCGAAATGAGCCGGATCATGCGGTTTGACCCGGATGCGAGCCAGCCTCAGGCGACCATTGAGACCGTGGTCTCGGGGCTGCCGGCCAATAAGCTGCACGCCGACCGCCATCCGCTGTCCAGCTTCCTGTTCGACGCCGACGGCGCCCTGCTGATCGACGTCGGCGCGCCGTCCGATCAGTGCGCGCCGGCGGCAGGGGCGCCCGCCGGGCCGTGCCCCGAGACCCAGGGTGACCAGCCAACTGCGGCCATCTGGCGTTTCGCCTACCAGGGTGGCGGCCGTTGGGCCCAGACGCCAACCATCTTCGCCCGGGGCCTGCGCAACTCCCTGGCCCTGGTGCGCCATGCGTCTGGCACCCTCTATCAGGGCGAGAACAGCATCGACGTCGACGAAGCGGCCTTCCCGTTCGATGAGATCAACCGGCTGAAGGCCGGCGCCGACTACGGCTGGCCCTACTGCCTCGAGACGGCGACCCCGGCCCCGGTCTGGAGCGGCCATAGCCCGCTCGACTGCGCGGGGCCGGCGCGGACCCGGCCGGTCCTGCTGCTGCCCCCGCATGGGGCGCCGCTGGCGATGCTCTACTACCATGGCGCGATGTTTCCACAGCTGGAAGGCCGGCTGCTGGTCAGCCTGCACGGCTATCGGGCGACGGGCTCGCGGATCATCGCCTATGCGGTCGACGCCGCCGGCGCGCCGATCCCGGCGCCCAAGGCTGCCTACGCCGTCTACTCGCGCAAGGGACCGCCGCCGTCCTGGCGCGCGTTCGGCCAGGCGCCGGCCGCGACCGGCCTGATTGTCACCCCACGCTGGGACGCGGTGAAGGGCTTGCGGCCCGACGGCGCGCCGGTGGGCATGGCGGTGACGCCCGACGGCGCGATCTGGGTCGCGGACGACCGAAACGGGACCATCCTGCGGTTTGCCAGGGACGCGCCCTGAGGGTCAGCCAGGCCGGTCAGTGACCGCCGAGCCAGTGGGTCGTCAGCACCTTCCACGCGGGGTTCAGATAGAGGGTGGTGGAGATCAGCTGCAGCCCGATGGTCAGCACCACGCCGCCGATGGTGGCCGGGTGCAGCCGGCGGCGGGTGATCAGGTCATAGGCGCCGACGCCCACGATCAACGCTCCGGCGATCGCGTAGGTCGGCGCATAGAAGCCCCAGAAGCCGTCGCCGGAGATCGGGCCGATCACCGAGCCGAGCCACCGCGCGTAGCCGGCGTCGACGATGAACAGGGTCGACAGAAGGATCAGCCGCTTGTGATAGGCGGGCTGGCGCCGCAACAGCACCGCGGCCGTCACCAGGATGGCGAAGCCCAGGATGCCGCCCCACTGGACGCACAGGAACGAGGGGTCGGAGTCGGGCGTGCCCAGCGCCCGCTGATCGACGACATAGGCGGTGATCGGGCTGATGACGACAATGAACGCGGCCAGAGCGGTCATGCCTAAGCCCAGCTTGCGGTGCAGGTCCCAGCGCTGGGTCCGGATCAGCAGCACCTGGGTGGTGAACAGGGTCAGCCAGGCGGTCATGGCCGCGGCGTGGAAATGGACCACGAGCGGGTATGCGGCTTCGTGGGTCTTGAAGTGGTGGATGACGTCCCGGCCGAAGCCCATCAGCACGCCGAACCAGATCAGGCCGGTGTAGAGCAGGAAGAAGTTGCGGTCCCACGCATGGTTGGGTTGGAACGACCCTGTCGTTTGCGGCGTCGCCGCCTGTTCGCCGTCGGCACTGATTGTCGCCATGGCCCCCCGCCATCCCTGGTGATGTCCGTCTCGAATAACGAGGTTATGGCTTAGACCTCGGTTGAGCAATCGCGGCGCGAGGCGAGCGGACAATTCGCTTCGTTCGCCGTTGATCGGGGCATGCCCGGCTTCCTGGGCGCGCTCACCGGGTCTGCTCAGCCGATCGCGTCATGTCAATTCACAGTGGCCGACCCGGCTCGACATCGTCGCGACGAGAGCGCAGGTGTGTCGCGCCAGGCTCGCTGGCCTGGGCGTGATCGACTCCATGTGCTTCTCGCCGCAAGCCAGCTTCATCAGCGCCGCCCTCACCGGCGTCGTCGGCGTGATCGCCGTCGGCCGCGTCAAGCATCCCAGGGAGCTGGCTCTGGCGATGACGCCCCTGCTGTTCGGCGCCCAGCAGGCGCTCGAGGGCGGCCTGTGGCTTAAGCTGCCGACGGACCCGCATGGCGCGGCCGCGACCGCGCTTACCGTGGCCTTCCTGCTGTTCGCCCAGGTGCTCTGGCCCGTCTATGCGCCCTTGGCCGCCGGGCTTAACGAGACCGCGCCCGCGCGCCGACGCATGATGCATATGTTCATCCTGATCGGCGGGGGCGTGGCCGGCTACTTCCTCTGGCGCATCCTCTCGGGCCCGCACCAGGCGGTGATCGCCGACCGGTGCCTGGTCTACAATACCGGCGAGGTCCATCCGCTGTTCGTCGGCCTGGCCTATATGGCGGCGACCTGCCTGCCGTTGCTCCTGTCCTCGGAGCGGACGCTGGTCGTCCTTGGCGTGATCGTGTCGGTCGGCGCCGTGGTGGCCTATTTCTTCTACTGGGACGCCTTTCTGTCCGTTTGGTGCTTCTTCGGCGCGGCGGCGAGCGTCGTCATCCTCGGCCATTTCGAGCACGTCCACTGGCGTGGGCGGAAGCTGGTGATCGCGTGAGCTGGCCGCACCGCAAAATGGGCTGACCTAGCCGCCCTCGACCAGCGCCCGCCGCTCGTCAGCGGTCAGCACCCGCCAACGGCCCTCGGGCAGGTCGCCCAGCGTGAGCGGCCCGATGCGCACCCGCAACAGGTCGACCACCTCCAGCCCCACCAGTTCGCACATCCGCCGGATCTGGCGGTTGCGGCCCTCCCTAAGCACGAACCGCAGGCGCCGCGGGCCCGCGAGCGTGACCTTGGCGGGCTTCAGCTGGCGTCCGTCCAGGCTCAGCCCGTGGCGCAGGCGTTTGACCGCGTCATCGGTGATCGCGCCGTCCACGACCACCAGATACTCCTTCTCCAGTTCGGACGCCGGTCCGATCACCGCCTTGGCCACAACGCCGTCTTCCGACAGCAGCAGCAGGCCGCGCGAGTCCATGTCCAGCCGCCCGATGGGCGCCAGGCGGGTGTCGCGGTCGGGGATGGTCGGGCTTTCGCCCACCAGGCTGGCGGCGGTCAGCAGTCGCACCGCCGGAACCTGGCCGTGCTCCGGCTGGGCCGACACGACCCCCACCGGCTTGTGCAGCAGAACGCTCAGGGCCCCGTCCAGCGAGGCGACCGCGCGGTCGGCCAGCACCAGGGTCTGGCCCGGCGCGATCTTGCGGCCGACGTCCGACACGGTCTCGCCGTCGATGGAGACCAGGCCGTCGCCGATCAGCCCCTCGGCCTCGCGGCGCGAACAGACGCCGTTCTGCGCCAGCCAGCGGTTGACCCGCTGCGGCTCGGCCTCGTCATAGCGCCTCGTCCAGGCCATCGATTGCTCCGTGAACGCGATCTCTGTAGGCCTTGAGCGCGGACGGCTTCAAGACGGGCCTTGAGGGCAGGGCGCCCGAACCGGAGCGAGACCATTGCCGAAGGCGGCGGAAATCTTCGACGTTGTGGTGATCGGCGCCGGAGCCGCCGGCATGATGTGCGCCATCGAGGCGGGCAAACGCGGTCGCCGGGTGCTGGTCGCCGACCACGCCAAGGCGGCGGGCGAGAAGATCCGCATTTCCGGCGGCGGGCGCTGCAACTTCACCAACCAGCGGACCCGGCCGGAAGCCTTCCTGTCGCAAAACCCGCGGTTCTGCATCTCGGCCCTGTCCCGCTACACCCCCGCCGACTTCATCGCCCTTCTGGCTCGCTACAACATCGCCTGGCACGAAAAGACGCTCGGCCAGCTGTTCTGCGACGGCTCGGCCAAGCAGATCGTCGATCTGCTGCTGAAGGAGATGGCCGACGCGGGCGTGGTGCTGCGGCTGGGCCAGACGGTCGAGAGCGTCGCCAAGGCGTCCGACGGGTTCGCCCTCAGCCTCGCCGGCGGCGCGGTCCAGTGTGCGTCCCTGGTGCTGGCGAGCGGCGGCAAGTCGATCCCCAAGATGGGCGCGACCGGCTTGGCCTATGACGTCGCGCGCCAATTCGGCCTGGCGGTGACGGAGACGCGGCCGGCGCTCGTGCCCCTGACCCTGGAGCCGGCGTCGCTCGCCCGTCTCAGCCCCTTGTCCGGCGTGGCGGTGGACGCGCGGGTCCGGTGCGGCAAGACGGCGTTCGACGAGGCCATGCTCTTCACCCATCGGGGCCTGAGCGGGCCGGCGATCCTGCAGATCTCGTCCTACTGGCGCGAGGGCCAGGACATCGAGATCGACATGGCGCCGGGCCGGGACGTGTTCGCGAGCCTGCGCGCCGCCAAGGCCGAGAACGGCCGCCAGTCGCTGCAGACTGCCCTGAGCACGCTGCTGCCGCGCCGCCTGGCCCAGCTGATCGCCGATGGCGCGGCCGCCGACGGGCCCATTGCCGGACTATCCGACCAGGCGCTGCGCAAGGCCGCCGAGGCGGTCAACGCCTGGCGCGTCAAGCCGGCGGGATCGGAGGGCTATCGGACCGCCGAGGTCACGCTCGGCGGCGTCGACACGGCCGGGCTCGACCAACGCACCCTGGCCGCCAAATCGGTCCCGGGACTCTACGTTGTCGGCGAGGCTGTCGACGTCACCGGCTGGCTGGGCGGCTATAATTTCCAATGGGCCTGGGCCAGCGGCTGGAGCGCGGGGCAGGCGGCGTGAGGGGGATGCGTCTGTGCGTCCTTCGACACGCGCCCTTGCACCGGTCGCCCTCAAACCACCATATCCGCCCTTTCCCCTAAAGCCATTGGACCTGCCTCATGACCGATCAGCTCACAGTCACCCTCAACGACGGCCGCATCATGCCGCAGCTTGGCCTGGGGGTCTGGCGCACGCCCAAGGATGACGCTGCGGCGGTGGTCAAGACGGCGCTGGAGGCCGGCTATCGCTCGGTCGACACCGCCGCCGCCTACGCCAACGAGCGGGGGGTGGGCGAGGCGCTGAAAGCGGTCTCGCGCGACGACGTCTTTGTCACCACCAAGCTGTGGAACGACAACCAGGGCTATGACGCGACCCTCGCCGCCTTCGAAAAGAGCCGCGAGCGGCTCGGCGTCGACGCGGTCGATCTCTACCTGATCCACTGGCCCGCGCCGAAGAAAGGCCTCTATCTGGAAAGCTGGAAGGCCCTGGTGCAGCTGCAGAAGGACGGCCGCGCGCTGTCGATCGGCGTGTCCAACTTCCTGCCCGAACACCTGGAGCGGATCATCGGCGAGACCGGCGTGACGCCGTCGGTCAACCAGATCGAACTGCATCCCAGCTTCCAGCAGCGCGCGTTGCGCGCCTTCCACGAAAAGCATGGCATCCACACCGAGAGCTGGAGCCCGCTCGGCCAGGGCCAGCAGCTGGAGGACCCAGTGGTCGGCGAGATCGCCAGGAAGCACGGCAAGACCCCGGCCCAGGTGGTGATCCGCTGGCATCTGGACAGCGGCCTGATCGTCATCCCGAAGTCGGTCACCCCCTCGCGCATCCGCGAGAACATCGCCGTGTTCGATTTCAAGCTGGACGCGTCCGACATGGACAAGCTGGCCGGGTTGGACAAGGCCGAGGGCCGCATCGGACCGAACCCGGCGACGGCGGACTTCTGAGACGCCGGCTTCCCGCAAATGCAAAGGGCCGCCCGAGCGATCGGGCGGCCCTTCCATCGTCGGACCGCGGCTTTGCCGGGTTTCCCCAGCGCGTCGCGAGACCTACGCCTTTAAGCTACTCACGCTGTCAGGCGCGAACCCTCGTATCCGGGCTCCAGGTCACGCTTTGCGACCGCGGTTGGAGACAATGAGACACTGGACCACCTCCTTTCAGCTGTTTGACAGGGACTCAGAAGATAGGCCCGCAACGGCGCATGTCAAAGGGCGGCGCCGTTTGCGCGAGCCCAGCAATCGCGCGACAAATGCGCCAGGGCCGGTTAGAAGGCGCGAAAACCTCCCATTGCACGGAAAACACCCATGGCCGCCGATCCCGAAAACACCATCATCATGACGCTGGACACCGGCCCGGTGATCATCGACCTGCGCCCCGACCTGGCGCCCGGCCACGTCGAGCAGATCAAGGCCCTGGCCCGCGAAGGCTTCTATGACGGCGTCATCTTCCACCGCGTGATCCCGGGCTTCATGGCCCAAGGCGGCGATCCCACCGGCACCGGCATGGGCGGCTCGGAAAAGCCGAACCTGAAGGCTGAATTCTCCGCCGAACCGCACGTGCGCGGCGTCTGCTCCATGGCCCGCTCCTCAAGCCCGCATTCGGCCAACAGCCAGTTCTTCATCGTCTTCGACGACGCCACCTTCCTCGACAATCAGTACACCGTCTGGGGCGTGGTCCGCGAAGGCATGGAAAACGTCGACGCCCTCCCCAAGGGCGAGCCGCCGCGCAGCCCCGGCAAGATCGTGTCGATGAAGGTCGCGGCG
>Ga0302196_10001518_pt1 | contig 22154 bp, 18 predicted proteins | sample II_Bog_N1_3_FD_198794 | JGI IMG/M metagenome (GOLD analysis project Ga0302196, IMG submission 198794) | Peat permafrost microbial communities from Stordalen Mire near Abisko, Sweden - II_Bog_N1_3 | ecosystem: Environmental > Terrestrial > Soil > Wetlands > Peat | place: Sweden: Abisko...
CCTCGAGGTCGCGACCAACGTGGCCCCCAACTTCGTCGCCCTGACCCGGGACGAGGCCTTCGAGTACATCAAGATCGAGTACCTGGCTGCCCACAAGGCCGACACCTTGCCGGCCAAGGCGGTATTCGGGAAGCTCCCGGCGGACTTCGCGGTCTTCCAGGCGGAGGGCAAGTACGCCCCGGTCTACTATGTGCGGGTCACAAAGGACGGGCTCCCGGGCGACACCTTCATGGACGCCGCGTGCTCTCAGCGGCTTCGGGACCCGTACGTGGAGTCGATCGTGAAAGCGGTGCGGTTCAAGCCGGCCCTGGACAAGGGGACACCGGTCGACTCCGTCGCGCCCCTCAGCCTCGCGCGCCTGACGAACCCGACCTGACGAAGCGGCAAGCCGCAGGGATCCAACGACATCCGGAATGTCTGGCCGGCGGTTCATCCGCGGGGCCGGCCTGGGCGTATAATAGGGAATGGGACAACGAAGGGATCCATCCGGTCCCCCCGCGTGTCCCACCCCCCCGCACCATGAAACACACCTCCCTTGCCCTCGCCGTCCTCCTCGCCGCCGGCGTATGCGCCGAGGCCCGCGCCGGCCTCTTCACCGATAACTTCGAGATGGTGGTCGTCGCCAACCGCGCCAAGGACGCGCCGGCCGACGACGCGCCCGGCTCTTGCCTCCTCCTGAACGGCGGCTACATCGAGGCCGGCGACCCGATCGCCGGCGAGCGCCCGCCCGCGCCGGACGACGTGCTCTCCGCGATCAAGAACGCCTTCGTGGCCCAGGGCTTCCGCCTCGGCGGCCCTTCCCCGGCGGTCGCCGTCAGCTGCTTCTGGGGCGCCATCCGGGTCGACCACCGCGAGGCCCGCGTGCCGGACGCCATCTATTCGAACGCCAAGGCGCGCATCGAGCTCGTGAGCAGCAACCAGACCGGCGCCGAGCTGGAGAACCACATCCTGAACAACAAGTCCGGCGCCGGGGAGAATGCGGACGCTTCGTCGCCCGTCATCCTCGCCGGGCCGACCCGGACCACCTCCCAGCTGGCCCGCCAGCCGCGGTACTTTGTCATCCTGACCGCCTACGACCTGGCCTCGATCGCCCCGGGCAAGGTCCCGCATGAGCTCTGGCAGGTGAAGCTGAGCGCCCAGCAGACGGCGGGCGGCATGGACGAGGTGATCCCGGCCCTGGTCGGCAGCGCCGGGCCCTACCTTGGGAAACGCCTGCCGCAGGCGAAGATCATCACGACCAGCCTCGCGGCCGCCTCGGCCCGGCCGGCGGCGGCCACCGGCGCCGCCGACCACGCCCCGCAGGGCGCCCTGCTGGACGCCGGCGCGGTCAGCGCCCTCCTCGGCCGGGAGCGGGTGGAGTACTCCGGGACGACCGAGAGCTCGGGCGGCTAGCGCGGCCCGACCAGGGCCCCGATCTCCTGCAGGCGCCTCAGCTGGGGCCCGGAGATGAGGCCGTCCGGGTCGGGCGGGACGTCGAGCAGGTAGGTGGCGTTGCGCTCCGCGCAGGCCTGCAGCTTGGCCACCACCTCCTCGGCCGGCTGGAGGTCGCTTCCGTCCGCGGACCGGCGCCAGAACCAGCGCGCCCCGTCCTGCAGGGTGTCGCAGACCTCGGCCGGGAGGGCGTTGTCGACCGGGGGCAGCTCCTCCTTCCACGGGTACTCGTAGCCCAGGATGTCGGAGTCGGCGAGAGTGCGGGCGTTGTTGCCGAGGAGGAGGCAGCCGGGCTGCAGCCGCCTTACCAGGGCCTGGAACTCCGGCCACTGCGCCCGGGTGTACTTGTTGCTGAACTGGTCGATCCAGAGCTCGTCGACCGGGCCGTAGCGGGTCAGGAGCTCGGTCAGCTGGGCCTTCATGAAGCCGACGTAGTCGCCGGCGGCCTCGGGAGGGAGCCCGTGAAGGTCGGGCTGGCCCGGCGGCGGGGCGTTGTGGTGCACCGCATCCGCGTAGTCGCCCGGGAAGCAGTAGTAGAGGCCGACCCGGAGCCCGCGCGAGCGGCAGGCGTCGACGAACTCCCGGACGATGTCGCCCCTCCCGGCCCGGAAATTCCGGAAGAGCGTGATGTCGTGATGGGTCAGGGCGGAGGGGTAGAGCACGATCCCCTCCGTGTGCTTCACGGTCAGCACCATGTAGGTCATGCCGGCGGCCTTGGCGGCGTCGGCCCACTGGCCGCAGTCCAGCTTCCCGGGGTGGAAGGCGAGCGGGTCCTCGTAGCCGCCGGCCCAGTCCGTGCCGGCGACGGTGCCGAGGTTGAAGTGGACGAACATCCCGAAGCGCCAGCCGAGGAAGTCCCGCTGCGCGGGGGAGAGGGGATCCGCCGCGGCGCCCCGGGGGAGCCCGAGGACGGCGAGGGCGAGCGCCAGGAGGGTGGGGCGGAAGGGCGGTGGCACCGGGACGCGTCTGGGTTAGGGCCCGGGCGGCCCCTTGGCAAGGCGGCCCTTGGGTCCCACCGAAACCTTGACCTAGCGGGCGCCGGCGGCGACGTTTTCCCCGTGAAAATCACCCCCCGCACCTGGATATTTTCCGCCGCTTTCCTCTGCCTCGCCGTCGCCGGCCGCGCCTCCAGCCACGACACCATCGGCGCCCCGGTCTCGATGGACAACAGCACCTATTCGATCACCTGCGAGGCCACGAACGCCTTCATGCGCGACGAGGACCAGCTGAAGGCCGACGCCAGCGCCGCCGCCGCCAAGTTCTGCGCCGCGCAGGGCAAGCAGCTGAAGGTGCTCTCCCTCACCTCCAAGCTGCCGAAGTTCAGCCTCGGCTACGGTTCGGCCAAGATCACCTTCATGGCGCTCGCCGCCAATGACCCCCTCCTGGTCGCCCCGGTCACCCCCGCCGGCGAAATCGCGCCCGCCCCGGCGCCCCGCAATCTGACCACCGATGAATTGGTTTCCGAGCTGACGAAGCTCGATGACCTCCGCAAGAAGGGCATCCTCACGGACGAGGAGTTCCAGGCTGAGAAGAAGAAGGTGCTCAGCCACTCCAATTGACGGCGAGCGGGGGCGGGGCGCCCCCCGCGCCGGTGCCCGCGGCCCGGGAGCGGGCCCTCCTCTTCGCGCATCCGGCGTTCGGATGGTTCTGGTGCGCGCGCGTGGCGTCGGGCATGGCCTACCAGATCCAGGCCGTCGCCGTCGGCTGGCAGATCTACGACCTGACCCACAGCACCTTCCAGCTGGGCATGGTCGGGCTCGTGCAGTTCCTGCCGATCGTCGTCTTCACCCTGCCGGCCGGGCACGTGGCCGACCGGTATGACCGGCGGAAGGTCTACGGCCTGGCCCTCCTGCTGCAGGGCGTCGCCGGGTGCGTCCTGGCGGCCGGGACCTTCGGCCACTGGTTGAGCGTGCCGGGGATCTTCGCCATCGTCGCGGTGATGGGCACCGCCCGGTCCTTCCAGGGCCCGGTCACCCAGGCCCTGATGCCGACCCTGGTCCCCGAGGACCTGGTCCCGAAGGCGATCGCCTGGTCCTCCGGGGCCTTCCAGACGGCGTCGATCGTCGGCCCGTCGATCGGCGGCCTCCTCTATGTCTTCGGCGCGGGGGTGCCCTACGCGGTGGCGGCGGCCGCCGTGCTGGTGGGTGCCGGCCTCATGACCTTGGTCCGCCAGGAGCGGAGCGCCCGGCCGCGCGAGCCGGCGACCCTGACGTCCATGTTCACCGGCGTGCGGTTCATCCGCACCCACCCAGTCGTCCTCGGCAGCATCTCGCTCGACCTTTTCGCGGTGCTCCTCGGGGGCGCGACCGCGCTCCTGCCGGCGTTCGCCCGCGACATCCTGCACATCGGGGCCTGGGGCCTCGGCGCCCTGCGGTCGGCCCCGGCCATCGGGTCCCTCGCCATGTCGGTCTACCTCGCCCGGCGCCCGCCCACCCGCGGCGTCGGCAAGCAGATGTTCATGGCGGTCTTCGGCTTCGGGATCACGACGATCGTCTTCGGCCTCTCGACCTCCTTCCTCCTCAGCTTCTTCACCCTGATCGTGATGGGCGCCGTCGACACGATCAGCGTCGTGATCCGCAGCTCGCTGGTGCAGCTGGCGACCCCCGACGAGATGCGCGGCCGGGTGGGGGCGGTCAACTCCCTCTTCATCGGCACCTCGAACCAGCTGGGCGAGTTCGAATCCGGCGTCACCGCCTCGTGGTGGGGGACAGTGTGGGCCACGGTCCTGGGCGGGGTCGGCACGCTGGTCGTGGCGGCGCTCTGGATGCGGTTCTTCCCCTCGCTGGCCAAGTTCGACGCCTTCCCGAAGAAGGCGGCGAGGGCTTAGGCGGACGCGGCGGGGCCGGTGACCGGCGGGCGGAGGTCGCCCGCGTCCGCGTTGACCCCGTAGAATCTCTCGCCGCGGACGATCTTCTCCCGGCCCTTCGACAGGCGCCAGGTGTTGGTGTCCCGCAGCGAGTAAACGCACCCGCAGTACTCCTGCTGGTAGAACTGCTCGCGCTTGGAGATCTCCACCATCCGCGAGGCCCCGCCGAGCTTCCGCCAATTGTAGGTCCAGTAGGTGATGCCGGGGTACTTGGCGGCGACCCGCTCCCCGCTGGCGTTGATCTGGTCCATGTCCTTCCAGCGGGAGAGGCCGAGGCAGCTCGTGATGACGGGGAAGCCGTGCTCGTGGGCGTAGAGGGCGGTGCGGTCGAACCGCATATCAAAGCACATGGTGCAGCGGGCGCCGCGCTCCGGCTCCCACTCCAAGCCCTTGGCGCGGGCGAACCAGTTGTCGGTGTCGTAGTCGGCGTCGACGAACGGCACGCCCGCCTTCTCGGCGAAGCGGATGTTCTCCTGCTTGCGGAGCTCGTACTCCTCCCGCGGGTGGATGTTCGGGTTGTAGAAGTAGATTGTGTAGTCGATCCCCGAGGCCGCGATCGCCTCCATCACCTCGCCGGAGCAGGGCGCGCAGCACGAATGCAGCAGCACTCGGGCGGCGCCACCGGGGGCCTCGAGCTTCGGGCGATGGGGAACGGGATCGGGCATGGACCCGGATCCAAGCACAGGACGCCCGGCGCGTCAGGGAAAAAGGCGGACGCGCCCGGGCGGGGGGCCGGGCGTCGGGAAGCGGGCGCCCGGCGCCGGTGGCGGGCCGGGTCGTTCATCGCACGCTTTCCCTCGCCTTCAGGAGGATCCGCTGGGCCTCCGCGAATTCCAGGGTCAGCTTGAGCGTCTCGTTGAAGTTGCTCACGTTGATCGGCTTGGTCAGGTAGCGGAAGAAGCCGGTCTCGATCCCCCGGATGATGTCCTGGGGCATGGCGTTCGCGCTCAGCGCGACCACCGGGATGGACGCGGTGGCCAGGTCGGCCTGCAGGATCTTCAGCGCCGCCACGCCCGTCATGTCCGGCAGGTTGATGTCCATCAGGATCGCGGCCGGCCGCGCCGACCGGGCCAGCTCGAGGCCCTTCGCCCCGGTGATCGCGGAGAGCAGCTTGATCCCGCCGATCCGGGCGACCAGCTGGCGGACGAGCTCCATGTTGGCGGGGTTGTCCTCGACGCAGAGGAGGGTCTGGAGGGAAGCGCCGTCGGCCACGTGCTCGGACTCCTCGGGAAAGAGGGTTTCAGCAAAGTCCAGCGCCTCTGGCGCCTCGCCCGCGGCGAGCTCGCACCAGAAGGTGCTCCCCGCCCCCACCACGCTCTCGACGCCGAGCGTGCCGTGCATCAGCTCGACGAGCCGCTTGGTGACCACGAGCCCGATGCCGGTCCCGGACACGGCGCCCATCTCCTGGCCGAGGCGGTTGAAGGGCTGGAACAGCTGGGAGATCTTGTAGTTGGTGAGGCCCGCGCCGGTGTCGGTAACCCCGATGCGGATGCGGCCCGGGCCGGTCGCGGCGCAGGTCACCACCACCGAGCCGTTGAGGCTGTTGTACTTGATCGCGTTCGAGAGCAGGTTGATGACGACCTGCTTAAGGCGGGTCCGGTCGGCGGTGACCCAGAGCGGCGCGGCAAAGGTGGGGAAGACCATCGTGATCCCGCGCTGGCTGGCCTGGATCTCCATCATGGCCCGGCTCTCGTACATGATCTCGGCGATCGAGACCGCCTCCCACGAGAGGGAGACCTGGCCGGACTCGATGCCGGCCAGGTCGAGGATCTCGTTGATCAGCTTCAGGAGGTACCAGCCGGCCTGCAGGATCTGGGCGATCCGCGCCGCCTCGACCTTCCCCGGCCGGGGGTCGCTGTTCTCCATCAGCTGGGCGAAGCCCAGGATGGCGTTGAGCGGGCTCCGCAGCTCATGGCTCATGCTGGAGAGGAAGTCGGTCTTGGCCAGGTTCGCCTTCTCGGCGGCCGCCGTCGCGTCCGCGAGGCCCACGTTCATGTGCTGCATGTCCCGGTCGGAGCGCTTCTGCTCGGTCATGTCCCGGGCGGCGGCGAAGACACCCTGCAGGCGCCGCTCCCGGTCGTGGAAGGTGGTGGCGTTGAACGAGACGACGGTCTCGCGGCCGTCCCGCGCCCGGGCGGTCAGCTCGTAGTTGCTGACCTTGTGCTCCCGGAGGACCTTGCGGATGCCGGCCTCGGCCCGCTCCGGATCGGTGAAGAAATCCTTGAAGGGGGCCCCGATCAGCTCGTCGCGCGTGCAGCCGGTCAGGGCCTCCATCTCCTTGTTCACGTCGGTGATGAACCCGTGGGGGTTCGTCGCCATCAGGGCGTCGATGTGGGACTCGATCAGCGAGCGGGTGTAGAACTGCTGGTCGCGCAGGCGCTGGTCCAGGCGCTTCTGCTCCTCCTCGATCTCCTTGCGCGCGGTGTTGTCGGTTCCGATCAGGAGGTAGCCGATGATCTTGCCGTCGTCGTCGCGGAGCGCCGTCACCGACACGACCGCCGGGAGGCGGCTGCCGTCCTTCCGGACGTAGGTGAGCTGGTAGATGTCCTCGATGCCGCGGGAGGCCTTGAACACCAGGGCCTCGAAGCCCGGGGTGATGAGGGTCCCGAGCTCGAGGCTCAGCGCCTTGGCGCGGGCGACGACCTCGGCCGGGTCGGAGATGTCCGCCGGGGTGATCCGGTCGACGACCTCGGCGGCCAGGTAGCCGAGCATGCGCTCAGCCCCGACGTTGAAGAGCTGGATGACGCCCTGCTCGTCGGTCGCGATGCTCGAGAAGTTGGCGCTGTTGAAGATCGCGTCCTGGAGCGCCCCGGTCTTCAGGACCGCCTCCATGCGGCGGTTTTCGGCGGCAATGGCCAGGGGGCTGTCGTCCTTGCGCGCCTCGGGCGGCATTGGGGTCACGCTGTTCATCGGCGCCTCCCGACGGTGGGCTTGGCGGCTGGGTCGAGCGGGCGCTGGGTGCAAAGGGACATGGAAGGGCGAACGATGCTATCCCCGTGGATCGCGCTGGAGACGCAATGGTTCGGGAGCCGTTGACCTCAATTTCGCCCGGAGGAACTCCGGTTTCAGTCCCGCGTCCGCAACGGGTTGGCCGGGAAGACCTTTGGGACGATAAAAGGTTGCGCCGGAGCGCGATGCGCCGCCCCGTTCGCGGCTCTGCGGCGGAAATTGGCCTCAGCCGAGATCCGTCGGGAACGGGTTCCGCGACATGAAGGACTTCTGGTGCCAGTAGGGGTAGATCGGGCTGACGGCGCTGGCGGCGTCCAGTTTCTTCACCTGCTCCGGTGTCAGGTTCCAGCCGACGGCGCCCAGGTTCTGGCGCAGCTGCTCCTCATTGCGGGCCCCGATGACGACGGTCGAGACCGAGGGCCGCTGGAGGAGCCAGTTGAGGGCGATCTGCGGCACGGTCTTGCCGGTCTCGGCCGCCACGGCGTCGAGGGCGTCGACCACCTTGTAGACGTGCTCGTCCGGGACCGGAGGGCCGGCGTCGACGAGCAGCTTGCTGTTCAGGCGGCTGACCTCCGGGATCTTGGCGCCGCGCCGGATCTTGCCGGTCAGGCGACCCCAGCCGAGGGGGCTCCAGACGACCGCCCCGACCTTCTGGTCGAGGGCGAGCGGCATCAGCTCCCACTCATATTCACGGCTGATCAGGGAGTAATAGGCCTGGTGCGCCACGTAGCGCGGGTAGCCGTACCTTTCGGAGCAGGCCAGCGACTTCATCAGGTGCCAGCCGGAGAAGTTGGAGCAGCCGACGTAGCGGATCTTCCCTGCGCGGACCAGGTCGTCGAGCGTCGACAGCGTCTCCTCGACCGGCGTCAGGGCGTCGAAGGCGTGGAGCTGGAAGAGGTCGATGTAGTCCGTGCCGAGGCGCTTCAGGCTCCCCTCCACCGCGTTCAGGAGGTGGAAGCGGGACGAGCCGACATCGTTCGGGCCGGGGGCGAACTGGAAGGTGGCCTTGGTCGAGAGGAGGACCTGGTCGCGGCGGCCCTTGATCGCCCGGCCCAGCACGTCCTCGGAGGTGCCGCCGGAGTAGACATCGGCGGAGTCGAACATGGTGAGGCCGGACTCGAGGCAGATGTCGACCAGCCGGGTCGCCGCCTCGACGCCCGTCTGGCCCCACTCCTTGAAGAAATCGTTGCCGCCGCCGAAACTCGCCGTGCCGAAGGTGAGGACGGGGACCTTGAAGCCTGAGCCGCCGAGGGTGCGGAATTCCATGGCACAGGCTGGCCCAGGCGGCGGCCTTTCTCAACCCGCTTCCGGGATTTCCCGGCGGCCCCCCGCTGAGAACGAGGCCCACCTGAGCCGGGACCTGCGAACGCTCTACTTCAGCAGCGACCGGGTGCGCCCCGCGCCTGCCCCGCACCCCGGCGCAGGCGCAGCGGGACCTGGCGGACCTCGAGGCGTGGAACAACGGGAGCGCGAACGTTTGGACGGCCCCGCTGGCGCCGCTCCTCGCGCTCCGCCCGTCCCCGGGCTCCTGACCGGGCCGGCGGCGCGCAACCGAAGCGCCCGGCGCCGGTCGGTAGGGGGATGATCCCCCCCGGAGACAGATCCAAGCCGGTCGAACCGACCCGGCAGGTGCCCTCGACCCGAGCGTCCGACCCGCGGCAGGTCCGCCAGGAGCGGCCGCGGCCCGGCACCCAGTCGGTCCAGACCCCCGATGGCGGCAAGGGCCAGCCCGGGGCAGGCCGCCGGACCGGAGGCTAGCCGGGGATTGGTGAAGGGGTGGGTGGGGAGGCGGTGTTATGCCGGCAACTCCCCACGCCCATGACCGCCACCCGCTCATTACTCCCCGCCGCCTTCGGCCTCCTGCTCGCCACCCTCGCCCTGCCGCCTTCGGCCTCGGCCGCGGATGCGGGCGACGCCGTCACCATCTCCTCCCGCGCCAGCTCCGGCTACAAGCGCATCCTCCTTGCCGACGGTTCGGTGCAGCCGGAGACGTTCGCCTTCGGCAGGGGCGGGGTGTTCAGGGGCGAGACCCGCGACCCGATCGACGCGGTCGACTTCCTGGAGGTCGCCCACACGATCGCCGGCCCGCTCGCCGGCCAGAAGTACGTGGCCGCGGCCGACCCGAAGACGACCCACCTGCTGATCATGGTCTACTGGGGCACGACCCGGACGCCCGAGGGCTTCGGCGAGTCGGCCGCCTCCCAGGAGCTCCAGGTCGCGGCCGCGGCGGAGGCGGCGGCCAGCAAGGCCTCCAACATGGTGCGGATGCCCCCGGGCACGGACGGCTGGGCCAAGGCCGCCTCGGCCGGCGCCGAGGTCACCTCGGCGGTTCGGTCCCCCGAGCAGTTGAGCGCCGAGCAGGCGATGACCGGCGCCATGGCGATGGTCTCCGCGGAGAACAACCGCCGCCAGCAGCTGGACGCGCAGAACGCCAGCCTGCTCGGCTATGACACCGCCTGGAACGACACCGCCCAGTTCGAGGGGACCGGCCTCAACTTCCGCCGCCAGGACATCGTCACCGAGCTGGAGGACCAGCGCTACTTCGTCGTCCTGATGGCCTACGACTTCCAGGCCATGCGGGCCGGCAAGGGCTCGAAGCTCCTCTGGGAGACCCGCTTCAGCATCCGCCGGAGCGGCAACGACTTTTCGAGCCGCCTGGCCGCCATGGCGGCCGACGCCGCGGGCTACTTCGGGCGCAGCAGCGACGGGCTCGTCCGCAAGGCGCTCCCCCCGGGCCACGTCGAGATGGGCCCGGTCAAGACCTTGGCCTATGAAGGCCAGCCATAGCAGTTAGGATACTTGGAACTCGCACGCGGGCCCCGCTCAGGGGCCCGCGTGCCGTCCGGGGAAGGTGAGCTCGGCGACGCCGCTCTTGTCGAGGCGGCCGAGCCCGGCCGCGACCATGCGGTCGAACTGGGACTTCGTGGCGGCGGCCAGCGGCAGCCGCAGGTGCTGCTCCGCGCCGAGCGCGACCGCGATGCCGATGTCCTTGGCGGCGTGCGCCGCCGAGAAATAGCACGGGTGGTCGCGGTTGACCATGTCCTCGCCGTCGGTGGCCAGGACGCGGGAGTTGGCACCGGTCTGGGAGAACACCTCGATCAGGGTCGGCAGGTCGAGCCCGAGGGCCGCCCCGAGGCCCAGGCCCTCCGCCAGCGCCGCGGTGTTGATGTTCATGACCATGTTGACGAGCGCCTTGAACTGGCCGCCGGTGCCGGCGGGCCCGACGTAGCGCAGGAGCTTTCCCTCGTCGCTCAGGGGGATGAGGAGGGGTTTCAGCCGGTCGAAGACCTCCCGGCGGCCCCCGCACATGAGATAAAGGGTGCCGTTGCGCGCCTGCGGGATGCTGGAGGCCATGCAGGCCTCGAGCGAGACGGCGCCCGCCGCCTCGGCGGCGGCCTGGACCTCGACGTGGACCCGGGGACTGATCGTCGCGCAGTTGACGAAGGCCTTGCCCTGGGCGCCGGAGAGCAGGCTGTCCCCCGCGGCGGCAAAGACCGCCCGCTGGGCCGCGTCGTCGGTCACGACCGTGAAGATGACCTCGGCGGCCCGGGTGACCTCGGCCAGCGTGCGGCACGCCTTTGCGCCCAGCTCGGCGGCCACCTCCTTCGCCCCGGCGGCGTGGGTGTCGTAGACCGCGGTGACGGGATAGCCTTGGTCCTTCAGGCGGCGCGCCATGTTGGCGCCCATCCGGCCGACGCCGACGAATGCGAGGGTGGGTTTCATGGTGTTAGGGGGTTCGACTGGCAAGGTAGGCGGAGATGGCGAGCATGTCGCCCTCGGTGAGCTGGGCGACCACCACCTTCATGAGCCCCGAGTCGCTCGAGCGGGCGCCGGACTTGAAGTCGTACAGCTGCCGCATCAGGTAGCTGGGCGAGCGGCCCGCCAGGCGCGGAAAATCCCCCAAGCCCCGGAGGTCTGGCCCATGGCAGAGGGAACACTGCATGGTCTTGCCCCCGTTCCCGGTGGTGACGAGCGCGGCGCCGGCCGCCAGGCTGCCGACCGGGACGAAGGCCGTGTACGGGGTCCGGGAGTCGCGGTTCTCGGCCTGCGCCAGGTCGTCCGGCATCTCGATGATGCGGTTGCCGATCGGCTCCGCGCCCCCGCCCGGCAGGCGGGCGAACATGGCGCCGGCGACGTAGCTGACCGGGACGGTGGCGGACTCCACCACCTTGACGAAGCCGGCAGGCTTGAGGCTGCAGAAATAGGCGGCCGCCTGGCTGACCTCCGCGTCAGTGACCGCCTTCGCGAGCGCGATCATCGCTCCCTCGGGCCCGCGCCGGGGCTCGGAGCCCGCCCGCTTCCCGGACCTGAAATCGGCCACCTGCTGGCGGAAGTAGGCGGGGGAGAGGCCCGCCAGGCTCGTGTTCTCCGGCCGGCCGGCGCCGTTTGGCAGGTGGCAGTAGGCGCAGGCCCAGACCTGGGGCTCGCGGCCGACCGAGACGATCGCCGGCATCGGCGGGTGCTCCTCGGGATGCCAGTCCGGGACGGGCTGCCTGTGCGCCTCGAACTGCTTCTCGGTCAGGCCGAGCGGGCTGCCGGGCACGTGGTGGACGAGGCCGTCATCATGGTGCTCCGGGGTGCCGGGGCTCGCGACGGCATAGGCCCAAGGGGGCGGCCCGTCGGCGCGGGCGGAGGCGGCGGCGAGCGCCGTGAGGGCAACCAGGGGAGCGAGGCGTCGAAGGGGCATGGGCGGTGGGCCGTCCGGCCGGGGAGCGGAGGCTACCCGAGGCAGAGCGACTTCACCTGAGTGAACTCGCGGATCCCGTGCGGGCCAAGCTCTCTTCCATACCCGCTTTGCTTCGTGCCGCCGAAGGGCAGCGTGGGGTCGGAGCGGACAAAGTCGTTGGCGAAGACGGCCCCGGCCGTCAGCCGGGCCGCCACCCGGGCGGCGATCCTGCGGCTGCGGGTGAAGACGGCGGCGCCGAGGCCGTAGGGAGTATCGTTGGCGACCGCGATCGCCTCCGCCTCGTCCCGGACCCCGATCACGGATGCCACCGGTCCGAACAGCTCCTCGTCGTAGGCGGGCATGCCGGGGCGGACACCGGTGAGGATCGTCGGGGGATAGAAGTTCCCCGGGCCGGGTGGCACCCGGCCGCCCAGCACCACCCTTGCGCCCCGGCGCACGCTGGCCTGCACCTGGCGGTGCAGCTTGTCCCGCAGATCGCGGCGGGCGAGGGGTCCGATCCGGCTGTCCGGCTCCAGCGGCGGTCCGGCCCTCCAGGCCGCCACCTCGGCCGCGAAGGCCCGCTCGAACCTCGCCTGCACCGAGCGGACGACGATAAACCGCTTGCCGGCGATGCAGCTCTGGCCGGAATTGCCGAGGCGCGCCCGCGCGCACACCGCCGCCGCGCGGGCGATGTCGGCGTCGCGGAGGATCAGGTAGGGGTCGCTGCCCCCGAGCTCGTACACGCCCTTCTTCAACGCCGCCCCGGCGGCCGCGGCGACGATCCGCCCGGCCTCGGTGCTCCCGGTCAGGGTGACGCCGCTGATCCGGGGGTCGGCCACCAGCTCCTGCGTCCGCTCGACAGGGATCACGAGCACCTGGAAGACGCCGCGCGGGAATCCCGCGGCGCGGAACAGGCGCTCCAGCGCGAGGGCGCAGCCGGTCACGTTGGCGGCGTGCTTCAGGAGCACGGTGTTGCCCGCCATCAGGGCCGGCACCGCCGCCCGGATCACCTGCCAGAAGGGGAAATTCCAGGGCATCACGGCGAGGACGGGCCCCATGGGCTCGTAGACGACGCGCGCCCCGCGGGGCACGCCCGCCGGGTGCTCCGGGGCCAGGAAGCGCTGCGCATGACGGGCATAGTAGGCGCAGACCGTGCGGCACTTCGCCACCTCGGCCCGGGACTCGGCGATCGGCTTGCCCATCTCCAGGGTGGCCAGCCGGGACAGGGCCTCCGAGCGCGACTGCAGGAGGCCCGAGAGCGCCATCATGTGCCGGGCGCGGGCGGGGAAGCCCCGCCCCGCCCATGGTCCGAAGGCGGCGTGGGACCGCGCCAGCGCCGATTCGACCCGGGCGCGGGAGAACATCGGGTAGGACCGCAGCGGGGCGCCGGTCGTGGGGTTGATCGTCGTGAGCTTCATCGTGGGAGTTCTGGACGGGCCGCCGAGCCGGATGGTTCCCGGACCCGCCCTCAGCGCTTCACCAGCACGCAGGTGGACTGGCCAAGGCTGCCCGAGCCGGTCATCCGCGCGCCGTTCTGCCAGGTGAGCTCGCGGTCGATCGGGATGTTCGCCTTGTCGCCGTCCAGGAAGGACTCGACCGCGAAGCCCGCGTTCTCCGCGAACGCCACCAAGGCGTCGCGGCTCAGGAACTGGTTCAGGATCTTGTCCGGCGCCGGGTCGTTCGCCGTGTTGATGAAGATGGTCCAGTGGCTGACGACCGCGAACTCGAGGAAGGAGCAGACCAGCTTGCCGCCGGGCTTCAGCACCCGGTGGGCCTCCTGGATGTACTTCCAGGTGTCCTCGTGGCTCAGGTGGGTGAAGACCGAGAAGAACACGATGAAGTCCGCGCCGCCGTCGTTGGCCGGGACCTCGAAGCCGTCCGTCTCGAGGAAGCTCCAGTCGGGCCGGCCGCAGAGGGTCCGGGCGTAGTCGAGCAGGCTGCCCATGATGTCGGTGCCGAGGTACGGGCCGCTGAGCCACGGCGCCAGCTGCGCGGCCAGGCGGCCGCTCCCGCAGCCGACGTCGATCACGAAGGAGTCCGGCCGCAGGCCGACCATCCGCAGCAGCTGGAACTCCAGGTAGCCGACCGTCTCGAAGTCCCCGCCGACCGCCTTCCGGTGGGCCTCCTGGTCCCCGGTCAGGTTGGTCCAGAGGTGGTCGTACTGCTGCTTGAATTGGGACACGGTTCTGGGGTAGAGAAACTGCGGTAACAGTCAAACAGACAGGGAGATGGCATTCCGGAGCCAAACGGCGTCCCGGGCGCCTTTGCGGGAACCGAAGGCCCTCTGCCGGAGTCGAAGCTGCCGCCTGCCTAACACCCGCAATTCCACCCATTTGCCGTTTTGTCCAAACCACTTTCCTTGGCGCATGGCCCGTAGATTTTTCTGCCTCCTCCTCTGCCTCGGCGGCCTGTCCGCCGCCCCCGCGCACGCGGCCGCCCCCGTGCTGCTGACGACCGCCCTCGAGCGGTGGCATGTCGGGGAGGGGGAATGGGCCTTCACCCAGCAGACCCGGGTCTACCATTCCGACGGGACCCTGAAGGAGGAGCGGATCGAGCGCTACGATCCCTCGCTGCCGGACAGCCAGCGCTGGCGGCTCGTCGAGCTCAATGGCCAGCCGCCGACCGAGGCCCAGAAGGCGACCGTCGACACCCGCAAGAACGCGAAGCCCCGCCGGAAGACGGGCAAGGGGCCCGCCGACCTGCTCGACCTCGAGCACGCGAGCCTGGTCGGGGACTCGCCGAAGACGGCGCGCTTCAAGATCGCCTTCAGGCCCGACGTGTCGCACTTCGTCGACCTGGACGAGGTCGAGGTGGTGGTGGCGGTCGACAAGGAGAGCGGCACGATCTCCGGCGTCGGCGCGACGCTGCGCGAGCCGATGCGGGTCCTCCTCGGGCTGGCCAGGATCACCAACCTGGACGTCGACCTGCACCTGGCGATGGTCGACGAGGGCTCGCCGCACGAGGAGAACGACATCCAGTCCGGCAGCACGGCGCGGGTGAAGATCTCGAAGCTCGGCCGGCCGGTGGAGTACGACTGGAGCGACTTCAAGCGGGTGCCGGCCTTCGCCGGCCCGTGAGCCGCGGGCGATTTGCGTCCGCCCGGTCCCGCCCCATGCTGTCCGCCATGCACCGCGTCCTGTTCCGCCTGCTCGGCCTCTTCCTCCTGGCCCCCGCCCTGCTCGGCCGGGCGGAGCTTCCCACCGACCTGTCCGTCTCCTCGATCGACGATCCCGGCCGCCTGGTGACGGCGGACGCCGCGTGGGTGTCCGCCATGCAGGCGAGGCTCGACGCCTTTGCCCACCGCACCGGCATCCGGATCGTGGTGCAGTTCCACGCCAAGTCGCCGCCGGCGGACGTCGACCAGGTGGCGGGCGCGTACATGAGCGCCCTCTCGCGCCGCCTCGGGCTGATCCAGCACGGCGTGCTCGTCGTCTACTTTGCCGACGACCCCGACTGGCGCATCTGGGTCGGGGACCAGCTGACGCCGCAGTTCGTCGGCCAGCCCGGCGACGCCGCGAGCCTGACGAAGAGCGGGGCGATGCACGCGGCGAAGGAGAAGTTCCTCGACGCCGCCACGGCGAAGGCCGACGCCGACCTGGCCGCGCTGCAGAAATCCGGCGCCGCGGTTTCCGCGGGCAAGCGCCTCACGCTGCACGCGGACGCGCTCGTCGACGGGCTCTGCGCGCGGCTGGGTCCCCGCTAGCGCGGGAAAAAACTTTCGCCGGTTCCGGATCCGGGACGGCGCCGGCTGGAAGGTCGGCCGGCGGGATGAGCGGTCGCCGCGGTTTCGTCTCTGCGCCGAAACGTCTTCGTCGCTCCGGTCGCGGCGGCGGCGGCGCCATCCATCCTATTTTGCCCGGATAAAAATCGGATCCGTGTAACTTTGATCATCGTGAGGTGTTTTACCTCATGACCGCAGTGACCACCGAGCATCCTCCGAGGATGAAAACCCCGATGGCTGCTGCTCCGTAACCCAAACGTCTCAGACCAACTCCCTCCCACGATGAATATCCGAATCCTGTCAGCCTCCCTCGCCGCGGCCCTCTCGGTGTCCGCTTCCTCCTCCGCCTTTGCCGCCACCACCGACGCGAAGCCGATCGCCACCGTCGCACCGGCGTACGCGCCCAGCCTCCGCGCCGCCGACGTCGAGGGCGAGGTCGTCCTCGCCTTCACGATCTCGGAGAAGGGGGACGTCTCCAACGTCCAGGTCGTCCGCTCGACCGACCAGAAGCTCGACTACGCCGCCATCGACGCGGTCCGCCAGTGGAAGTTCACGCCCGCCACGAAGGACGGGGTCCCGGTCAGCGTGCGGGCCGTCCAGCCGGTGGCGTTCCAGATCGCCGAGCTCCACCCGCAGATGGTGGCCTCGAACGCCAAGGCCAATTCCCTGGACCGCGCTCCGGTGGCCGCCAACTGAGCCCCTCCAGTCCGAAAGCGACGAGCCGGGCCCCTGGCGGGGTCCGGTTCCGTCGTGCCCCGGGGCCGGGAGCGCCTAGGGCGCGCCGGTCGGCGCGGGAGGAGGGGACGGCTTAGGCTTGGGCGGCGTCCAGGTCGCGCTCCGCTTGACCCGCGCCAGGTTGGCCGCGACGTCCTTGTCGGCCTGCGTCTCGACGCCCGGCTTGCCGAGGTACCCGAGGTCGCGGAACCAGTCCATGAAGCGCTCGTCCCACTTGCCGTAGGCGATGAAGCCGCGGTCGGTCAGGCCGCCGGTCGAGGGCGGCTCGTCCGGGCCGACCTTGTCGCCGGGGTGGTGGCCGCGCGCGTAGATGTGCATCTCGACGTTCGGGACCCCGTCCTCCAGCAGCGCGGTGAAGTACTCGGTGGCCCAGATGGCGTGGATCCAGTCGCCCCAGCCCGAGCAGGTGATGAAGGCGGGCGGCGCGTCCCGCGGGATGACGGGCTTGCCGCCGCGGGCGAACGGGGACGGGCCGGGATAGATGAGCCCGGCGAAGTCCGGCCGGGACGATACCTTGGCGAAGGGGTTCCCCGGCACGTCGTTCTTCCGGTCGAAGTCCGCCCACTGCAGGGTGGCCGCCGCCGCCAGCTCGGCGCCGGCCGAGAAGCCCATGATCCCGATCTTGTGCGGGTCGAGGTTCCACGGCTTCGCGTAGGCGCGGACGATCTTGATCGCCTGCAGGGCGTCGTTCACGCCGTCAACCTTGGGGTCGTAGCCGTCGCTGCGGAGCCGGTTGCGGAGGATGACGGTGCTGATGCCGTAGTTGGCAAAGTAGGACACCTCGTCGACGCTCTCGCCCCCGACGTTGAGGGTCCGGTGGCCGCCGCCGGCCGCGAGGATGATGGCGGCGCCGGTGTTCAAGGCGCGGCTGCCGGGATGGAACTCGATCGACGGGTTGTGGATGCCGACGATGTAGCCGATCTCGCCCGTCTCGCTCGGGCCCCAGAAGTGGTATTCCTCTGGCTCCTTCACCTTGGCGGCATTCAGGTAGGGCGAACCCGCCGGCCAGAGGGGCACGACGACCCCGCCCGGCAGGATCGGCTGCGGCGCGTAGGGGAGGTCGGTGCGCGGCCCGGGGGCCGGTACGTTCATCGGCGCCGGCAGCGGCGGGAGCGTCGCCGCCGGGGCGGTGGAGACGTCGTCGGCGCGCAGGCGCGGGGACGCGGACAGGACGCCGAGCGCGGCGACACCAAGGGCAAGACTCAGCCTTTGCATGGACATGGTTGGGGTGGGGTTGAGAGCGGGCCGGCCGGGGGGCCGGCCTAGACGTCGCCGAGGATGCCGGTCGAGTCGCCGAACCGGTCCAGCGGGACCCCGGCGCTGTCGGCGAGGTTGAGGAACAGGTTGGAGAGGGGCTTGGCGCCGTACTGCACGTAGCGGCCGCCGTGGAACACGCCGCCGCCCTCGCCGGCCAGGAGCACCGGCAGGTTGTCGTGGGTGTGGCGGTTGCCGTCGGCGTTGCCGCTGCCGTAGACGATGCGGGAGTTGTGCAGGATGGAGTGGCCGTCCACGTCCTGGATGGCGTCCATCCGGGCGAGGAAGCGCCCGAACTGCTCGGCGTACCAGCGGTCGATCTGCGCCACCTTCTCGACCCGCTCCGGGTTGTTCTGGTGGTGCGAGAGGTCGTGGTGGCCCTCGGTGATCCCGATCTCGCTGAACGAGCGGTTGTCGCCGTCGTGCCCGAGGACGAAGGTGGCGACCCGGGTGGAGTCGGTCTGGAAGGCGAGCAGCATGATGTCGTACATCAGCTCGACGTACTCGACCTGCTTGGCCGGGATGCCGGCCGGCGTCGGCACGCTCGGGTCGACGTTGGGCCCGAACTTCTCCGCGTTCTGGATCCGCTTCTCCACGTCGCGGATGCCGGTCAGGTACTGGTCGAGCTTTTCCTGGTCGTGGCGCGCCAGCCGGGCGCCCATCGCCCGGGCGTCGCCCATCACGAAGTCGAGGACGCTCTTGCGGGCCAGCATTTGGCGCTGGGCGTTGGCGGCGCGCTCGCCGTGGGCCCCGGCGCCGAAGAGGCGCTCGAAGGCGAGGCGCGGGTTCGACTCCGGGGGCATGGGGGTCGAGGGCGACTGCCAGGAGAGGTTGTACTGGTAGGCGCAGGAGTACCCGGAGTCGCAGTCGGCCGACTTGCGGCTCGAGTCGCAGCAGAGCTCGATCGACGGGAAGCGGGTCAGGTGGCCGACGTGGTTCGCGATCACCTGGTCGATCGAGATGCCGGCCCGGATGTCGGTCGCGCTCTTGTTCAGGCGCACGCCGGTCAGGAAGACGCCGTTGCCGCGGGCGTGGTCGCCGCCGCCGTCGTTGCCCGGGTTGGCGTTCAGGTGGGCGAGGCCGCCTAAGACCTGCACGTGCCGGCGCACCGACTCGAGGGGGGCCAGGGTGGGGCTCAAGGCGAAGTCGGCGCCGCTGCCGGCGGCCGGCCACCAGCGGCTCGGGATGGCGCCGTTCGGGAAGAACACGAAGGCGGTGCGGAGCGGGGCGCCGGTGGCGGTGGTGGCCAGCTGGGCGTCGACCGCGGCGGCCGCCATCGCCTTGCTGGAGAGGAGCGAGCCGAAGGTCGGGAGGGCCACGCAGGCCCCGAGGCCGCGGAGGAAGTTGCGCCGGCTCATGGCGTCGGCATGCCGGTCGGTGGCGGGGCGGGGGGGAGTCTTCATAAAGAGGGCGCTAGTGGGTGACGCGGTCGGGGGCGATGGGGACGGCGGTGTTGTCCGCCATCTCCTCGGTGGGACGCTGGCGGCGCTGCTGGAACGCGGCCGAGTTGACGATGCCTTGCAGGAGAACGGAGGGGCGGCCGCCGGTGGCCTCGAGCTGGTCGACCAGGCGGTCGACCGTGTCGGTGTCGTAGTAGTCGAGGGTCCGGCCGAGCGCGTAGGTCATCAGCTTCTGGGTGATGCAGTAGTAGAAGTCCATCCGGCGGCTGGTGGCCAGGATGTGCTTCAGCTGGCGGACGTTGGTGAAGGTCTCGCCGGTGATCAGCTTGCCCGCCGGGTCGATCGTGCGCCCGAGCTCGGCGTCGCGCCAGCCGCCCATGGCGTTGAAGTTCTCCAGCGCCAGGCCGAGCGGGTCCATCCGGCTGTGGCACGCGGCGCAGGTCTTGTTGGTGGCGTGGAGGGCGAGGTTCTCCCGCAGCGTCATCGTCCGGAGCTTCTCCGGGCTGGCCGCGTCCTCCAGCGCCGGGATGTTGGGCGGGGGCGGGGGCGGCCGGGTGCCGAGGATCGCGTCGAGGATGAAGACCCCGCGCTTCACCGGGGAGGTGCGGGTCGGGTTCGAGGTCACGGAGAGGGTGGTGCCCTGGGTCAGGATCCCGCCGCGGGGGCTGTCCGGCGGCAGCATCACCTTGCGCATCTCCTTCCCGGTGACCCCCGGGATGCCGTAGTGCTTGGCCAGGTCCTCGTTCAGGAAGGTGTAGTTGCAGTCGAGGAGCTCGAGGAGGCTCCGGTCCTCGTTGATGACGTAGGCGAAGTCCATCTCGGTCTCCCGGCGCATCGCGTCCCGCAGGGGTTCGGTCAGCTGCGCCTTGGGGGCGCGGAAGAGGGCGAAGAACGCGCCGCGCGCCTGCTTGAACTCGGCCTTCTGCGCCGGGGTCCGCTTCTCGTCGGCGATCTTGTTCAGGCGCCGGTAGGTGTCCATCGCCGCCTCCATCTTGGCGTCCGGGTGCTCCCGGAGGTAGACGGCGACCGGGTTCACCTGCACGTTGCCGATGTCGCGCGCCTCGAGCCACTGGCCGGTGAAGTTGCTGACGAACTCCGAGGCCCTCTTGTCCGCCAGCATCCGCTTCACCTGGGCGGGCAGCTGGGCGCGGAGCTGGCCCTGGTCCGCCAGGTGGAAGAGCTCGGCATCCGGCATCGAGGACCAGAAGAAGTAGGAGAGGCGGGAGGCGAGGGCGTACTCGTCCACGTAGGGGTTCACCTGGCCGGCCTGCAGCGGCTCGACCTCCTCCTCGCGGAAGAGGAACCGGGGCGAGGCCAGGACGGCCACCATCGCCTGGGCGATGCCGGCCTCGAAGGTGGAACCGGGCTGGGCGGAGGTCGCGCTGGCCATCGCGACCAGCCGCTGGACGGTGGCGTCGTCGGCCGGCCGGCGGAAGGCCCGGCTGGCGAAGCTGCGCAGGAGGTCCTCGGCGTACTTGCGCCGCGCGGCCGGCCACCACGGCGTCTTCTCGGGGAAGAACCGGGCGTAGTTGGCGGGCTGGACGTAGAATTCCGGGGCCGCCGGCCCCCGGACCGTGACGCCCTTCAGCCGGATGCGGAGCAGGCGCAGCTGGGGCTGGTCGGCCCCCTGGGGCTGCACCTCGAAGGTCAGGGTGTGGTCGCCCGCCTGCCAGGTGCGGTCGAAGGTGTAGTCGAAGTCCTTGTCGGACTCGCGGACGAAGTCCTGGGAGATCAGGGTCTCGCCGTCGGCCTTGAAGACGAGGCGGCAGCGGTTGAGGTCGAACTGGTCGTCCACGTAGCGCTCGACCGCCATCAGGTTGACGACCAGCTGGTACTTGCCGGGGTGCAGCACCCGGTAGCTGGCCGAGACGGTGACCGGCGTATAGTAAGAGAGCTCGAGGGCGTTGCCCGCCCGGGTCGGGGGCGGCCGGGCCAAGGCGGGGGCCGGGCTGGCCGCGGGCTTGCCGTCTGCCACCGCCGCGACCGCCGGGGCGGAAGCGGGGAGAGCCGCGGCGGCCGGGACCGCCGGGACCGGGGCGAAGTCCCGGCCGCGAAGCACGAGCGCGGCCTCGACCCGGGGCTGGGTCGGGACGGCCTCGGTGATGATCGTCTGCGCGGCATCCAGGTAGCGCTCGAGCAGCATCGGCGAGATGGTCAGGACGTCGCCCAGGTTGTCGAAGCCCTGGCCGGTGTCGTCGGCCGGGAATTCCTTCAGGGTGTCAAAGTCGACGCCGGTCAGCTCCTTGACCGTGTTGCGGTACTCGACCCGGTTCAGGCGCCGGAGCGTGATCCGGCCCGGGTCGGGGTGCTCGGGGTCCAAGGAGAAGGCCTGGAGCTTGATCCAGGTCATCAGCTTCTTCAGGTCCTCGGACGGGACCCGGTCCTCGCCCGCCGGCGGCATGATCCCGGCGCGGACATTCTTCATCACCCGCAGCCAGAGGGCGTGGTTGCGGATGTCGGCGTCGGACTTGAACTCGTCCAGGCTGATCCCGCCCTTCTTGAAGCCGCCGCCGTGGCAGTCGTAGCAGTAGGTGTCCAGCACCGGCTGGATGTCCCGGGTGAACGACCCCAGCGGGGTGTCGGGCGCCGGCACGAACGCGGCCCGGCCGAGGGTCGCGGACAGCAGGAGGGCGGCGAGGAATTTGGTGGAGGGGTGCAGCAAAGCGCTGGACGAGCCCGAGGGGGCCGAGGGTTCGGAAAAAAAGGGGGACGGTCAGGGGCCGGCGGTGGTCCCCAAGGGGGGGCCCGCCACGCGGTCAATGCTCACTCTGGAGGCGAAATGGCGCGCCGACAAACGCCGTTTTGCGCTTGCTAAAGAATGAACCCGGGGCCCCTTTGCGGCGCCCCATGCCCATCCCCCGCATCACCATGGCGGACGTCGCGCGCGAGGCCCGGGTCCACCAGACGACGGTGTCCCTCGCGCTGCGCAACGACCCGCGCCTGCCCGAGGCCACCCGCGAGCGGATCCGCGCCCTCGCCCGCCGCTTGGGCTACCGGCCGGACCCGATGCTCGCCGCCCTCAACTTCTACCGCACCTCGCGCGACCAGGCGAAGGCGCAGCCCTCGATGGCCTTCCTGACCCGCTTCCGCTACAAGAAGTGGGGCCACACCTTCTTCTCCGATGACCAGAAG
>Ga0302196_10001534_pt1 | contig 22058 bp, 18 predicted proteins | sample II_Bog_N1_3_FD_198794 | JGI IMG/M metagenome (GOLD analysis project Ga0302196, IMG submission 198794) | Peat permafrost microbial communities from Stordalen Mire near Abisko, Sweden - II_Bog_N1_3 | ecosystem: Environmental > Terrestrial > Soil > Wetlands > Peat | place: Sweden: Abisko...
CAGTTGAAGCCGGCCTGGAAGACGCATTTGCTCATCTGCGACAGCCAGCGATCATCGGGGACGGCGGCCAGCTCGGCCGGGCCGAGGGTCTTGTGCTCGCCGATCAGCGCTTCGAGCGCCGCCTCGCCCCCCTTACGCGCGGCGGCGTCGGCATAGATGTCGGCAAATGCGCGCATGGCGGCCCTCCCCGGCTCCGAGGCCGCCGCGGAGTGTATCGCGCAGGCGACCGCTTACAAGTCGGCCGAGCCGAAGGGCCGCCGCCGGGCAATGGCGGCCTTGGCCTCGGCGCCCGCGCGGGGTAGCCTGAAGCCAAGCGTTTATGGGGGGCGAACCGATGGCCATGCTGGACCACCTGAACATCAAATGGATGGCCGTGCTGGCCGCCGCGGTGGTCGCCTGGATCCTGGGCGCGGTGTGGTACACCCTGCTCTCCAAGCCCTGGCGCAACGCCGTCGGCGTGATTCCGGCGGACTCCAAAGCCCGGGGCCTGGCCGGGCATCCCGTCTTCCCCTTCGTGGTCTCGTTCCTGGCCGAGCTGGCCATGGCCCTGTTCATCGCCGCCCTGCTCGGACACCTGGGTCTGGTCACCATCAAGCGCGGCGCGGAGCTGGGCTTCGGCTGCTGGGCCGCCTTCGTGGCGACCACCACCACGGTCAACAACGCCTATCCCGGTCGCAAGGTGTCGCTGACCCTGATCGACGCCGGCCACTGGCTGATGGTGCTGCTCGCGGAAGGGGTCGTCATCGGCGCGTTCGGCACCTTCGGCTGAGCCCGCGGACGCCGGTCAATCCCTTGTCCATCGCTCAGTTCATCCCGCTTTTCGCCAGGTCCGCATGAGCATCGAGGTTCTTGGCCGCGCCACGACGATTCACACGATCGGCGAGAGCCACGCCATCCAGTTCAACGACCTGCTGTTCAAGCCGCCGCAACCGGACCTGCTCTATCTGTGCAAGTCGCGATTTTTCCACCACCTGCCGGCAAGCTATTATCTTGAAAACGGCGACTTCAATCCCCTGCTGCGGGCCGCGCTGATCGCCGACGGGATTTTCGACGACCAGGGGCGGGCCAACTACATGGTGCGCGATTGGACGGCCGACTACATGGCCGGCCGCGCGGTGCTGGCGCCGCCGATGGTCTTCTTCGCCGGCGATGTCGACATGCAGACCGTCACCTTCCAGACCGGCGCGACGTTCGATTTCGAGCTGCCGGGCGATCCGGGCTATGGGGTCGACTTCGGCAAGCAGCCGATGTCGTACGCGTCGGTCCGCGAGCGGATCGAGACCCTGTTCGCGCCCTATTTCAGCGTCCTGCACGCGCTGCGAGCCCTGTTTCCGCGGACCATGGCGCATGCCCTGCCGCCCCGAACCCGCGACGACGACCGCGCCGCGCGCTGGACCGGCGGCGTTTTTCCCGCCGCGGTCCGCTCAAAGCTGATCGTCGTCGCCAACCAGGTGCTGGCGAACGGCTGCGCGGCCATCGACGTGCCCTTCATCGACACCTGGTCGCAGATCGCCCTGGACGGCTACCTCAACCCCGCGTTCGACCTGGACGGCCTGCACCTGAATCCGCAGGGGGCGAGCGTCTCGCTCGAGGCGATCGCCGCGGTTCTGACGGACCGTACGGCGTCCACCGCCTGCGCCGAACGCTACGGCCAGCTGAAATCGCGCGCGCCGAGGTTCGAGGGAACGCGCGACCTGGGCCTGGCGACCTGGACGGGCGACGGGTACGCGCTTGGAGACCTTGGCGAACGGGCGGTCGCGGGCTTCGGCGACGGACTGGCGTTTGTCGAGGACCCCGCCAATCCCCACGCGCACCCCGAGTGGGTCGGCTATCCGCGCGCCGGCCGACGGGGCGTCGCCGTCGCCGAACCGTCCGCGGCGCTGCTTGAGGCCGCGGCCCGGCTGTTCTGCGTCGGCATGCCCCGCGCCCGGCTGCAGGTGGACGAAGGCAAGGACCTCACGATCGCCTGTTTCCGGCCCATCCGGCTGGCGCCGGGCGCGGCGACCGACGCGGGCGTCCTGCCGACGCCCTACGGTTGCCGCAGGGCCATCCTGTGCCTCGACAACGCCGGCTCGGTGATCACTCAGGCGACCGGCGGCGGCGAGGCCGTCGACCATTCGGCCCGGGCCGGCATGCTGATCGTCTACGACCCCGCGAGGGTCCGTTGCCGCGCGGCCGCCGGCGACGCGCCGGCGCGATTCGTCGAAATGGGCCTGACGCCCCGCTATGGCGGCCAACCGTTCCGGGTCGCGTTCACCGGCCTCAACGACTGGCCGGCCGATCCGTTCAGCTATCGCCTCGAGGGCGTCAGCGCCTTCCCGCCGTTCGAGCAACGTCGGGTGAACGACTGGTGCTACGCCGACCCGCAATCGCCGGCCTAGCCGCCGCTCCGTCGGGGGCGGCGGCAATGGGTGTGCGCCGGGTTATCGGGCGGGCGTGGTCGACGTCGGCGCCGATTGGCCGCTGGTGGTCGGCGTGCCGGTCGCGGGCGCGAGGCTGTTCGGCGCGGTGGTCGAGCCAGCCTGGGAGTCGGCGCCGGGCGCGGTCGGACCAGACGGATTGGCCGTGGTGGTGTTGACGCCGGCGCCGGTGGTGTTGTCGCCGGGCGCGGCGGGCGTCACGCCCGTGCTGGTCGAGGTATCGCCGCCGCTGGTGGTCATCGCCGAGGTGTTGACGCTGGCGCCGGTCGCGGCGCCGGACAGCATGGCGGTGCGCTTGTGCGGCGTGGCCTTCATATAGGCGTTGAGCTGGCTGTAGGGCACCGGCTGGCTAGGCTCGGCATAGGCGGCGGACTTGGCGGAAGCGGCCTGGGCATAGCCCGCGGCCAGGGCGATCGCGGCGGCGCCGGCGAGCAGGATTGAGAGCTTCATCGGTCATCTCCAAGGGCTGGGCGGGCGACAGGGCGTCGCCTTGAATCCACAACCGCTGGAGCCGATTTTGGTTTCCGTCAGCCGGCCTGTTCGTCCTTGGCGACCTGGCGCTGCAACTGGCCGATCAGAACGTCGACATTGCCGCCGGCATTGTCGATGGTGGAGACGAAGTCCTGCTGCTCGGTGATGGCCAGCCAGACGCCGGCGACCTGGACGTCGACCACCCGCCAGCCGCCGCCCTCGCCCAGCACCCGCCATGACACCGCCAGCGGCTTGTCCAGCTTGCCGCCGGAAACCTGGCTGGAGACGATGATGTCGGTGGGCGTGCGGGCGACCGAGCCGGTCACCTTCATGGTCTCGCCGTGATAGTCGCTGAGCCGGCTCTCATAGACGTTGGCGGCGTATTTGCGGAACACCGCCGCGAAGGCGTCGCGCTGGGCCGGGGTGATGCTGCGGGCGTACTTGCCGAGCACGAAGTTGGTGATCCTGGGCACGTCCGCAATCTGGTCGACAAAGGTCCTGAACAGCCGCTTTTCCGTGGCCCGGTCGCCGTTGTGCTGCGAGAGGATGTCGAGCGCCCGCTGCGACTGGACCTGAACGAACTGTTCGGCGGCGATGTTGCGGGCGCCCGCCTGAGCCTGGGCGACCGGCGCGAACGGGGCCGGTGCGAGACCCGCGGCGACGGAGACGCTGAGGGCCAGCGCGAGGGCGGCCGCGCCGCGGAAGAGGATAGGCATGAAGGTGTCCGGACAAGCGATAGGCGGGGCGAGCCGTAAGTTAGGGAGCGTCCCATGGCGGTTTCAAGGCCCGCAACGCCTGGCGGCCGCTTGAAGGACCCGGTTTTCGCTTTACATAAGGACATAAAGATATCTTTATATGATCTTCGAATAGGCTCCAGGCGACCATGAAGCTTTCGGCGAAACAGGCGGTGGATGTGCTGCGCGCGGCGGGCGAGCCCACGCGCCTGCGCATCCTTGCGCTCCTGGCCCGCGAGGAGCTGGCGGTGATGGAGCTGAGCCAGATTCTGGACCAGAGTCAGCCGCGTGTCTCGCGCCATCTGAAGCTGCTCAGCGAGGCGGGCCTGGTGGAGCGGTTCCCGGACGGCGCCTGGATGTTCTACCGGCTGGCGGCGGGCGACGAGCGCGGCCTGCTGGATCAGCTTCTGGCGCCGCTGGATCACGACGATCCGGTGCTGGCCCGCGACGCCGAGAGACTCGCGACCGTGCACGGCGAGCGGCTGGAAGCGGCCGGCGACTATTTCGCCCGCAACGCCGCCCGCTGGGACGAATTGCGCTCCCTCTATGTACCGGAAGCGGCGGTCGAGGCGGCGATCCTGAAGGCGGCCGGGAGCGAGCGGCTGGGTTGCCTGGTCGACCTCGGCTCGGGCACCGGCCGGATGCTCACCCTGCTCGGCGACCGCGCCGACATGCTGATCGGCCTGGACCTGTCGCAGCAGATGCTGAACATCGCCCGCCGCCAGACCCGCGAGGCGGGGCTGGAGCGGTGCGTGCTGCGCCACGGCGACATCTTCGCCACCCGGCTGGCCGCCGCCAGTGCGGATCTGGTCGTGGTGCACCAGGTGCTGCACTATCTGTCCGATCCGGCCAAGGCCGTGGCCGAGGCGGCGCGGATTCTCGCGCCCGGCGGGCGGTTGCTGATCGTCGATTTCGCCCCGCATCGGTTGGAGTTCCTGCGCGAGGCCCACCAGCATCGTCGGCTGGGCTTTTCCGACGCCGAGATGGCGCGCTGGCTGGAGGCCGCCGGCCTGGACCCCGCCGCGCCGGTGACCCTGGCGCCGGACAGCGCCGATGGACTGACCGTGAAGATCTGGGTGGCGGACAAGCGCCGCGCCCGGCAGGAGGAGGCGGCATGACCAAGCCTATCGATCCCTCGGCCTTGGGCCCGATCGCCCGCGCCGGCCAACGCCACGCCCTGCGCGCGACGCCGCAGTCGCTGTCGTTCGAGTTCGCCCCGCCGAAGACGCCCGAGTCGGAAGAGAGCCTGTGGGCCTGCATCCGCCGGCTGGAGCCGCTGGCCCCGACCTTCGTCTCCGTCACCTACGGCGCCGGCGGCTCGACTCGCGACCGCACTCACCGCACCGTGCGCCGCATCCTGGAAGAGACCACGCTGAAGCCCGCCGCCCACCTGACCTGCGTCGCCGCCTCGCGCGACGAGGTGGACGCTGTGGTGCGCGACTATTGGGACGCCGGCATCCGCCACATCGTCGCCCTGCGCGGCGACCCGCCCGGCTCGCTGGGCGGCGTCTATGAGGCGCGTCCGGACGGCTACGCCAACGCCACCGAACTCACCGCCGCGATCGCCAAAATCGCCCCGTTCGAGATCTCGGTCAGCCTCTATCCGCAGAAGCATCCCGAAAGCCCGTCGATCGCCCACGACATCGACGTGCTGAAGGCCAAGGTCGACGCGGGCGCGACCCGGGCGATCACCCAATTCTTCTTCGACATCGACGAATTCCTGCGCTTCCACGACCAGGTGCGCGCGGCGGGGATCACCATCCCGATCCTGCCGGGGATCATGCCGGTGAGCAATTTCAAGGGCCTGAAGAAGATGGCCGCGCCCTGCGGCATTCCCCTGCCCGACTGGCTGGGCGAGCTGTTCGAAGGCCTGGATTCAGATCCGGAGACCCGCCGCCTGATCGCCGGCTCCGTCGCCGCCGAGATGTGCGCGCGGCTGGAGGAGGAAGGCTTCCACGACTTCCATTTCTACACCCTCAACCGCGCCGACCTGGTCTACGCCATCTGCCGGGTGCTGGGCGTGAAGGAGACGACGCAATGAGCCCGCGTTCCGAACGATTCAAACTGTTGCAGGCCGCCGCCCGCGAGCGCGTGCTGGTGCTCGACGGCTCCTGGGGGGTGATGATCCAGCGCAAGGGACTGGACGAGGTCGACTATCGCGGCAAGCGCTTCGAGGGCCATCACGGCCAATTGAAGGGCAATAACGACCTGCTCTGCATCACCCGGCCGGACATCATCGCCGACCTGCACGACCAGTATTACGCCGCCGGCGCCGACATCTCCGAGACCAACACCTTCAGCGCCACCGCCATCGCCCAGGCCGACTACGACACCATCGACGCCGTGCGCGACATCAACCTGCACGGCGCGCGCATCGCCCGCGAGGTCGCCGACCGCTGGACCGCCAGGGAGCCGCACAAGCCGCGCTTCGTCGCCGGCTCGATCGGGCCGCTGAACCGGATGCTGTCGATGTCCTCGGACGTCAACGACCCCGGCGCGCGCACGGTGACCTTCGACCAGGTCTACGCCGCCTACAAGGAACAGGTCACCGCCCTGCACGACGGCGGGGTCGACTTCTTCCTGATCGAGACCATCACCGACACCCTCAACTGCAAGGCCGCGATCAAGGCGATCCTGGACCTGGAGGACGAGGGTTATGAGCGGCTGCCCATGTGGATCTCCGGCACCATCACCGACCGGTCGGGCCGCACCCTGTCCGGCCAGACGGTGGAGGCCTTCTGGAACTCGGTGCGCCACGCCAAGCCGTTCGCGGTGGGGCTGAACTGCGCCCTGGGGGCGGAGCTGATGCGCCCGCACATCGCCGACCTGAGCCGGATCGCCGACTGCCTGGTCGCCGCCTTCCCCAACGCCGGCCTGCCCAACGCCTTTGGCCAGTACGACGAGACGCCGGACCAGACGGGACACATGCTCGAGGAGTGGGCCGAGGCCGGCCTGGTCAACATCCTCGGCGGCTGCTGCGGCACCACCCCGGACCACATCGCCCATGTCGCCGAGGCGGTCGCGGGCCTGAAGCCGCGCATCCCGCCAGAGCGGCCTGTGGCCATGCGGTTGGCCGGGTTGGAACCGTTTGAGTTGGCGTGATGAGGCAAAGGCTCGCGTGTGCGTACCGTCTCCCCTTGGGGGAGAAGGAGGGGCCCAGCGAAGCTGGGAGGATGAGGGGTCGCGCTGACCCGTCCGCGCGGGGTAGAATCCGCCGCAATCCCGTTCGCCGGCGCGACCCCTCATCATCCCAACCGCTTCGCGGTCGGGCCCCGCCTTCTCCCCCAAGGGGAGAAGGTATGGAGTTTCGAATTTGACCCGTCCCGTCTTCGTCAACATCGGTGAACGCACCAACGTCACCGGCTCGGCCCGCTTCAAGAAGCTGATCATCGAGGGCGACTTCAACGCCGCCCTGGCGGTCGCGCGCCAGCAGGTGGAAGCCGGCGCCCAGGTGCTCGACATCAACATGGACGAGGGGCTGCTGGATTCGAAGCAGGCCATGGTCACCTTCCTCAACCTGCTCGCCGCCGAGCCGGACATCGCCCGCGTGCCGCTGATGATCGATAGCTCCAAGTGGGAGGTGATCGAGGCGGGGCTGAAGTGCGTCCAGGGCAAGTCGATCGTCAACTCGATCAGCATGAAGGAGGGCGAGGAGAAGTTCCTCGAGCAGGCCCGCAAATGCCAACGCTACGGCGCGGCGGTGGTGGTGATGGCCTTCGACGAACAGGGCCAGGCCGACACCGCGCGCCGCAAGATCGACATCTGCACCCGCGCCTATCATCTGCTCACGGAACAGATCGGCTTTCCGGCCGAGGACATCATCTTCGACCCCAACATCTTCGCCGTCGCGACGGGGATCGAGGAGCATGACAACTACGCCGTCGACTTCATCGAGGCGACGCGGGCGATCAAACAGACCCTGCCCTATGCCCGGGTCTCCGGCGGGGTGTCGAACGTCTCGTTCAGCTTCCGCGGCAACGAGCCGGTGCGCCGGGCGATCCATTCGGTCTTCCTCTATCACGCCATCGCCGCCGGCATGGACATGGGCATCGTCAACGCGGGCGAGTTGCCGGTCTATTCCGAGATCGACCCGGTGCTGCGCGAGGCGGTCGAGGACGTGATCCTGAACCGCAAGCCCAAGGCCGGCGGCAGCCAGACCGAGCGATTGGTGGAACTCGCGCCCCGCTACAAGGGCGACAAGGGGGTCGAGCGGACCGTCGACCTGAGCTGGCGCGAAAAGCCGGTGGCCGACCGGCTGGCCTACGCCCTGGTCAATGGCGTGACCGAATACATCGACGCCGACACCGAGGAGGCGCGGCTGGCGGCCGACCGGCCCCTGCACGTGATCGAAGGCCCGCTGATGGACGGGATGAACATCGTCGGCGACCTGTTCGGGTCGGGCAAGATGTTCCTGCCCCAGGTGGTCAAGTCCGCCCGGGTGATGAAGCAGGCCGTGGCCTGGCTGATGCCCTTCATGGAGGCCGAAAAGGAAGGCAAGCCGCGCGAGGCGGCCGGCAAGATCCTGATGGCCACGGTCAAGGGCGACGTCCACGACATCGGCAAGAACATCGTCGGCGTGGTCCTGGCCTGCAACAACTACGACGTGATCGACCTGGGCGTCATGGTCCCGGCCGACCGCATCCTGGACGAGGCCATCGCCCACAAGGTCGACATCGTCGGCCTCTCGGGCCTGATCACCCCCTCGCTGGACGAGATGGTGTTCGTCGCCGGCGAGATGCAGCGGCGCGGCTTCACCATCCCGCTGCTGATCGGCGGGGCCACCACGAGCAAGACCCATACGGCGGTGAAGATCGAACCGGCCTATCACGCCGGCTCGACCACCTATGTGCTCGACGCCAGCCGCGCCGTCGGCGTGGTCTCGGGCCTGCTGTCCCCCGGCGAGCGCGACCGGATCCAGGCGGAAACCCGCACCGAATACATCCGCGTGCGCGAACAGTTCGCCCGCGGCCAGGAGGACAAGGTCCGCACCCCCATCAATGAGGCGCGCGCCAACCACTTCCAGATCGACTGGAGCGCCTATACGCCGCCCAAGCCCAGCTTCATCGGGGTGCGGAGCTTCGGACCCTACGACCTGGCCGACCTGGCCGAACATATCGACTGGACGCCCTTCTTCGCCTCCTGGGAGCTGGCCGGCAACTTCCCGGCCATCCTCGACGACGAGATCGTCGGGGCGGCGGCCCGCGACCTCTGGAAGGACGCGCGGATCATGCTCGACAAGATGATCAAGGAAAAGTGGGTCGAGGCTCGCGGCGTCGCCGGCTTCTGGCCCGCCAATGCGGACGGCGACGACATCGTTCTTTATACGGACGAAAGCCGCACCACCGAGCTGACGCGCCTGCACACCTTGCGCCAGCAGATGGCCAAGTCCAGCGGGCGGGCCAACGCGGCCCTCTCGGACTTCGTCGCGCCGATCGGCGGGCCAGCCGACTACATCGGCGCCTTCGCCGTCACCGCCGGGCACGGCGAGAGCGAGGTGGCCAAGCGGTTCAAGGACGCCGGCGACGACTATTCGGCCATCCTGTCCTCAGCCCTCGCCGACCGCCTGGCGGAAGCCTTCGCCGAGGCCCTGCACCGGCGCGTGCGCACCGAGCTGTGGGGCTACGCGCCGAACGAGCCGTTCGATATCAATGAACTGATCGGCGAACGCTACCAGGGCATCCGCCCCGCCCCCGGCTATCCGGCCCAGCCGGACCACACCGAAAAGGCCACCCTGTTCAAGCTGCTGGACGCCGAAGCCAACACCGGCATGGCCCTGACCGAAAACTACGCCATGTCCCCGGCGGCGGCGGTGTCAGGCCTCTACTTCTCCCACCCCGACGCCCACTATTTTGGCGTCGGCCGCATCGGGCGCGATCAGGTGGAGGACTATGCGCGGCGCAAGGGTTGGGACCTGAAGGAAGCGGAGCGGTGGCTGGCGCCGATCCTCAGCTACGAGCCGAACGCGGTGGTGAAGGGCGTGGCGGCGTAGGGAGACGCGCTGCGATGAGCGTCATGGAGCGGACCGTTCTGACGGCTGGAACGGGGCCCATGAGCGTCACATGCCCGCACCCAGGGTGGCCAGAAGCTCGTCCAAGGCCTCGAACTGCTCGGGCCAGGCGCCGGTGCTGCCGGAGGCCATGGCCTCGTCGAGCGCGTCCTTAGACGGATAGAGGTCGTGCACGACGACCAGGGTCTGGCCGTCCTTTTCCGCGAAGGTGACCGTGGTCACGGCCCCGGCCTCATCCTCCTCATTGGTCCAGACGATGCGCGAGGGCGGCGTGACCTCGATATACCGGCCGAAGAAGGCGATGGGCTGTTCGGAGGCGGGGTGACCGAACACGAAACGGTAGGAGCCCCCGGTGCGGACATCGGTCTCGCAGGACAGGAAGGTCATGCCGAACGACGCCGGCGCCCACCAGCGCATGATCAGCTCGGGCTTGGTCCACGCCTCGAACACGAGGCGCGCCGGCCCATCGAGGGTTCGCGCGGCGACGAGCTCGGTGTCCGACGTCCGTTCGACCGTTGTGCGGCTAGTCATCGACCTTCTCCTTGCGTTTCAAATCCTCGACCACCCTGTCCAGGGCGTCGAAGCGCGCCTCCCAAAGTCGGCGGTGCCCCTCAATCCAGGCCGCCTCTTCCTCCAGACGGCCTCGGCCGAGCCGGCACGTCCGCACACGCCCGACCTTTTCCGTCGTGACCAGCCCCGCCTGCTCCAGCACGCCGACGTGCTTCTTCATGCCCGTCAGCGTCATGTGGAACCGGTCGGCAAGCTCGGTGATCGACGCATCCGAACGCCCGAGCCGCTCGAGAACCCCGCGCCGGGTGGGGTCGGAGAGCGCGGCGAACGCGGCGTCGAGGCGGGATGTTTGATACTGCACCATTTGGTTCAGTGTTAGCGCACGGACGGGTGACATGCAAGGGGGTGGTGAACGCGCGCAGAGCCGGTCGCTCCGGATGTAAGCAAAGGGCGGTGAGCGGGCCTAATCGCGTGCGCCGCCAGGCGGGGGCGGCGCCTACTCCGCCAAGAACTGGTCCACCGCGTCCATGAACACATCCAGCTGGTCGTGATGGACCCAATGGCCGGCCCCCTCGACGTTCACCAGCCGCGCGTCCTTGAAATGCTTGATGCGGCCGTCGACCAGCGGGTCCGACGCCCAGGACTCGGTCCCGCGCACCAGCAGCACCGGGGCGGTGATGCATTCCCACAAGCGGTGCTGGTCGTCGTTGGTCAGGCCGCCGACGCCGCCGCCCCAGCGGGCGTGGTTGTCGAACTTCCAGCTATAGGTGCCGTCCTCGTTCTGGTGGGCGCCATAGACGGTCAGGTGGCGGGCCTGCTCGGGCGACAGATGCGGGTTCTCCTCCGCCATGCGGGCGACCGCCTCGTCGAGGGTCGGATACCGGCGCGGGCTGCGGCCGGAGTTCTCGCGCCTGTTCTTGACCCACTGGCGGATCCGTTCGTCGACAGTGCGTTTGGCCTGCTCGGCCGCCATGGCGGGCGAAGGCCCCAAGCCCTCGATGGCGACGACCTTCTTCACCGTGTCGGGAAAGGCGCCGCAGTAGTTCAGGGCGATGCCGGCGCCCAGGGAGTGGGCGATGATGGTCACCGGCGCGATCCCGGTCTGGTGAACGATCTGGGCCAGGTCGTAGATGTAGGCTGCCTGGTCGTAGCCGCCGCCGACCGCGTGGCCGCTGTCGCCGTGGCCGCGCAGGTCGGGCGCGATGATGTGGAAGCGATCGCGCATCCGCTCGGCCACCCAGTCCCAATTGCGGCAGTGGTCCTGACCGCCATGCACCAGCAGCAACGGCGGCGCGCCGGGATTGCCCCAGTCGACATAGTGCAACCGAAGCCGCTGGGAGAAGTAGAAGTGGGAGGTCGGGCCTTGCATGGGAGTCTCCGGGAACGCCGGGGAGGCTTAGAGCGCATCGGGCTCAAGCTCAACGGGGCCGGAGGGGAGCCGGTTGGCCTTCTCCCCTTGCGGGAGAAGGTGGCAGGCGAAGCCTGACGGATGAGGGGTCGCGCCGGCCGATGGGGTTGGCGTGATCGGTCTTGTTCGGGGCCGCCGGGAGAGCCTGATTCCAGGAACTTGGAATCGCCGGCGCGACCCCTCATCCGGCCCGCTGCGCGGTCCACCTTCTCCCGCAAGGGGAGAAGGTTTTGAGGATTGCTCCGGCGACCTAGGTCAAGATCGACGCCCCCTACTGTCCCGCCGTCTCCTTCACATAGGCCGGGTTCAGCGTGCCTAGCCTGGTCGCGACCGGCAGCAGGGTCGGGTAGAATTGCACGAAGGTGGTGTCGGCCGCCGCATGGGCCTGGTGGCAGGCGTAGCAGGCCGCCTCATAGGGGATCTGCGCGGCCGGCTTGCCGCCGCCGAAGCCGAAGAAGCCCCAGCCGCCCTTGAAGCGGGCGGTGTCTTTGACGTGGGCTTCCATGCCCATGACGTCGCCGGTCTGGAACTGGCCCTGGCGGTTGATGGAGCCCTTGGACGCCGCGCCGCGGTTCTCCAGGATCAGCACCGTCCTGTCCGGCCAGACGCCGGTCTGCTTGAACGCCGCATAGGCCGCGCGCGGGGCGAAGACGTTGTCGAACATGTGCATGCCGATCATGCCGGGCCGCTCGGTGTAGCTCATGTCGACGCCGGAACTGAGGAACACCCAGTCGCGGTAGTCCGTAGGCGGAATCAGCCGCCCGGCGGCGTCGTACTGGGGCCCATCGGCGTCGCCCGTCTGGGCCAGGCCCGTCGAGGCGGACAGCAGCGCCGCGCCGACGGCGGCGGCGATGGCCAGGCGAATTGCGATGCGTGTCGTCATGGCGTCTGTCCCCTTTCGCCGCCGGACGTCCCCTTCCGGCCGTTGGGAGCATAGCCGGCGGCGGCCTGTCCGCCAGGACAGGCTTCCCACGAATTCCGCCACCCCTCGCTTTCGGCCATCGCGCTGGGAAGGACGCCGTCAGCGGGCGATGACCTCCGTCGAGACCATCCGCGCGCTGGAGGTCGCCCGCGCGATCAGGGTCCCGGCCTCGTCGCGCAGTTCGGCCTGCAGGAAGGCGATGGTCTTGCCCAGCTGGATCACCGTCCCTTCGCCGAACAGGGGGCCCGGCTTGGCGGGCGCCAGGAAGCTGACGTTCATGTCGATGCTGGAGGTGAAGCCGCGCCCCTCGGTCATCACCAGCGCCGCCGGGCCCATGGTGTCGTCCAGCATGGCCGCCAGCAGGCCGCCCTGGATGAAGCCGGCCGGGTTGCAGAAGCTGGGCTTGGCGTCGAAGCCGATCCGCACCCAGCCGCGCGCGGCGTCGAGCTCCAGCAACTCCCAGCCGAGCAGTTCGGCGCAGGGCGGCTTGGGGAAGGCGTCGAAGACGGAGGGGGGCATGAGGGGGCTCCGGCGCGTGTGAGCCGAGACCTTAGTCGTGCCTGCCGCCAGCCTGCTGTCAGCAGTGACTGTTTCGGGGACAGTTTACTTATCTCTGATCCACCACCGGCCTGCGCAGCCGCAAGGTCGAGATAAGTAAACTGTCCCCGAAATAGCCCCCTACTGCGCCGCCAGCGCCTCGGCCTGGCGCAGATCAACCGACACCAGTTGCGATACGCCGCGCTCGCCCATGGTGACGCCGAACAGGCGATCCATGCGCGACATGGTCACCGGGTTGTGGGTGATGGCGATGAAGCGGGTCTCGGTGCGGTTGCGCATCTCGTCGAGCATGCGGCAGAAGCGGTCGACGTTGGCGTCGTCCAGCGGGGCGTCGACCTCGTCCAGCACGCAGATCGGCGCGGGATTGGCCAGGAAGACGCCGAAGATCAGGGCCGCGGCCGTCAGCGCCTGTTCGCCGCCGCTCATCAGGCTCATGGTCGACAGCCGCTTGCCCGGCGGGCAGGCGTAGATTTCCAGGCCGGCCTCGAGCGGGTCGTCGGATTCAATCAAGCGCAGCTCGGCCTGGCCGCCCTCGAACAGGGCCTGGAACAGGGCCTGGAAGTGGCCGTTGATGACGTCGAAGGCGGCGAGCAGCCGTTCGCGGCCCTCGGAATTCAGGGCCTCGATGCCCTGGCGCAGCTTGGCGATGGCGCCGGACAGGTGGGCGCGCTCCTCGCGCAGGGTGGTCAGCCGCTGGTCGTACTCCTCGGCTTCTTCTTCCGCGCGCAAGTTGACAGCGCCGATGGCGTCGCGGTCCCGCTCCATCATCGCCAGCCTCTGCTCGACGCCGGTCGGATCGAGCGGAGCGATCACCTGCTCCTCCTCCAGCTTACGGCCCAACGCGTCGGGCTCCATCCGCACCGCCTCGCGCAGGGTGTCGGCGATCTCGGACAGGCGGTCGCGGGCGGCGTCCAGCCGGGCGTCGGTTCCGGCGCGGGCCTCGCGGGCCTGACCGGCGGCCGTTTCCGCGGCGCGGGCGGCGCGGTCGGTGGCCAACCGACCGGCCTCGGCGGTCTCGAGGGCGTCGGCCGCCTTGGACTGGCGCGCCTGGGCCATCCCCAGGTCGTCCAACAGGCTGACCCGGCGGGCCTCGATCGCCTCGGGCGCGTCGCGCGCGTCGGTCAGTTCGCCCAAGACCCGCACCCGCTCCTTGGCGAGCGAGGCGACGCGCTGTTCGGCGCTCTCGGCCCGCCGGGCCCACTCGCCGTGATCGCGGCGCAGGGAGTCCAGCCGGCCCGTGCGCAGAGCCACGTCGCGGGTCTCGATATCCAGGGCCGTGCGGGCGCCCGCGGCGGCTTCGCGCGCGGCGGCGGCGGCCTCGCGCGCGGCCATCAAAGGCTCGCTCGGACCCTCCGGCGTCTGAAGCCCGGCGCCGGCGTCCTGGGCGGCGGCCAGGGCCGCTTCGGCCTCGAGGCGCTCGGCGTCGAAGCGGGCGATGGTCTCGTCCAGCGACTGGGCGCGGGCGTCGCGGCGGGCCAGCTCACGGGCGTGGCGCTCGACCTCGTCGCGGGCCGCGCCCAGGGTGCGTTCGGCCGCTTCCGGCGCCTTGCGCGCGGCGCGCAGGATTTCGGCCGCCGCGTTCAGCGCCTCGGTCGCGGCCCTGTGGGCCTCGGCGGCCTTGGCGGCGGCGGGTGAGAGCCGCTCGATCTCATCCTCGATCTCGGCTAGGCGGCGGCGCTGTTCCAGGCGGATGGCGGCGGGGCGCGGCGCCTCGGCGCGCGCGACGAAGCCGTCCCAGCGCCACAGGTCGCCCTGCTTCGACACCAGCCGACAGCCGGGCTCCAGCAACCCTTGCAGCTTCGGTCCGTCGGCCGGCTCGACCAGGGCGGTGAAGGCCAGGCGCGCGGCCAGTTCGGGCGGGGCCTTGATCAGCTTGGCCAGGGGCGCCGCGCCCTTGGGCCATTTCGGACCGGCGCCCGCCGCGCGCCCGGCCCAGTAGGACGGCGCCTTGGCGTCCAGCGCCGCATTCAGATCGTCGCCCAGGGCGGCGGCCAACGCGGCCTCATAGCCGGGCTGCGGCGACACCTGGTCCAGGGCCGGCGGATAGGGGGTCTTGGCGGCCGGCGCGGTCAACTGGGCCAGGCCGCGCGCCTCGGTCTTCAGCCGGCCGAGCTGGTCTTCGGCGGCGCGGACCCTGGTGCGGGCCTCCGCCTCGGCCGTTCCCGCCGCCGCGTGCGTCGTCTCGGCCTCGGTGAGCGCCTGGCGGGCGTCGCGAAGGGCCTGCAGCGCCGCGTCGAACTGCTGCTGCGCCTCGGCCGCCTTGGGATCGACGGCGGCGCCGATGGCCGCGCGGTCGGCCTTGGCGGCGTCCAGCGCGCGTGTGGTGCGGCCGAGCCGGCCCTGGGCGTCGCCGATGCGGGCCTCGGCGGCGCGGCGTTCGGCCTCCTGGGCGGCGATCTCGGCGGCCAGCCGCTCGACGTCGGCCTCGGCCGCGGCGCGGGCGGCGTCGGCGGCGCGGGAGGCCTCGATCAGCGAGGGCAGGCGTTCGGGCGCGTCGGCGATCTGCCGCTCGACCTCGGCGAGTTCGGCGGTCAGGCGCGCGACGGCCGCGCCCGCGTCGTCGATGATGTGGCTTTCGCGCTCGCGATCGGCGTCGATCCGCGCCAGTTCGGCGGTCAGGCGTTCGACGGTGCCGGCGGCCTGCTCGGCCTCGCGCTCCAGCCGGTCGTTCTCGATCGCCAGCCGGTGCAGCACCGCGGCGGCGACCTGGGCCTCTTCGCGCAAGGGGCCGATGGCCTCCTCGGCGGCCAGGGCCTCGGTCGCGCGCGTCGCGGCTTCGCGGGCGGTCTCCTGGACCGCCCGCGCCGCGCGCCCGGCCTCGGCCTCGGCCGCCTCCAGGGTGTCGCGGGCGTCGGTCCAGCGGCTGTAGAGCAGCGCGCCCTGTAGCGAACGGATCTCGGCCGACAGCCGCTTGAACTTCTCCGCCTGCCGCGCCTCGCGCTTCAGCCGGCCGAGGGTGGTCTCAAGCTCGCCGCCGACATCGTCCAGGCGCGCCATGTTGGTTTCGGCCGCGCGCAGCCGCAGCTCCGCCTCGTGCCGGCGCCCGTGCAGGCCGGAGACCCCGCCCGCCTCTTCCAGGATCATCCGCCGGTTCTGGGGCTTGGCGGCGATCAGCTCGCTGATCTGACCCTGCCGCACCAGGGCCGGCGAGTTGGCGCCGGTGGAGGCGTCGGCGAACAGCAGCTGGACGTCGCGGGCCCGCACCTCGCGGCCGTTGACCCGGTAGGTCGAGCCGGCGCCGCGGTCGATACGCCGCACCACCTCCAGCACCGGATCGTTGGCCCAGGCGGCCGGGGCGGTGCGGTCGGCGTTGTCGATGGTCAGCGACACCTCGGCGTGGTTGCGCGAGGGACGCTGGCCGGACCCGGCGAAGATGACGTCGTCCATGCCGCCGGCGCGCATCGCCTTGGCCGAATTGGCGCCCATGACCCAGCGCAGGGCTTCCAGCAGGTTCGATTTGCCGCAGCCGTTCGGGCCCACGACGCCGGTCAGGCCCGGTTCGATACGAAACTCGGTCTGTTCGACGAAGGACTTGAAGCCCGAAAGGCGCAGCCTCTGGAAATGCACCGCTTGGTCTTGATCCGCCTATTTGGCCGACGCCTGGGCGGCGGCGATGGCCGTGTCGAGGGAGGCGAGGGTCTGTTCGCCCACCAGGGTCGTGCCGTTGACCACGAAGGTCGGGGTCGAGTTGATGTGGTCGTTGTCCTCATAGCCCTGGACCCGGTTCTGCAATGCGGTCAGCGCGGCGGGATCGGAGATGCAGGCGTTGAACTGGGCGTCGCTGATGCCAGCGGATTCGGCGATCCGCTGCAGGCCGCCCTTGAAGTCGCCGGACTGGTACATGGCTTCCTGGCCCCGGTAGATGGCGTCCAGGATGCTGAAATACTTGTCCTTTCCGCCGCAGCGGGCGGTCATGAAGCCGGCGGCGGCGACCTGCACCGGCTCGGTCAGGAACTCGCGGAAGATGTAGTGGATGCGGCCCGTGTCGATGTACTTGGCCTTGAAGGCCGGGAAGACCTCGTTGTTGAACCGCGCGCAGTGGGGGCAGGCGGCCGAGGCGTATTCGATCACTGTCACCTTGGCGCTGGGGTTGCCCAGCGACATGTCGTCATTGGACGCCACCGAGCCGGTCTTGCCGCAGGCGGCCAGGGTCAGGGTCATCAGGGCCGCCAGCATGAGGCGCAGGGGAGAGGTCCGCATCGGTCTTGTTCGTCCTGTCTGCTGGCGCGCCGACCTCGGGGGCGGCGGCCAAGTGGGAGAGTAGAGCGCGATTCTAGCGCTGTCGCACCGTAGGGCGTCTCGGCAAACCCGCTCGCAGCCGCCTTGTCAACGAGAGACGTTGGAAACCGGACCGGCCCGCTCGCGGCGCAGCACTTCGCGTCCGAGTTTCCGCAAAGCCAGGCCCAGGCGCTCGTCCTCGGCGCGGGCGACGCTGGCCTCGAGTTCGGCTTCCTGGGCCGCGTCCAGGGGCTGGGCGCGCTGGCGGCGGGCCTTGGCGGCGCTGGCCGCGCTCTGGGCCGCGACGGGGCGGCGGATCACGCCCTGGACGATGCGCAGCTTGGCCACCGCGCCCACGCCCATCACCAGATTGACCCTGGCCAGGATGTCCGGCGCCTGGTGCTGGATCAGGGCGGCCAGGGGCCCGTCGACCTTCAGCTCCAGGGTCGCGCCGTCGCCGTTGCGCGGCTTGACCAGCTTGGTCGGCTCGGTGTGCTTGGCCAGGGGCTCACCGACGATCTCGCGCCAGCGGGCGGCCAGGGCGTCGTGGCCGCGGCCGAACTTCTCGTCCAGCCCCTTGATGAAGGGCTTCAGCGCGCGGGCGGCCTGCGGCGTCGACCGGGCCGCATGGCGGGTGCGCTTGGCCGCCAGGATGCGGGCGGCCTCCTCCAGGGTGGGAAGGGGGCGAGACATGAGTTAATCATAGCGCGAAACGGGCACAGGAAATACGGCCCAAGCGTCGGTAATATCTTCTCCTCCCCTGTGAGCGAAGCGAAACGGGGGAGGTGGCGGTCCGCGCAGCGGACTGACGGAGGGGGCGAGTGGGCTGCATAGGCCCCCTCCACCGCAAGAGCGGTCCCCCTCCCCCGTGAAGAATGGGGGAGGAGAAGATTGATCCGGGCGCTCGGCGGAGGAATCAGGCTTTGACCACATCACCCCCCGTCATCGTCACCGGAGCCGCGGGGTTCATCGGACGGGCGACCGCCGAGCGGCTGCTGGCGCGGGGCGAGGCCGTGGTCGGGGTCGACAGCTTCAACACCTACTATGACCCGGCGCTGAAGGAAGCGCGCGCGGCGACGCTGGCGGCCGATCCGGGCTTTCGCCTGGTGCGCGCCGACATCGCCGACGAGGGGGTCGTCGCCGGCCTGATCGCCGAGACCGGCGCGCGGCGCATCGTCCATCTCGCGGCCCAGGCGGGCGTGCGCTACTCGATCGAGAACCCGTTCGCCTACCAGCGGGCCAACCTGCTCGGTCATCTGGCGGTGCTGGAGGCGTGCCGCAACGCGCCTGAGTTCGAGCACCTGGTCTACGCCTCGTCCAGCTCGGTCTACGGCGACCGACCGCTCGGCGCGGCCTTCCGCGAGGACGAGGCCGCCGAGACGCCCTCCTCCCTCTACGCCGCGACCAAGCGGGCCGACGAGCTGATGAGCGCCTCCTACGCCCACCTCTACCGCCTGCCCCAGTCCGGCCTGCGCTTCTTCACCGTCTATGGACCCTGGGGTCGGCCGGACATGGCCTACTTCAGCTTCACCCGAAAGATCCTGGCCGGCGAGCCGATCGAGGTGTTCGGCGAGGGCCGGATGGCGCGGGACTTCACCTATATCGACGACATCGTCGGCGGGGTGGTGGCCGCGCTGGATCATCCGCCGCGCGGGGGCGGGCACCGGGTGCTCAACATCGGCGCCGGCCGTCCCGTGGGTCTGATGGACATGATCGGGGTGCTGGAAACCGCGCTGGGCGTGGTGGCGGACAAGCAGATGCGCCCGATGCAGCCCGGCGACGTCACCGCGACCCACGCGGATGTGTCCAAGCTGACCGCCCTGACCGGCTATGCGCCCAAGGTCGGTATCGAGGAGGGCCTGCCGCGGTTCGTCAAGTGGTACCGCGGGTTCTACGGGTAGGGCGGGGTCGGCTGTTTCGGCGGCGCCATTCCCGCCCTCCTCAGCCGTGATCACCGGGCTTGTCCCAGTGATCCATCATTCCACACGCGCTAGCGAACGGCTCAAGCGCCTGGCTGGATGGGTCTCCGGGACAGGCCCGGCGATGACGGCAGAATGTAATCGGCGACCCGTCCTCAGGCGTCCGCCAGATCCTTGGTCGAGCGCCTGGCCGCCACCGCCGCGTTGGGGCCTTGGGTATGCGGCGGCGGCTGCAGCACCGCGCTCATCCGGCCGCCCGCCGCGCGCGGCTTTTCGTCGAACAGTTCGGCCAGCTGCTCGGTGATGACGCCGCCCAGTTGCTCGACGTCGACGATGGTGACCGCCCGCTGGTAGTAGCGGCGCACGTCGTGGCCGATACCGATGGCGATCAGCTCGACCGGCGAGGCGTTCTCGATCTCCGAGATCACCGCCCGCAGATGGCGCTCCAGATAGTGGCCGGAGTTCACCGATAGGGTCGAGTCGTCCACCGGCGCGCCGTCGGAGATCACCATCAGGATGCGCCGCTGCTCGGGCCGGTGGGCCAGCCGCTGGTGCGCCCAGATCAGGGCCTCGCCGTCGATGTTTTCCTTCAAAAGCCCCTCGCGCATCATCAGGCCGAGGTTCTTGCGCGCGCGCCGCCAGGGGGCGTCGGCGGACTTGTAGACGATGTGGCGCAGGTCGTTGAGCCGGCCCGGCGCGGGCGGTTTGCCGGCCTTCAGCCAGTCCTCGCGCGACAGCCCGCCCTTCCAGGCTCTGGTGGTGAAGCCCAGGATCTCGACCTTGACGTTGCAGCGCTCCAGCGTGCGGGCGAGGATGTCGGCGCAGACGGCGGCGACCATGATCGGCCGCCCGCGCATCGAGCCGGAGTTGTCGATCAGCAGCGAGACCACCGTGTCGCGGAACTCGGTGTCTTCTTCCTGCTTGAATGACAGGGGCGCGGTCGGGTCGATGATCACCCGGGTCAGGCGGGCGACGTCCAGCATGCCCTCTTCCAGGTCGAAGGCCCAGGAGCGGTTCTGCTTGGCCAGCAGCTTGCGTTGCAACCGGTTGGCCAGCCGCGAGACGACGTTGTGCAGGCTAGCCAGCTGCTGGTCGAGATAGGCGCGCAGCCGGGTCAGCTCTTCCGGATCGCACAGCTCCTCGGCCCCGACCACCTCGTCGTGGGCGGTGGTGAAGACCTTGTAGGGCGGCTCGCGCAGACCCGGGTCCTTGATGTCCGGACGGGCGGGCTTGTCGCCCTCGCCCATTTCAGGCGCGTCCTCGGTGTCGTCGGCGTCGCCGTCTTCTTCGGCCTCGACCCGCTGGTCGTCGGCGCCCTCGCTTTCGCGTTCGGAGGTCTGGCTGGGATCGGGCTCGGCGCCTTCGCCGTCCTGATCGTCGCCTTCGCCGGCGTCCTCGTTGACGTCCTTGGGCTGTTCCGGCGCGTCGCTTTCGCCATCCTCGGAGGCTTCGGCGTCGTCGCCCAGATCCTCGCCCAGATCGAGATCCTTGATGATCGACCGCGCGACGCGGGCGAAAGCGGCCTGGTCCTCGAGGTTGCCGGCCAGCCGGTCCAGGTCGGGGCCGGCCTTGGCCTCGATCTCGGCGCGGTGACGATCGACCAGCATGCGCGCGGCATCCGGCGGCGCCTCGCCCGTCAGCCGCTCACGCACCATCAGCCCCACGATGTCGCCCAGCGGCGGCGCCGCCGCATCGTCCCAACGGTTGAGGCCCTTCTTGAGGATGTTGGATTCCAGCGCGGCGTTCAGATTGGCGCGCACCCCGTCCATGGCGTTGGCGCCCAGGGCCTCGATCCGCGCCTGCTCGACGGCCTCATAGACCGCCTGGCCCATCTGCGAGGCGGGCCGAAGCCGGGCGTGGGCGGCCTCGTCGTGGTGGGCGATACGCAGGGCGATCTGGTCGGCCAGGCCGCGGATGCGCGCGGTCTCCTTGCCCGACAGGTCGCGCGGCGGATGCGGCAGGATGGCGTGCTTGCCGTTCAGCTGCGGTCCGTCGCCGGAAAAGGTGATCTCCAGGTCCGGCTGCTCGGCCAGGGAGCGCGCGGCGTGGGCCAGCGCGCGCTTGAAGATCTCAGTCGGGTTCTCGGTTTTCGCCGCCATGATGATTTGTCATAGCGGGCCGGGGCGCGCGGTGAAAGGGTTGGGTGGCGATGGTGGGTTGAAGGCGGGAAGAAGGTTCGACCACCAAGGCACAAAGGACACCAAGGATGCGCGAAGGAAAGAGCTGCGCTTCGCGCGATGCGCAAATCGAATTTCGTGTTTCCTTGGTGTCCTTTGTGCCTTGGTGGTTCGTTCGCTTCCTTGAAGAATCCCTACTTCCCGTTCTTCGCCAGCCAGGCCGCGCTTTCGTCGCCGACGATGTCCACGAGCCGGCCCATGTGCAGATTGGCGTCGACCAGGTGCAGACCCCAGTCCTTCAGGATCACGCCGCCGACCTTCACGTCGCCGCCGATGTCGTTCACCCGCTTGCCGGCCGAGGGATGCATGGTGATGGCGATGTAGTCGCCATTGGCGTCGAACACGCATTCGGCGGTCATCAGGCCCGGGAGTTTCACGAACGGCGTGCTGACCGCCATCGGCGGGTTGGTCCAGCCGTCGGGCCTGCCGCTGGGGCTGTCGGTGGCGCTCATATAGGCGTCGACCGGGCCGGAGCCGCCCCCGAGGGCCGAAGGGTTGGTGCAGGCGGCGACCGTGTCGCCGCGCCCCTTGGCGAAGCGGCTGACCGCCGGCGGCGGCGAATCGGCGCGGAAGTCGGCGAAGGCGATAGCGCAGCCGGTCTGACTGTCGCTGTGACACAGCGGGATGTGCTTGAACGAACCGCCGACGTCCGCGCCCTTGGGGACCTGCAGGCTGGTTCCCATCAGCAGGGCCGAGATCAGCTTGGCCTGTTCG
>Ga0302196_10001540_pt1 | contig 21990 bp, 14 predicted proteins | sample II_Bog_N1_3_FD_198794 | JGI IMG/M metagenome (GOLD analysis project Ga0302196, IMG submission 198794) | Peat permafrost microbial communities from Stordalen Mire near Abisko, Sweden - II_Bog_N1_3 | ecosystem: Environmental > Terrestrial > Soil > Wetlands > Peat | place: Sweden: Abisko...
CGGACCGCACTCTGGTCCGAAGCGCAGCGGGTCTTCGAGGCACGGTGCGTGGTATGCCACGGCTGCTACGACGCCCCTTGCCAGCTGAAGCTGGGCACGTTCGACGGCGTCGCGCGCGGCGCCACGTCCGACAGGGTCTACGATAGTGCTCGCCTCATCGCGGCAGCGCCGACCCGCCTCGACGTGGACGCCCACGACGCCGCCGCGTGGCGGAAGAAGGGCTTCCACCCGGTACTCCCCGTGGGGGCCACCAGCGACCCGCGCGCGAGCCTGCTGCTCCGCATGCTCGATCTGAAGCGCTCGCATCCGCTCTCGGAAGCGGACGACGTCGCAAAAGCCGACGAGATCCCCACGCGCCGGCCCTTCGAGGATCCGAAGGTCGCTCGTGTCTATTACCGCTTCGTGCGTCGCTCCGAGCGCCCCCTCGAGAAGACGATGATGCCTTACACGCTGAGCCGCCCGCGCCTGGCCCACTGGAGAGAGCTGTTTCTGTCGCCGAGATACGACGTGGACAGACTGCCAGGCTACGAGCCCGAGGTCGCCGCGAACCCCTTTCGCGCCTTCCAGGCCATCCCCGTTGCCCGCGTCCTTCCGCACGGCCTCGATCTCGACCGCGTGGTGGCCCCCGCCATCCGTACTCCGATGGAGAGGCTCGACAACGTGAGCGGGACCGCTGCCTCGCTCGTGCCCGAGATGTCATTTCTGACCGTGACATCGAAGGACGGCACGCGCACGAGCTTCACCATTCTGCGCGATAGTGCACATACGAACGTGGCGCACCTCTTTCACGAGGACCAGCGGCGCCTGCCGGCCGAGGACGAGCTCACCGTGGTGAACGGGTTTCTTGGCGCATATCCGAACGCGCTCTTCGAGCTCCCGGATGAAGAGCTCCCCGCCTTCGTCGACGCCATCGCCGCCCTGGACGGCAAGGACGCGTATGCCGCTCTCCGTAGGCAGTACGGAGTCCTCCGGACGAGCGAACGCTTCTGGCCCTACAGCGATCGGCTGATCCTCGACCACGAAAAAGACGACGGTTCCACGGCCGGGCTCTTCGATTACAACCGACTCGAAGGGCTCTGAGCGTCCCGAATCCGGGGCAGTCCGGAAATCGGGCCTTGATCTCCTAAGATTCGAAGCTAGGATGTCGCTCGTCATGTTCACGCTCTCCTTCGTCTAAGCGCAAAAGTCGAGGTGCTCTCGGTTCCTCCGTCGCTCGGCGACGGTAGCGGCTGCCGGGACGAGCCGACGTACACGCCAGGCGCATCGGCAAGACTTGCGTAGCCGAGGTGCGGTGGAGCCGACGTGCTCTGAGGTCTGAGCCTCGTTGCTCTCTGACCGCGCCCACCGCGTTCCCGACCCGGGGACACCCGCGCTGCTGCCGCCACACGCGCGCGGTTTCAAGGACGTCTGCCTTTGGAGAACGGAAGCACATGTTGAAGTTCACTTCGAAGCCCATTTCGGAGCACGCGGAAGTGCCTCTCGCGGACGAGGGGCGGCTCGAGGCGCTCGTCGCCCACTGGAGCGAGCGGCAGACGTCGCACGCTCGCAATGCCGAGAAGGCGACGGCGCCCGACGCCGTTTACGTCGTCTCGGTTAGCGCGGCGCGCGATCCCGGGGCGCGGTCGGCCCAGATGGCCGAGATCGTCGCCCTCGTGCGGAGCCAGGGGGGTCGCGTCGTTGGGAGGGAGACTCTTCACCTTTCCGAGCCAAATCCACGAACGCTTCTGGGCAAAGGCACTGCCGAGTACGTAACCTCGCGGGCGCGCTCCTGCGGCGCCACGATGCTCGTGCTCGACGCCGAGCTCTCTCCCTCGCAGACGCGAAATCTCGAGGACGTCGCGGGCATTGCGATCTGCGACCGCGAGGCGATCATCCTCAACGTCTTTCTCCGTCACGCGAGGACGCGGAGGGCGCGGATTCAAGTCGAGATCGCGCAGCTCGAATACCTCCGCCCGCGCATTCGAGGCGTGGGGCTCGACATGGACCAACAGGCAGGCGGGATGGCACGCGGTCGCGGACCCGGAGAGACTGCGTCCGAGCTTCTCGCGCGGAAGCTCGATGGTCGCCTCCTGGAGCTGAAGAAGGCTCTCCGGAAGATTGAGACATCGGGTCACGCGCAGCGTCGTCGACGCAGCACCTGCGAGCGGATCGCGCTCGTCGGCTACACCAACGCCGGGAAGACCTCGCTCATGAACGCCCTGACGTCCGCAGGCCTCTCGGCGCGCGACATGCCCTTCGAGACGCTGGACACGACGTCGCGGTGCCTCACCCGGCATGGAGGCGAGGTGGTCATCAGCGATACGGTCGGATTCATCCGGCGGCTACCCGAACGACTCCTCGCGAGCTTCGAGTCCACGCTGGTCGAGATTACCGAGGCTTCCCTTCTCGTGATCGTGGTGGACGCTGCCGACCCCGAGAGGGATCTCCAGCTGGAGACGACGTTGCGACTCATCGAGCGGGTCGGAGCGAAGGACGTTCCACGGTTCTTCGTCTTCAACAAGCTGGACCGACTGGAAGGGCCGCCCGACCCGGCGGACCTGGAGCGCTGGAGCGCGGGCCAGCCATGGGCGATCCTGAGCGCGCGGGACGCGGACGCCGTGGCCGATCTCGAGCGAGCGTTGCTGCGGGAGGTGCGACGCGAGGAGGGGGTGCTCACGACCTTCGTGCCCTACGCGGCCGCGGGGACCCTCGCGCTCATCTACGGCCGATGCCGGGTCATGGAAAGCGCGGCAACCGGTGACGGGCTGACGCTCACCATCCGGGGGCCGCTCGCGGTGATCTCCCACGTCCGCCGCAGTCTCGAGAAGGTCAACTCATGAGAGCTCATATCGAGATTTCAGGCGCAACCATCCACACTCCGGGCGGCCGACCGCTATTCGACGAGCTATCGCTGCGTCTGTCGGGTGAGCACGTCGCCCTCATCGGTCGAAATGGGGTCGGCAAGTCGACGCTCCTCGCCGTCCTCGCAGGTGCTGCGGAGCCTCATACCGGCCGCGTGAAGACGTCGAGCAGACCCCACCTCGTGCCGCAGGCTCTGGGCGGGACAGCCCCTTCGCGCGCGACGATTTCTCGCCCGCGCGCCCTCAGCCACGGCGAGCTGCGCAGGCTCGCCCTGGTCGAGGCGAGGTCGTCCGGGGCGGAGATCTTGCTCCTCGACGAGCCAACCGAAGACCTCGACGATGCCGCGGTGTCGTGGCTGCGCGCCTGGCTCCGGGACTGGCCTGGCTGCCTCGTCGCCGCCTCGCACGATCGCCGCCTGCTGGGTGACTTTCGCCACTTCTTCGTCGCGAGCGAGTCGGGCTGCCGCTACTTCTTCGGATCCCTGGCCGAGCTGGAGGCCGAGCTCGGGCGAGAGCACGAGGAGACGCAGGCGCGCTATGCGAGAAACCTCAATCGACTCGCCGCGCACGAGGAGCACACCGTGCACATCGCGCGGCGCAAGGCGCGGAAGAAGCGCTACGGCCGGTGCCGCGAGCTGGATCGCGCGACCTCCCGCTCGCGGCTCAACCTGAAGAGAAGCGAAGCCCAGGTCAGCCATGGAAGGCTCGCGCAGGTCCGCGAGGCGCGGCTCGATTCCCTGCGCCAGTGGAGCAAATCCACGCGACGTGCCCTCGGCGTCAGCCTGTCACTCGAGCTGCCCGTCCCCACGCTCCCCGAAGCTTCGAGCGACACGGTCGTGCTCCGCGGGGTCTCCGCGTACGCAGCGGGCGTGTGCCTGTTTTCGCCGCTCGACCTGCGTGTGCGGCGCGACCGTCTCGCGGTCATCGGGCCGAACGGAGCCGGCAAGACGACCCTGCTCGAAATCATGCTGGGCAGTCGCATGCCGACGACGGGGTCGGCGACGCGCGACCTGTCGCGGATCGGGGCCATTCTTCAGGGCGGAAGCGACTGGATGATCGAGGACTCGCTCCTCTCCTACCTGGCCGTGCAGGGCCCAGACGGGTCTCCCGACGAGGTGGCGAGGCTCCTCCTGGCCCACAGGTTCCCGCTCGCTCTCGCCGATCGTCCGATGCGATCGCTAAGCCCCGGCGAGCGGGCTCGCGCGGCCCTCATTTGCCTCTTTCGTCGGTCGCCTGCCGTCGAGCTGCTCATCCTGGACGAGCCAACCTACAGCCTGGACCTCGTCGGTCAGCGGGCGATGACGGACGCCCTCCGCGCCTGGCCGGGCGGGCTCGTCGTGGCGAGCCACGACCGCGATTTCCTGTCGGCGGTTGGCGCCGACACCGTCATGGAGCTCCGGCCGGTCGCGGCCTCGAACGAGACAAGGTGACACACGGAATGGAGAGAGCTCCCGTCGCTAGCGCACGGTGGGCGAACGGAGAGCTCAATTTCGGTCGATGAACGCACGCACGGCGCCGAAGAAGCCTGGCTCGTCCTCGTCGTGGATCATGTGTCCGCCGGCTAGGACTACTCGGTCCGCGCCGGGAATGCCGCGCGCGAGCTCGTCCGAGAGCTGCGGCGGGGTGCAGAAGTCTTGGTCGCCGCCGATCACCAGGGTCGGCTTTCGGATGTCGCCAAGACGGGCCAGCGTGTCGTGCGCCATGATCATGTCGATGCGCTTGAGAGCAACCTCGCGTTCGGGCGAGCCCGCGGCGCACCGATCGATCCACGCCTCGACACGCTTCGGGTTCTCCCGGGTGTAGCGCGGCGAGAAGAGGAAGAGGGCGTAGCAGGTGTAGAGCGTGTGCATGTCCGCCTCGGCCATCAGCTTGCGCCGCAGCTCGAACTCGCGGAGGAGGTACGCGTCCGGCTTCGCGAACGACGACGCTAGCGTGAGACTGCGCACGACCTCCGGGTGATCGAGCGCCATGACCTGAGCAATCGCGCCGCCCGTCGATGTCCCCACGATGTGCGCCGGTCCTACGTCAAGATGACGAAGGAGCGAGGCCATATCGGCCGCAAGCTGTGAGACCGAGTAGCCACCATCCGACCGGGTTGTCTTGCCGGTGCCGCGTTGATCGGGAAGGAGGACGAGATGGTCGGCGTCGAGGCTCTTCGGCTTCGATCCCCAGCTCGCACCCGCGCCACCTAGGCCGGAGATGAGCATTACCGGGACCTTTCCCGGTGTTCCGTGAACCTCGTAATAGAGCGAAATACCCTGTGTATCGAACGTAGCCATGGACGCTCCCTCGCGTGAACGGTCGCTTGACGGGACGATCAGCGACGCACATACTTCTGACAGCGAACTGTTAGACCATCTAAGTATACGGGTGCGCCATGTCAACCCCCCGGATGAAGCGTTACGTTCCCGTCGTTCGTGAGTTTGCGGCGCGAGCGATGCTCTTCCACGAAGCAGTCGCGGAGAACGCTGGGCTCCACGCCACGGACGTGAAGGTGCTGCGCCTCCTGGGGGAAGAGCCGATGGCTCCCGGCCAGCTCGTCGAGCACACAGGGCTCACAGGAGCCGCCGTGACGGCAGTGGTCGATCGGCTCATCGCGGCCGGATACGTCACGCGCGAGCGCGACGAGGAAGACCGTCGGCGAGTCACGGTTCGAGCGGTGCCTGCGAAGCTCCGAACGCTCGATCGCCTCTACGAGGCGTACAGCGCAGAGATGTCGAAGCTGCTCTCGCAATACGACACGAAGAGCTTCGAGATCATCGAGAGCTTCCTGACACGCACGACCCGTTTGCTCACGGAAGAGACCGCCAAGCTGCGGGAGCTGACGCGCGACTCGTGACGAGTGGCCGGCTGACGACGGCGGCACTCGACCGCAGTAGCGAGCGGAAGGGCGTACAGGGTGACGGCAGATGCGGAGGACAGGCGAGGGGCCCCCCCGCCGCCGGGCAGATCCAGCGTCTCACGCAAGGCCTCGCGTAGCGCGGTCTCGCCGTCGAGGGCCCGGGCGACGTTCGGCGAAGCCTGTCTCAGGTTGGCCTCGCCCCGGCTGAGGCAAGCTCCGCGCGCGCCGCATGCAGCCCACGAATGGCGCGTTGGGGCGCGTAGCGTGCGCTTGCGCGACCCTCCCCGACGCGCCGGGTCGCGTGTGCGACCATCTCTCCTTTCCGAAGTGGCAGGGGACTTCGGACGGGCGACGAGGAGCGAAGGCTCGGCGCCGTATGCACTACTCGCCTGCCCTGTGGATCGGGTCGACCCAGCGGACCTCCTCGGGCGTCGGGGCCGGAGCGATGTCCAGATTCACCACCGTAGCCACGTTGTCGCTACGCACGAGCACGCACTCGAGCGGCTCGGTGGGGCTCGCGTTGATCTCCTGGTGCGGGACGTAGGGCGGGACGAAGATGAAGTCGCCCGCGTGAGCGTCCGCCGTGAACTCGAGCGCGGCCCCCCACCGCATTCGAGCGTGGCCTCGCACGATGTAGATGACGCTCTCGAGGGCGCCGTGGTGGTGGGCACCCGTCCGGGCGTTGGCGTGGATGGTCACCGTCCCCGCCCAGAGCTTCTGCGCGCCCACCCGCGCGAGATCGATGGCGGCCGCCCGGCTCATTCCGGGTGTCTGCGGGGTGTTGGGGTCGAGCTGGTCGGCCCGAACGACGCGGACCCCGCTCTCGCGCCAACCGTCGATCGGTGAAGGACGCTCGCTCATCGACCTACTCTAGATGCGTTGCGGAACGACCGCACCCGGCGACGAAGCTCTCCCGCAGCTTCCCAGGCTCGAGGCCGGGTCTGTCACACCGTCAGGGCTGGAGGCAGGCGATTCCGCCGTCACCGGCCACCGCGCCCGCGTCCGGATTCAGGTTGCAGAGCGGAGCGTTGAACGTGCCAGTTACCGTGTCGGTGCCAAACGTCAGATTGAACGTGCCGGTGAAGGAGGTGCCAACGCCGCACACGACGACGCTTCCTCCATTCCACGCCGGGCTCGTATCCTGGCAGGTGGAATTGTAACTGTCGTATTCGGCAGTCATCTCGTCGACCGTGTTCATCTCCGTGTAGGTGCCGGGAGTCACCGGCCCCGCCGACGGATCGGTTGCCCCGAGGACGAACGAGACGGCACGCAGGGTCGCGATGTCACCAGGGCCGTTCGTTTGAAAGATGGAGCATAGGTTACTCACGTTGGTGATGAAGATCGATATCTGGTTGGGATAGGAAGAATCGTCGACGCCTTTGAATGCGACTGCGTACGCGGGTGAGAGCGCTTGCCCGCTCAACGTACCGGTTACGACGGTCGCCGACGCGCAGCCGGTCGTGCCCGTATCGCCCGTGCCCGTGTCGTTCGCGTCCGACCCCGTATCGCTGATGCCCGTCGTGCCCGTATCGCCGGCGCCCGTCTCGGTCGTACCCGTGTCCTTGGATCCGGCATCCGACGACGCGGCGGGCGTCGAGGAGGACCCGCAGGCAACGATGGTGGTCAGCGCAAGGACGGAAGAAAGGGCAAGTCGACTCATGGCAGCCATGCTGACACGACGCTGTGGACGGTGTCATCCTGCGTCGGACGCACGGGGTTCGCCAGGGAGCCCTCGGCATTCGAAGTGCTCGGCGACCAGCGGGATCTCATCCGGCGTCAGGTTCGCCTCGAACCCGTCGCGGTGCTCAAGGAATGAGCTTGGAACGACGAGAATTCCGGAGCCTATGCGGCGCCAGCGAGGGACGGATCGTGAAGCTGACGCCGAGGTTACGGACTCGACAACCTCGCATGTTCGCCCCTGCTCCATGCGATAGCTGCAGGTCCGCCACAGTTTGCCGGCCGCCGCGGCTACTTCCCGATCGCCTTCAAGACGACGAAGATTACGACCGCCCCACCGAAGCCTCCCCCGAACAGCATGTAGAGAAGCGACCAGCCGGCAGCGAGGACAGGCGGTGCGTTCGCGATTGCGTCGATCATCATTGGTTTTCTCCCATCATGGCTGCGGACAACTGGTTCAGCTTGCAGCGACGTATGTGCTACCGGTCAGAGCAAGAAACTTGCCAGCGCTAGACGCCTCGCCTTCGCGCGCTCGTGCCGTGGCGCGCGCCTCCGACCCCATCGCGGCGCCCTGGCACACTGCTGCCCTGATCGCCCTGATCTTGTGCGTCGCGACGACGGGAACGCTGCTCAGTCGCAGCGGGAGCTTGCCGCAGGCTGCGAACGGGAGCGACCGCCTCACCGCAGTCTATCTTCCGATGCTGATCGTGAACTCTAGCCTCGCGCTCTACGTGTGCCGCATCGGTCGTCCACGCAACGCGCTCCGGTCCTTGCTCGGCGAGGGCTGGAGCCGTGTGGGACGCGCATGCGCGGATGTCGCGCTCGGTTTCGTGGGATGGCTGCTCATCCTGGCAGTCGAGGCCGCGTGGGTTCGGCTCTTCGGTCCACACGCGGGTGCGGCGGTCCTGGGCGCGCTCCCCCGGTCGGCCGGCGAGCGGATCGCGTGGGTCGTCGTCTCCGTGAGCGTCGGCTTCTGCGAGGAGATCGTGTACCGCGGGTATCTGCAGACCCAGCTGGCCGCGTTCACCCGCCGCCCAGCCGTCGCGATCGCGCTCCAGGCGGCGCTCTTCGGGTACGCGCACGCCGATCAGGGCGCCGGCTCCGCGGTGCGGCTGGCTCTTTACGGTCTCGCTCTCGGCGCGCTCGCGTGGTGGAGGCGGAGTCGCGTGGCCGGCATCGTGTGTCACGTGTGGACCAACATCGCGAGCGGGCTCCTTCGCCGCTGAGCAACCGCCGCCCGACCAAGCGCGACCCGCACGAGCGAAACTTGGCCCGACAGCCCGCCGCGTGCCATGTCCTGAGTACGTTGCTCCGCCGTCATTTCCTCGCCGCGCTCGCGACTCTCCCGCTCTGCTCGCTCGAGCGTGAGGCGGGCGCGGCCGCTGCGGGCCCCCGACTGAAGGCGCTGACGCGCGATACGCTCGGCGTGACGCTCACGCTGGGGCTCCCCGACGCGCCGTTTGCGGGCATCGGTTACGGCGACGACACCGTGATCGTCTTCGTCCCCACGCACTTCCGGTTCCGCGCGGACGAGGGCGTCTGCGCTCTCGTCCACTTCCATGGGCACAACACCGCCGCCGAGCGCGCGATGATGGGGCACGCACTCCGCGAGCAGCTGGTCGACAGCCGCCAGAACGCCCTGCTCATCGTGCCTCAGCTCGCCGTCTTCGCGGCGGACTCGTCCTGCGGGAGGCTCGAATCGCCGGGCGGGCTCGCGCGCCTCCTGGCCGACGCCCTGCGCGCGACGTCTCGCTTTGGCCGAGCATCGCTGGGCGAAGCCGGCTTCCCGGAGCGCGCGCATCTCGGCCGCGTGTGCCTGTCGGCGCACTCCGGCGGCTACCACGCCGCAGCCCGGAGCCTGCACGACGGGGGGGTCGACGTACACGAGACCTACCTCTTCGACGCGCTCTACGCCGAGAGCGACGTCTTCCGCGAATGGATGGTCGCCCGGCGGGGAAAGCCGGCGCAGCTCCGCCACAAGCTCGTGAGCTATTTCACCGAGGGGGCCACGACGGAAGCGGTCAACCAGGTCCTTCGGACCGAGCTCGAGCGCGCTGGGGTGCTGGTGGCCGAGGAGCAACGCGAGGGCGAGCTATCGCGTCACGACCTCTCCCACGCCGAGGCCGTCTTCGTGCGTACGAGCATCGGTCACTCGAACGTCACGTGGGAGACCAACGCGCTGCGCGACGTGCTCTATGCGTCGACGCTCCCGCGGCACCTCTCTGCGTCGTGGTTCGAGAACAGGACCGGGGCGAGGCCGATCGACCGACGCCGCTGACCCGTTCGCGCCGGTTCGCGCGGCGGTGCCTGCTCCGTCGCGTATCGGACCGAGCGCGTCTTGCGTCCGCGCGTCGACGGCGAATACCATCCCGAGCGCAACGATGCCGGACTCCTATGCGACCGATCCGCGGGTGGGCACCACGCTCAAGGGCAAGTGGACGCTGAGCCGCCTGCTGGGAACCGGCGGCATGGCGTCCGTCTACGCCGCCTCCCATCGCAACGGCGCCGTCGCGGCGATCAAGATCCTTCACGCCAACTTCGCCCGGATGCCCGAGGTGCGAACGCGATTCTTGCGGGAAGGGTACATCGCGAACCAGGCTGGTAGCGGCGCCGTCAACGTCTTCGACGACGATGTCGACGACGACGGCTCGCCGTACCTCGTCATGGAGCTCCTGCAAGGCGAGCCGGTGGACGCGCGCGCGCGGCGGATGAGGGGCCGCCTGCCGCTCTCGGAGGTGCTCTGGATCGCGTCCGAGACCCTGCGCGCGCTCGAAGTGGCCCACACGTGCGGCATCATTCACCGCGATCTGAAGCCCGAGAACCTCTTCTGGGTCACGCCCTCACGCATCAAGGTGCTCGACTTCGGAATCGCCCGGCTACGCGACGCTACCAGCACCGACGAGCGAACGCGCGACGGGCTGGTGATGGGGACGCCCGGCTACATGGCGCCCGAACAGGCGCTCGGCGTTGCGGACGCGGACGCCCGCACGGACGTGTGGGCAATGGGCGCAATCATGTTTCGCTTGCTGACCGGTCGCGAGGTCCACGACACCTCCGGCCAGAACCCCCTCGTCGTCGTGGCGACCGCCAAGGCGCGCCCGGTCGCGTCGGTCGAGCCGACCGTCCCGAAGGAGGTCGCCGAGGTCGTCGACCGGGCGCTCGAGTTCCGCCGCGAGGACCGGTACCAGACGGCGCGCGAGATGCTCGATCGCGTCGACGCATTGATGGGCGGCGCCCCCGCGCTGCCCTTGCCGTCCGAGCCTGCCGCAGCTCTCGCGTCGATTCCGCCGCCGAGCGAGGCATTCGAGCCCGACCCGCAGAGCACCGGGTTCGCCAGCGGCATGTCGGCAGTCGACACCTTCGCGCTGAGCGAGGCGCTGACACACATCGCGGATGTCGCGCGCTCGCGGCGCGAGGTCGGCTATGCGCACGCCACCACCGCGCGCCGCTTCGAGCAGGCCTTCGCCGAGACTACTCGAGCCCTGGCGTCGGCGCACATCGGGCTCTTCTGGAACGTCGTGCCCGCCGGGTTCGTCGTCCGCAAGGTCCGCCTGTGCGACGCGGCCCCGCTCCCCGAGACGGCCGCTGCGATGCACGCGGGCGGCGTGCGCATGCTCGGGCTGCTCCCAGGGATCACGCGGGAGGAGTTTGCGTGGATCGTTCGCGTCATCGATGGCGACGCCTCGCCTTTCGACGACTTTGCGACGCTCCTCCAGTCGGCGCAGCTCGAGCACCTGGTCTATCGCCTCGACGCCGAGAAACCCGACATGCCCGAGCGGGTCCGGACGTCGCTCGCCCCCCCGTCCCTCTCCGACGTGGACGTGCCGTCCATCCTCGGCGCCCTCCCTGGCAGCGACGCCGCCATCCGCGCTGTGCTCCTCGCGCGGCTCGAGCGTCGTGGCGTGGGGCACGAGGCGCGCATCGGCGCAGCGCTCGCTGCAGCGGACGTCGAGCTCGCCATGGGCCTCGTCCGGGTGCTCCAGACGATCGGGTCGGCCGCCGCCCGCACCGCCATGGAACCGGCAACCACGAGCAAGCTGCCGATCGTCCGCCTGGACGCGCTCTCCAGGCTCGGCGACGGTACCCGCTTCCGTACCGAGCTCCGCGCGACGCTGGACGCTGCCGGCGCGAAGCAGCGGCGCGACGCTCTCGTCGGGATCGCGAAGTACAGGATCAAGGCGGCCGTGCCGGAGCTCGCCGTCCGCGTCAAAGCACCGTCCTTCGTCGCCCTGGCCGAGGACGAACGGGCACTCACGCTTGGCGCGCTCGAGACGCTCGTCCCGTCGCAGGCCGAGGCGCTCGCGATCGAGCTCATCAGCGCCGCCGCGTCCGGGTCCCCCGAAGCGCAGGAATCCACGCGCCGGCTCGCGGCCGGGCTGCTCGGTCGCGTCGGCGCGACGGCTGAGGCGCGAGCTGCCCTCGCGGAGGCAGTGGAGCGCCGACGGCCGACGAGCGAGGCGTTGCGCTCCGCCGCGGCGCTGGCGCTCGGGGCTTTCGACGCGCGGGCTACCGCACGCGGCGCGTAGAGTGCTCCCGTGAGCGCGCTACGTCGCAGGATCGTCGCGCTCTTCGCCTTCGTCGCCGCCGTCTCGATGGTCCTTGGTTGCACCGCTTCGGGGCCGGCGACGCCGGAGGTGCGCGTAGAGGACTGGACTTTCGAAGCGGCAAACGGCGCCGCACGGACTGTTCACCTCCCGAGCCATTTCGAAGATCTGCCCAAGGCGCGCTCTTCGTACGTCATGCGTGCTCGCGTCGTCCTGCCTCCAGAGCTCCAGGGCCGTTCCCTCGCCCTGCGCGTACCCTTCCTCGAGGCGCTGACGGATCTCTACGTGGACGGGGAACGGGCGACACGCCTCGACGAGGAGCTCGTCGTCCGGTACCGGAGGTCGGGCTCCCAGTCGTGGTCCCTCCCGCCCCACCGCGAGGGGGAGCTCTCGCTCGAGCTGCGTGCGGAGCATACCTTCACGTCGAGCGCTTACTTCGACTCCGTCCCTCGCATCGCCCCCGTGGAGGAGTCGCTTCCCTCCTGCACGGTCGTGCGAGTCATGAACGTCGTCGTCGCCATCGCCGCGGTGGTGAGCCTCACGCAGATAGGGTTCGCGTACCTCATCGTCTTCGCGACGGACCGGCGCCGTGAGCCGTACGTCTGGTGCGCGGCCCAGGCAATCTTCGCCACCTACTACTTGCTCTTCGTGCTTGGTTACACGCAGCTCGGGATCGGCCCCTTCGACCTCACGTTGGTCGCCCTGACGTTGCCGATCGCCACGTTCTCCTCCGTCCACTTCACGCACACGCTCTTCGCGCTGCCAAAGCCGTCGCGCTGGTGGCTCTACCTGCTCTTGATCGTTTGCCTGCCGAACGTCCTCGCTCCCCCACGGTTCTGGGTCCTCGGGACGACGGGTGATCTCAGCGTTGCGTACATCGGACTGGTCGTCAGCTACCAGATCGTAACCTGCGCCCGGCTTCTTCGCAGGGCCGAGCCGCCGCGCGGCACCGTGGTCGTGCTCCTCTGTTGGATCATCACCGGCATCACCGCGGCTCCCGACATGCTCTCGTTCGTGGGGGCGGGAGAGTTTCTCGGTGGAGTCCGCGGCGCCTCGCTGGGGCTCACAATATTTCCCTTCTTGCAGTGCGTGATCCTGAGCCGCGACCACATCCATTCGCTCAACCGCGGCGATGCGCTCAACGCGGAGCTCGCGGCGCGCGTGCAGGAGCTCGAGCTCGGCCAACGGCAGGTTCAAAGCCTCAACGTCGAGCTTCGTCGCCAGATCGCCGATCGTTCGCGGCAGCTCTTCGCAGCGCTCGCGCTCATCGGCGGGCGTGCCGGCGATCCGAGCCCGCTACCGGCGGGGACCGTCGTTCAGGACCGTTACCGCGTGGTACGCGAGCTCGGACGCGGCGGGATGGGCGCGGTCTACGAGGTCGTCCGAATCGCGGACGGCGGCCGTTTCGCGCTCAAGGTGACCCACGGGCTCGATGTCGTGGGTCTCGCCCGGCTGGCCCGCGAGGCGCAGATCGCAGCGCAAGTGGCTTGCCCGAACGTCGTGGCGATCGTCGACATCGACGTGGCCGTCACGGGCTTTCTGTACCTGGTAGTCGAGTTCGTCGACGGAGCGTCCCTCGATCGGCTCAAGGAGAGATTCGCCGATCTGGATTGGACGCTCGCGGTTCTGCGCCAGGTCGCTTCCGGCCTCGCTGCGCTCCATGCGCAGGGCATCGTCCATCGTGACCTGAAGCCCGCAAACGTGCTCGTGAGCTCGTCTGGCGCGCTGGGCGCCCCCGAGGTCAAGCTCGCGGACTTCGGTATCTCGCGTGGCGTGGCCGCGGAGGGCGCCCCGACCCGGATACTCGCCCATCCTCGATCCGAGGCTCCGGGGTCGATGACGGAGACGACCCAGCTGCCCCACCGGCCCCCGCAGAGCCTGGAGAGCACGCCGCTCACGCAGGTCGGCGCCATTGCCGGAACACCGCGGTACATGGCACCCGAGCTCGCGGCCGGCCCCTCGGCGCTATCTCCTCTCGTGGACGTCTTCAGCTTCGGCGTCCTCGCGTTCGAGATGCTCACGGGCACGACGCCGTTCGAACCGCCGGCAATCTTCATTGAGGGAGAGTGGGAAGCTCCCAAGCTCGAAGATGCGTGCCCGGCGCTCGAGAGCTCCCTGGCGGAGCTCTTCGACGCTTGCATCGCCTTCGACCCCAGCCGCCGTCCGTCCGCGCAAACCCTCGCCGACGTGCTGGCCGGCGTGAGACCAGCGCGCTCCGCGGACTCGAGGTAGCCGAGCCCGAAGGCACGCAGAAGTGAGGCGCCCTGGCCCGAGTAGGCATTTTCGCCGCACTCGGCCCCCTGCTAGCGTGCCCGATCTCCCGCGATAAGGGCTCGCGTGCGGGCCGTTCGGCACGTTTGAACAGGAAACCAACACGGTTTTCGTGCGGCACGCCGGTTGCTGAGGGACCGACCCGCCAGGGCGCGGGCGCTGGCCATTCCTAAAGGAGATCATCATGCGAACCATCTACATCACGGCCGCTCTCGCAGCTTCCATCTCCGCCGCTTACCTCGTCGCCGCGTGCGACAAGTCCGGCGCGGAGGTCCAGGCTACCGCCGACCAGGCGCAGGACAAGGCGAACGCCGACATCGCGAAGGCGACGGACGAGGCCAACGCGAAGGCCCGCGCCGCGCAGGCGGTCGCCGACCAGAAGATCAATGCGGTCTCCGCTGACTTCGTCAAGACGCGCGAAGATTACCGCCACCAGGTGCAGAGCAACCTGGATTCAGCGAACAAGACGATCGCCGATCTCGAGTCCAAGGAGAGGACCGCGCTGGGCAAGGCCAAGGCCGATCTCGACGCCATCCTCCCGGCGCTTCGGGCGCAGCGCGACGCGTTCGCCGCGGACTTGCGATCGATCGACGCCGCGAGCGCGGTCACCTGGGACTCGACCAAGGCGCGCCTCGACAAGGAGTGGGCCGATCTCAAGGTCGCCGTCGACAAGGCGACCTGAGGCGCCTTTCCGAGCCGTCCGTCTCGCCTTGAATGATCCGTCGCCTCGCAACTAAGTGCACGTCCTGCTTGAGGAACCTTCTCCTGCTGCGCTGCCCACGTTACTCTCCTCGAGGTGGAGCTCTCCGGCAGAGACGACCTCGTCGAAATCGGCACGGACGGTACACTCCGGCCGCTCGGCGATCGTGCGGCCATGCGCTTGCAAGCTCGCGCGGGCGCCCTCGAGATCCTCCCCTCGCCTCCTCACCTGCTCTTCATGAAGCGAGCGGACGAGGGCGCCGAGGGCGCCCGGCCGTGCATCCTGTCGGGCGAGCTTCGCTCCGCCGGGGCACTCTGCGACGTCCTCTCTTTCGTCGGCCACGCTGGGTGGCGGGGCGAGTTCGTCGTGCAGGAGGCCGAGTCGGCGCGCTCGATCTACTTCGACCAGGGGAACATCGTGGGTGCCCAGTCCACCCTGGTTCGCGAACGCCTGGGGGAAGTGCTCTACGCCCGCGGCGTGCTCACGCGCGAGCAGCTCGTCAAGTGCAGCGACGCGACGGCCACCGGCGAGATACGGTTCGGCGAAGCCGCCGTCCACTTCGGGTTCGTCACGCGCGAGAAGCTGTTCGACCTCATGGCGCACCAGACGGAGGAGATCTTCTACGGCCTGATGCTCGTGGGCACCGCCATGTTCTACTTCCTGGAAGGCTACGACGAGGCCTGGCTCTCTGCGCGCCAGAAGCTCAGCGTTACGGCGCTCATGCGAGACGGGATCCAGCGCATGCACGAGACGCGCTACTTCCGCGCGCGCATTCCTTCCCCGGACCACGTTCCTGTCCGCGTCCCCGGCTGGACGCCCCCCGACTCCGACCCCCTGGGTGTGTACGAGGCCATCGACGGCACCCGCTCGGTCGTCGAGATTTGCCGCGTCTGCGCCGCGGGTGACTTCGAGGTCACGCGCGCCCTGTTCCAGTTTGCCCAGGCCGGGAGAGTCGTCGTGAAGCCGCGACGGCTTCCGCTCCAGGAGGCCGTCGAGGTATTCAACCAGGCCATCGCCTTCATCTTGCGTGAGCTCGACGCGATGGACGAAGGGGACGGCGTTCGCGAGCAGCTGCTCGCCTTCGTGGCGCAGGAGGATCCATCGCATCTGCTCGCGAGCGCGGGGCCGGCGGACGACGGAACCTACAGGCCGGCGCAGATTGCAGAGAACGCTTCGGGGGCGACCTCCGATGCCGACGTCGAAGAGAAGGTGGCAGGGTTACTCCATCGCCTTGGCTCCTACGCGCTCTTCCTAGCCAGGCCCCACCTGCGTAGACTGAAGGACGGGCGCTCGACCCAGAAAGGTCGGTTTTCGGAGCGGGTGGCCGCGATGCTCGAGCCCATCGCGCCGAAGGCGGGTCGCCCGCCCGACGCGACGGAAGATGGAGGCTAGGGCGCAATGACGGTGCCCGAGCTCCCGCCCGGCCATATCATCGGCGGCAAGTACACCCTCCAGGGGCTTCTGCACCGGGCTCCGTGGGCGATAACCCACCGGGCGATAACGAGCCCCAACCGAGAGGTCGTCCTCAAGGTGCTCGCCGTGGAGCTGGCCGCGCGGCCTGGGCTGCTCGAACAGGCCCGTCGCGCCGGGGCATTGACGGAGGCCGTGCCGAGTCACCTCGCGCTCCGCGTGCTCGACCAGGGAATCGACGCGAGCACCGGCGCGCCGTACCTCGTGGCGCCGCACGCCGCGACGCCATCGCTCGCCCAGCTCGTCGAGCTCTGTCCGCTCACGCCCGCGGAAGCGGTCGCCTTCGCGCGCAACCTGGGCAAGGCCCTGGACGCCGCACACGCCGCAGGCTTCCCCCACCTTGCGCTCAAGCCGTCGAACGTCTTCGTCGGCCCGGGCCCCGGATACGCCGTTCAGGTTGGCGACTACGGGTCGAACCTGATCCGGACGCTCGCCGGGGACGACGTCATGTCTTTCACGGCACCGTGGCTCGCGCCCGAGCAGCTCGCCGGGGACCGGACGGCTGGTCCCGGCGCGGACATCTTCGCAGCCGCCCTCATCACGTTCTTCGCGCTCACAGGCCGCTCCATGTGGCAAGCGTGCAGCGGTAACCAGGCCAACGTCGCGGCCTGGCGTGACGAGATCCGGCACCGGCCGCGGCCCGCCTCCGAGCGCGCATCAGAGCTCGGTTTGACCTTGAATCCGGCGCTCGATGGGGCGATCGCTCGCGCGCTTTCGCGTCCGGACGAGCGTTTCAAGACCGTGGGCGAGTTCGCCGAGTCGCTCGCTGCGGGGCTGGAGGGGCGTGCCACGAGGCCACTCGAGTCAATTCCGACCCTCTCGTACGTTGAGCTGGGAACACTGCGCCCGCCGGCTGACCTCTCATCCGTCCCGCCGCCCGCCGCGGCGGCTTCGCTCACGGTGCCGACGACGATGGGCCTGGGCCCCGTCGCGGTGTCCGACGTACCGCCCGCCTCGATCGACCCGCTGCCGGTCGTCGGCTCGGCGCGCGGCGATGGCCAAATCCCGTCGCCGCAGGACAGTAGCGGCCCGCCCGACAGTGCGGCAACGGCGGTCGACCCTGGATTCGTCGCCCCCGAGCGGCGCAAGCGGTCGGGCGCCCTCTGGGTGGCGATGGTCGCGGGCCTGGTGGTGATCGGCGCAGCGGTCGGGATCGGCGCATACAGCCGAGGGCGGCCTTTCGCGCTTGCAGGCAGGGCGCAAGACCCCGCCCGCGCAGCGACCAGCGCCCCCACGGCTTCGTCGATCTCCGCTGCGACCGGCGCCGCTCCCCCCGCAACGCAACCTGCCGGCGAGCACGGTGCCAGCTCGGCGACGGCGCCCGCGCCAGCCGCGGACCAGCCGTCCGCTGCCACGGCACCGAGCACCCCGGGGCCGGCAACGGGCGCTGCGGCGCCAGCCGTTGCAGCGAGCGCAGCGGGGCCAGCCTCGGCAGCGAGCAGCGCGACGACGGTCGTGCCATCGGCAGCCGGGCCGGAGGATGCGGAGGTTACTGTCCTCTGCGAGCCTGCGTGCGAGCTGGTAGCGATCGACAGCCACCTCGTTTCGCCCGCCAAGCAACCCTACCATCTCCGTCCTGGGGCTCATGGGATCGGCGTGGGTCGGGCACACTACGGCGGGCAGTGGAAGCAGGTCACCGTGCTGGCGGGCGAACCGTTGTCCGTTGCGTTCACGCTGACCCCCGTAGCGTCCCCCGCGCCGGCGGCGAGCGACGGCAAGGCGGCTCCGTGCGGCAGGTTTCTCAAGCGCTGTCCCCCCGACTGACGCCGCCCCACAGGGCTACGACTTGTCGTCCGGCTCGGCACCCTCGGGCGCCTCGAAGCGCGCCTTGAGCTCGTTCAGGGTCTCCGCGGCGCGGCTCAGCAGGGCCCGGTCACGCGTGAGCTGCGCCTCGGTCGCGCGCGCCGCCAGGATCCGTTGATCGAGCTGCCGCCGGACGCTCATCAACTCGGTGCGGAGGACGACGATCTCCGCCTCGAGAGCTGGCACCTCCGTCCGCGCGAGCTCGAGCTCGACGACGGTGCGCTCGATCTGCTCGCCCCGGGACGCGGCGAGGGCCTCCAGCGCGGCGTTCGATGCTGCCAGCTGGGAGGTCGCCGCCTCCCGCTCCGCCCGCTCGCCATCGCGCGCGCGTTCGGCCAGGGCGAGCGCCTCCGCGAGCTCGCGGACACGTGCGTCGTCCTTGGCGCGTTGCTCGAGCGCGGCCTCCTCGAGGGCCGCCCGGACGGCACGGACCTCCGCATCCAGCCGTTCTTCAGCCTGCGACCCTAGCGACGCGGCGAGCTGCTCGAGTGCCAAAGCACGCTGCCGCTCGGCTTCGGCCCTCTCGGCGGCACGCATGCGCGCGTCCTCTTCGCGCGCGACCTCAACGCTACGTTCGAGCTCTCCTATCCGGAGCTCGCTCTTCGACTGGCTCTCCTCGAGCTGCCTCTCGAGGGCGACGGAGCGATCGTGGGCGGCGGCGATCTTTGCGTCGAGGTCCGCTCGCAACGCCCGCACCGCCTCCGCGTGATCCGCGGACAGCTTTTCCTCGAGCGCCTGGCGACGCTCGTGCTCCGCGCGCGCCTCCCTGCGCGCCTCCTCGCGCCTGGCGGAGGTATCCTCGATGGCGCGACGCAGCTCTCCTAGATCGGCTTCCGCAGCCTTCCTCAGCAGCTCGACGCTCTGCTGGTGGGCGGCCTCACGATCTTCGAGCTTCCGTGCGGCGTCCTCGGCGCGCTGCGCGAGGCGAGCCGCGGCCTCCGCCTGATCGCGATCGCGGGCCGCGGTGAGCTCCGCCATCGCCCTCGCGTGCGCGGCCGACTCGTCGGCACGAACCTCCCGCTCGGACGCCAGCGCGATCTCCGCTGCGCTCATCTTTCGGCTGAGATCCTCGGCCCGCTTCTCGGTCTCACGGACGCGCGCGTGGTGCTGCTCCAGGGCGGCGTCGAGCGCTCGCACGCGCGCCTCGCGATCGTCGAGCGAGGCCTTGAGACGCTCGACCTCCGCCTGCGCGGTCGACATCAAGGCCTCGTGCGCCTCGGTGAGCACCGCGCGCTCGAGAACGAGCCGCGTTCCGGCGTCCGTCGTCCTCTCGTCCTGCCACTTCGCCGCCGACTCGAGCCGTTTCTCGAGGTCGTTGATGACCGCCACCTTGTGGTCGCTCACCGCGCGGCTGGCCGCGAGCTCGCGGGCGTGCGCCGCGATGACGCCCTCGTGGGCGGAGCGAAGCCTGGCCACCTCGCGGCCATGTGCCCGGCTGAGCTCCTCCATCGCCTTTGCGTGCTCCGCCTGGCGGGCCACGAGGCGCGCCTCCACATCACTCTGCGTCCTCACCTGCTCCGCCGCGAGGGCGGCCTTCTCGCTCGCATGGGCGGCGGCCTCGCGGCTGCGCGCCGCCTTTTCCTCGCCCAGGGCCAGCTCGAAGGTCGCGGCGTTCGCGGACGCGCGCTCGCGCTCGCGCGCGAGGCCGATACGCACGGCCTTGAGCGTCCGCACTTCTTCCTCGAACGCGCGCGCGGATGCGACCGCGGCGTCACGCTCGCGGACGAGCTTGCTCCGTTCGCTCGCGGCCGTCTCCTCGAGGGCCGCTGCGACAGCGTCCCCTCTGGAGCGCCCCTCGGCCAGGGCGTCGTCCGCCTGCCGCCGCGCGTCCTCGAGCTCGCGCTTCGACGACGCCATCGACGCCGCGTGCTCGTCGCGGAGCGCTTCGAGCTGGCGGCGCAATTCGGCTTCACTCGAACGATGCCGGCCCTCGAGGTCGGCCATCGTCTCGGCGTGCCACGCGTCCCGCGCCGCGAGCTCCTCCGCGTGCCGCTTCTCGGCCTCGATCTGGGCCTCCGGTGCAACCTGCCCGTCTCGCGCGCGAAGGGCCTCCTCGAGAGCCTTCGCATGGGCGGCGGCCTCGGCGGCGCGGCTCGCCCTCTCGGACGCCAGCGACGCGATGGCTGTCTCGTGCCGCTCGTGGATGAAGGCGAGCTCCTCCGCGTGACGTTTCACGGCGGACTCGGACGCTCCTAGAAGCTCCCGGACACGCGCCCGCGTCTCGCCCTCCGCCTTCGCTAGCGCCTCGGCCGCACGCTCGCGCTCGTGGCCGAGCGCGCGCTCGCGGTCCGCGAGCAGCGCCTCGCGTTCCGCCGCCCACGCCTCGCCATCAGCCGCGCGAGCGCGATCGTGCTCCGCGCGCATCGCCGCGAGCGTTGCCTCGTGCGCCGCGTGCCCCTGCTGCGCCGCCGCGAGGTCGGCGCGTAGCTCGGCGAGCTCGCCCTCGGACCTGCGAGCCAACTCGGCGATGGCCCCTGCTTCCGCCGTCCGCGCGGTCGCTAGCGCCGCCTCGTGCTCGACGGCGAGAGCGGCAGCCCGGGACCGTTCTCCCACCAGCGCGCGCTCCGAGTCCTCGAGCGCCCGGGCCCAGGAAGCGACCTCGCGGGCGTGATTCGTCTCGGCGGCCGCGGCGCGGCTGATGGCGGCCGCCTCCCGCTCCTGCCATTCGCTCTCGGCGGTGGCCAGGTGTGCTCGCGCGCGCTCCCTCTCGCCCGTGAGCGCGGCTTCGCGCTCCTGCTCCGCGTTGGCCGCACGCTGCTTGCCTTCGCGTTCGAGGAGAGCGCGCTCCTCGGCGTGCTGGCGGCGTGCCTCGGCGAGCGCGAGCTCGAGGCTCTTCTGGGCGGCGCGCTGCGCCTCGGCCACGGCCGTCGCGATGGCCTGTTCGGCGGCGCGTGTGGCCGCCGCCGTCGCGTCCTGGGCCGCGGTGCGACTCTCCTCGAGCATCCGCCGCAGCCGCTCGGTGTTTTCGACGTGAGCCTCGTCGAGGCGGTCGAGCTCGGTGGCGTGCGTGGCGCGAATCTCGGCCACTGCCTCCGCGGCCGCTTCCCGCTCCGCGCGCGCCGTTGCGAGCTGCGCCAGGTCGCTTGCGTGCGCGAGCTCCAGCGCGGCCCGCGCCGCTTGCTCGGTCGCGAGAGCCTCGTGGGCGGCGTCGAGCAGCCCGGCAGCCTTCGATGCATCGAGGGCGCGCAGGTCGAGCACGCGCGCGCAGTCGGCCTCGAGCTCTCGTGCGCGCCGCACACCCTGGCTTCGAGCCTCGTCGAGCTCCACCACGCCGCGCGCGGCCGTCTCTTGCACCTCGGCGCGGGCGCGGGCGGCGGCCTGCCGTTCCTCCTCCGCAGCGGCGAGCGCGGTCAAAAGCTTCTCGCGGAGCTCTTCGTGCTCCGCCCGCATGTGCGCCGCAGCCCGCTCCTCCACGTGCCGGCGCGAGGCAGCGAGGTCGGCCTCCCGGCGCGTGCGCTCACGCAGCGCCCTCTCGTCGGCGAGCGCTCGCGCGTGCTCGGCGGCCTCCGTCTCGAGCTTTGCGGTGGCCTCCGCTGCCTGCTGCTGCGCGCGCTCGAGATCGGCGCGGCTGCGATCTGCGCGTCGCGAGACCTCCTCGAGGCGCTTCGCCCATAGCTCCTTGTCGGCGCCGGCTGCAGTCTGGAGCTTCTCGGCGCGCGCGCTCTGCGCGTCGCGGTCGCGCGCGAGCTGTTCCAGCGCCTGCTTGGAGGACGCGAGCGCCTGCTGCTCAGCCGCTAGCTGGCTCTTGACCTGGAGGAGCGCCTTCTCCTTCGCCTGGACCTGGGCCCGCAGCTCCGTCTCGCCCAGCGCCAAGGTCTGGCTGGGGCGCGGGCGGTAGGCGGC
>Ga0302196_10001546_pt1 | contig 21941 bp, 18 predicted proteins | sample II_Bog_N1_3_FD_198794 | JGI IMG/M metagenome (GOLD analysis project Ga0302196, IMG submission 198794) | Peat permafrost microbial communities from Stordalen Mire near Abisko, Sweden - II_Bog_N1_3 | ecosystem: Environmental > Terrestrial > Soil > Wetlands > Peat | place: Sweden: Abisko...
GGGCCCGGGCGGCCAGTTCCCTGCGGCCAAGCTGGCCCCGGACTACTTCGACCACGTGCAGCAGAGCGCGTTCGGTGACATTTGGTCGCGCCCGGGCCTCCCGGTGCGGGACCGCTCCATGATCACCGTCGCCCTCCTGACCGCGCTGGGCCAGCCCGAGGAGCTCCGCTCGCACATCGCCGGCGCGCTGAACGTGGGCATCTCACGCGAGGAGATCGTCGAGGTCATCATGCACACGTCCATTTACGCCGGCGTCCCCGCGGCAGGTTCGGCCATGCGGGTGGCTGCCGAGGTCCTCGGCACCGACTGAGCCCCGGCGGACGGACCTCCTCCGCCGGACAAAACCCCTCTGGACAGCTACTCGGCGTTCCAGCGCAGCGTCACGTCGGCCTGGCCCTCGGCGAAGGTGACCAGCTCGCTCCAGTCCGCTCCCCCCAGGCCTTCCGCCACGACGGCGTCGAGGACGCCCTTGATGGCTGCGCCGACCGGCGTCGGCGCCCCTACGGCGTTGCCGGTGTCGACAATGAGGCCGGCGTCCTTGGCCGCCAGCTCCAGAGCGAACTGCGTGGGCCGGTTGCGACCGTCGATGGTCTCGACCTGGCGATCGATGTAGAAGTTGGACGCTCCCGCCGTGCGCAGGATCTCCACGGCTTTCGGGAGCGCAATGCCCGCCTTGGTCGCCATGGCCAGCCCCTCCAGACTCACCCAGGTCGTGGTGAAGGCGATGAGGCTGTTGAGCAGCTTCATGGTGTTGCCGAGTCCGAGCGGCCCGACGTGGAAGGTGGCACGGCCCAGCGGCTCGAGCACCGGCAGGACCCGGGCCACCGGCTCGTCGTCGCCGCCGACCATGAAGACCAGCATCCGCTTCTCGGCGCCGATGGCTCCCCCGGTCAGCGGCGCCTCGACGAGATGGTGGCCGGAGGCCGCCAGGCCCTCGCCCAGCTCACGCACCACGACCGGGCTGTTCGTCGACAGGTCGACCAGGACGGCACCCGGCGCAGCATCACCGGCCCACGCCGCCGCCACCGCCGCCACCACATCGGGCGTGGGCAGGGACAGCAGCGTGACCTCAGCCGCCCGAGCCACCGCAGCCACGTCCGGTGCCGCCGTGGCCCCCTCGATGGCCGCCATGGCCGCCGTGTCCACGTCGTGGACCACCACGTCGTTGCCGTCGGCGACGAGATTGGTCGCGATCCCCCGCCCGATATTGCCCAGCCCGATCACACCGATGGCCATCGTCCCTCCCCAGAGATTCGAAATCGTGGTCGGATCGCCCTGAACTCCCCAGGGCGCCCGCCGGACGAGAGCGTATAGTCATCCCTGACTCGAGTGTCAGGGAACCACGGGGGGTTCAAAGTCATGGGGTTGCGAGACCACGTCATCTGCGACAGCGACCTGCACGTCATGGAGCCGCCCGACCTCTGGGAGCGCTACATCGACCCGGCCTACGCCCATGCGGCGCCGAAAGGGCTCTCAGAGCTTCAGCGCGACATGCGGGTGCGGGTCAAGAACCACGTCATGCTGCGCATGGGCCCCACCCGTCCCCAGCGCGTCGAGGGGCGCAAGACGGGCTGGCAGAAACACCACGACAACGCCTACGCCGAGTCCGAGGCCCGGGGCTGGGACGCCCAGTCACAGATCGACGCCATGGACGCAGAGGGCCTCGACCTGGCCGTGCTCTTCCCCTCCCGCGGCCTGTTCGTCCTCGGGCTCGATTCGACGGAGCAAGTCGGATCGGACGGGCTGGAGCCCGAGTTCGCCACCGCGATCGCCCGGGCCTACAACGACTGGCTGAAGGACTTCTGCGACCACGCACCGGACCGCATGTACGGGGCGGGCATGGTGGCGGCCCACGACATCGATGGCGCCGTCGTCGAGGCGCGCCGCTGCGTGGAAGAGCTCGGCTTCAAGTCGATCTTCCTCCCGCCGGCGGCGGTCAACCGCCGGCCCTGGTACCACCCGGCCTACGACCCGCTGTGGGCCGAGATCGAGCGCCTCGGCGTGCCGCTGTCGTTCCACGGGGGCGGCCAGACCTACCTGACGCCCGACTTCGGGCTGGAGGTCCTGGACCGGCTCATGCTGTGGCACACGTTCAGCCAGCCGCTGGGCATCCAGTTCGTGACGGCGTGCCTGTGCGGTGGCGGCGTGCTCGAGCGCTTCCCCAACTTGAAGGTGGCACTGCTGGAGGGCAACTGCTCGTGGGCGCCCTGGTTCATGTACCGGCTGGACGAGCATTGGGAATGGACGGGGTGGTACGAGGCGCCGGAGCTGACAATGCCACCGTCGGAGTACTTCAAGCGGAACTGCTGGGTCTCCGTCGAGGCAGACGAAATGACGGTGCCTCACTTTGTCGAGACGTTCGGCGACGACAAGTTGATCTTCTCGACCGACTATCCACACGGCGACTCGAAATACCCCCACGCGGTGGACTCGTTCGACAAGCTCCCGCTGTCCGATGAGAGCAAGGCGAAGATCGTCAGCACCAACTGGTCTGCGCTCTACGACATCCCGTTGGTGAAGAGAGTCTGATCTCCATCCTGCGTTGCAGACGCACCGTGGCCGGCGGGCCGGTCAGTGCGTCAGCAGCATGCAGCCGGCAATGGGGCCCCCACCGTTGGACACTACGGCGACCTCCGGGCTGGCGACCTGGCGGTCGCCCGCCTGTCCGCGCAGTTGCAGGCAGGCCTCGTGCAGCACCCAGTAACCGTGCATGCGCCCCGCTGAGAGCTGTCCACCATAGGTGTTGAGGGGCAGCTCGCCGTCGAGCGCGATGCGGGCCGCCCCGTCGACGAAGGCACCCGACTCACCCTCCCCGCAGAATCCCAGCGCCTCCAGCCAGGCCAGTGTCAGGAATGTGAAGCCGTCGTAGAGCTCCGCCACGTCGACGTCGCCGGGACGCAGTGTCGTCGACCCCCACATTTCGCCGGCGGCGTCGCTCGACGCCATCTTCGGGTAATCGGGCCGCTGGTCCCACCCGCCGAGGCCCTCGGAGCCGCCGACGGCGTCGACCCTGACCGCATGATCGCAGGCAGCCGCGTGCTCCGACCTGGAGATGACGACGGCGATCGACCCGTCGACGGGGACGTCGCAGTCGTAGAGCCCAAAGGGCTCGGAGATCATCCGTGCCCCGAGGTAGTCCTCGAGGGTCAGCGGGTCGCGGTAGGCCGCGCGCGGATTCAAGGCGGCATTGCGCCGACTGTTGACCGCCAGCCAACCGACCTGTTCGCGCGTCGTGCCGTAGAGGTACATATGCCGTCGCATGTGCATGGCGAGCCAGTTGGAGGCGGAGTAGGCGTGCATGGCCAGGAGGCGCCCCACGTCACGCATGGACGGCGGGAGCTGGCCCGGGTCACCTCCGCCGGCCCCGGTGGCCTCCCCTCCCATCATGTTCACGGTGCGGTAGACGAGCACGTGGCGCGCCGCACCCGTGCTGACGGCCTCGAAGGCGGCCACCACCGGCGTGAGGAGGCCGTAGCGACCCATGCCGTCAGAGGTCCAGTGAGGGGTGATCCCGAGCGTTATCGCCGCCTCGGGGATAGGGGTGTCCCCGATTGTGGCGATCCCATCGACGTCGCTTGCGGCCAGACCCGCGTCGGCAATGGCCAGTGAGGAGGACTCTTCGGTCATGGTGCCGTGGGGAAACCCGAGCCGGCGCCCGATCTGGGAGATGCCGATGCCCGAGATGATGGCGGAACGCACGTCAGGCATGGCCGCGAGATCCTACTGTGGGGTCCATGACATCACCGGCGACCCGCATGCTCCCGCAGCTCGACGACGACACTCGCGAGTTCTGGACGGCGGGCGCGAGCGGCGAGCTGCGCCTGCCTTACTGCGCGACCTGTACGCGCTGGGTCTTCCCGCCGTCGCTCCGCTGTCCTGGTTGCGATGGCGCCGCCACTTATCGCCCGCTCAGCGGCCAGGGGCACGTCTTCTCCTTCACGGTGAATCACCATGCGTTCAATCCGCAGGTGCCCGTGCCGTATGTGATCGCCATCGTCGAGCTGGTGGAGCAGGAGGGCCTGCGCTTCATGACGAACCTGGTCAACTGCCCGCCCGAACAGGTCGAGATCGGCCAAGCGGTGCGGGTGCTCTTCGAACAGCAGGGCGACGCGTTCGTTCCGGTCTTCGAGCCCGACTTCGAGGGCTGACTCGGCGGGGAACGGCGCTCGGACGGGCGCCGGCACCTCATGCGGCGCACCATCAGGCGGCGGCCCGCTCGAGGATGTGCACGGCGCATGAAGAACCGAGCCCGATGACGTGCGCCAGGGCGACACGCGCCCCGTCGATCTGGCGCGGTCCCGCCTCGCCACGAAGATGGTGGCAGAGCTCCCAGATATTGGCCAGGCCGGTCGCCGCCACCGGATGACCTTTGGACTCCAAGCCGCCCGAGACGTTGACCGGCAACCGGCCGTCGCGCCAGGGGGCTCCGCTGTTGAAGAAGTCGACAGCGCCACCGGGCTCGCAGAGCGCCAGGTTGTCGTAGTGCACCAGCTCGGCGGTGGCGAAGCAGTCGTGCAGCTCCACCAGGTCCAGGTCCGATGGTGCGACTCCAGCCTGCTCGTACGCCTTCTGGGCCGCGTTGCGCGTCAGCGTGGAGATGTCGGGCAGCGCCTGCCCCGACTCGACCCAGGGGTCACTGGTGAGGACCGAGGCCGTGATCTTCACGGCGCGCTTCTGTTGCTCAAGAGAGAGGGTTCTGAGCTTGGCACCCGATACCACGACCGCCGCCGCGGCGCCGTCACAGTTGGCCGAGCACATTGGCCGCGTGTTCGGGTATGCGATCATGACGTCGTTCATGATCTCGTCGAGCGTCATCTTCTTGGTGTACGCCGCCAGGGGGTTCAGCGTCGAGTGGGCGTGATTCTTCTCGCTGATTTTGGCAAAGAGCTCGAAGCTGGTGCCGCCGTGCCTGTGGCCGTACTCCATGCCGATCTGCGCGAAGACACCCGGCATCGTCTCGGTGCCGATGCGGCCGTCGAGAGGGGCCACGGCACCCATGCGCCCTTGGGGCGTCCAGGCGTCGTCGTCCTCGCTCCGGTCTCCTCCGGCCAGCAGACCAGCGCCGGCCAGCTTCTCCACCCCGACGGCGAGGCCGAAGTCGGCCTCACCCGCCTTGACGGCCATGATCACCGACCGCAGCGCTGTGGCGCCGGTGGAGCAGGCGTTGGACACGTTGAACACCGGGACGCCGAACTGCCCGATCTGTTGGAGCAGGTGCTGGCCGATGGTCTGACCCAACAGGTTGCCGTAGGCGAGGATCTCGATCTCCTTCATGGAGACGCCACCGTCTGCCAGCGCGGTCGTGGCCGCCTCGGCCGCGAGATCGATGACGTCCTTGTCGGGGTGCTTGCCGAACTTGGTCATGGCGATCCCGAGGATCCACACGTCTTCACTCATGAGGTGCTCCGTTTCTCCGCCCGACTTGCGCTCCGATGCCGCTGTTCCCGGTGAACCTGATCCGCTCGGTCCTCCCGGTACTCCCACTCCCGCGTCCCGGTGGTCCGCCGGGTGATGCTGCGCTCGGGACCACCGCGGGCCCGTTCCCGTTACTGCATGGACTCGGGAATGAGCTTGGACATGTCGATGGCGCCGGTCATGACGGCACCCATCGTCCCCCCATCGGTGACGAGGTTCTCGCCCGTGACGTAGCTCGCCAAGGGCGAGTTCAAGAAGATGAGGGGCCAGGCCTGTTCGTCCGGGGTCGACCGGCGGCCGAGAGGGACCGGAAAGCTCTCCATGAACTCCTTACCGACGGTCTCCTCGAAGTCGGGCATCATCGGCGTGTCCGTCGGTCCGGGGCTGATGCAGTTGAGCCGGATGCCCCGTTCGGCGAGGGCGCACGACGCCCAGAAGGTCCAGATGATGATGGCCTCCTTCGACGGGCCGTAGCCACCGGCGATGTCGTCGGGATGGGCCTCGCACCACGCCTTGCCCTCGTCGAACCCCGACGACATGACCAGGGGCAGCCACTGGCCGATGTTGGCCAGGTAGCCCGAGCCGGCGGTCGAGGAGATGCTCGCGATGGCCCCGCCGGCGTCCATGCGGTCAGCCACCAGCTCGGCCAGGTGCCGCATCCCGACGAAGTTCACCAGCATGACGTCGAGGTCGGGGAACTTCATCCCGGCCAGCCCGGCACAGTTGAAGAGTGCGTTGATCTTCCCGCCGATCCGCTCGACCGCGGCCGCCGTGGCGTCAGGGTCACGCAGATCGACGGCCTGATAGCTCGCAACCGCCACCGGTGGTTCCTTCAGATCGAGCACGTGGATCTCGGCACCCAGGTCGCGCAACTGGCGCACGGCGGCAGCACCCATACCGGCCCCGCCGCCACCGCTCACGATGACCCGACTGCCCTCGTAGCCCAATGTTGCTGTCATTGCTGAACCTCCCTTGTTGTGTGGTCCGGTTGCTTCTCGCCCTCGTGCACCCTCACCGGGGGAGTCCGAGGCCGTGCTCGGCGACGACGTTGCGGTTGATATCACCCGTGCCCCCGGCGATCGAATAGGCCTGAGCGAGAAGCAGGGCGTGACTCCACGGTCCGTCCTGGAGGGCTCCGGGGCCGAGCATGTCCACCGCCAGATCGGCGAGCCGCTGGCCGGCCCCGGACCAGGCCAGCTTGGCCAGTCCGCCGAACACGGGTGACGGCTGACCGCCCTGGCCGGTGACCGCCATTTCCCGAGCCGTCGAGTAGCGCAGGCAGGCGATGTCGGCATAGACCCGGGCCAGTCGGTCGCGGTGCACCGAGTCGCGAATGGGTCCGGTCCGACCAACGGCGTCGAGCAGTTCCGCGAACCGGACACTCAGCTCGAGGTGGAGCCGGGCCACACCGGCGCGCTCGTGGCTCAGCGTGGTCATGGCCACGCGCCAGCCTTCGTTGAGCTGGCCCAGTAGGTTAGACCGCGGTACGACGACATCGTCGAAGAAGAGCTCCGAGAAGAGCACGTCGCCTGACATGGTGCGCAGGGGGCGCACGGTGATGCCCGGCGAGGCCATGTCCACGAGCAGGCAGCTGATCCCCTTGTGCTTGGGGGCCGCGGGGTCGGTGCGCACGTAGAGCTGGCACCAGTTCGCCCGCGAGCCGAGACTGTTCCACGTCTTCTGCCCGCTCACCACGAACGTGTCGCCGTCGTCCCGAGCAGAAGTGCGGAGCGAGGCCAGGTCGGATCCGGCGTCCGGCTCGGACATGCCCTGGCACCAGATCTCGTCCCCGCGCAGCATCGGGCGCAAGAACCGCTCCTTCTGCTCTTCGGTGCCCAACGACATGATGGCGGGGGCGATGTTGGACACACCAATGGTGTTCAGTGGCCCCGGCGCCCCCGCCCGCACCATCACCTCGTGGTACACCAGCTGTTCGTCCTGCGTGGCGTCACGGCCGCCGTAGCGGGCGGGCCAGGCGACCGCCGCCCATCGATCGTCGGCCAAGCGGGCGTTCCACGCCCGCAGAACCGGGAGTTGGGACTCGCCGCCAGCGGCGGCCCGCTCCGCTTCGAGGACATCGGTCGTGAGGTTCTGGGACAACCACTCGACGAGACTCGACCGGAACGCGGTCAACGACTCCGCGTCGTTCATGACGCCACCGAACCGCACGGCCGTGTCACGCGCTGCGGGCGACTTCGCCGAGGTACTGGTCGAGAACCTCTTGATGGGCCGCCGCGGCCGGCCCGGACCAGCCGACCCTCCCTCGGGTGAGGATGACACACCGATCGGCCAACGCAAGGGCACGGTGCACGAATTGCTCAATGAGCACGACGGTGATGCCTTCTCGCCGGGCCTCGTCGAGTCCCTGGAACACGGCTTCGGTGACCAACGGGGCGAGGCCCAGCGACATCTCGTCGGCGATGATCAGCTTGGGACGGACGACCAGCGCGCGAGCGAGCGCCAACATCTGCTGCTCCCCACCCGACAACGTCACCGCTCGCTGGTTGCGGCGGTCACCGAGTACGGGAAAGAGGCCGATGGCCCGGTCGATCGCCTCGACCCGCTGGTTGCGCCTGAGCTGTCTGACGGCCATGCGCAGGTTCTCCGACACCGTGAGACCTGGAAAGATGCCCCTCCCTTCGGGAATGTAGGCGAGTCCCTCGGCGCTCAGCTTGTGAGCCGGCCTCCTCGTGACGTCGCGACCGCCGAAGGTGATGCGTCCGGACGTCGCCGGAACCAGGCCGGACACGGTGCGCGCCAAGGTGCTCTTGCCGGCACCGTTCACCCCGAGCACGGCCACGAAGGAACCGGCCTCCACCTCCATGGAGACGTTGAAGAGGGCTTGGGACGATCCGTAACTGACGTCGAGGTCCTCGACCTCCAGTATCAGGCTCATGATCGCCCCCCAGGAGCTGGGCCCTGCGCTGCAGTCTCGTCCTCGTCTCCGAGGTAGGCGTCCCGCACTGCTCGGTTGGTGCGCACCTCGTCGGGTGTTCCCTGCGCGATGAGCTCCCCGAAGTTGAGGACGAAGATCGTGCTGACCAACGCCAACACTGAGGCCACGTCGTGTTCGACCATGAGGAGCGACAGTCCCTCGTCGCTGTTCGACACGACTCGCTCGAAAGCCGACAGGAGGTGCTCCGTCGACCGCACGTCCAACCCCGAGAGTGGTTCGTCCAACAAGACGATTCGTGGGTTGACAGCCAAGCTGCGCCCGACTTCGACCAGGCGAGCCAACCCGAGCGGCAACACTGCGACCTGGACCTGCGCGATGTCGGTGAGGCCGAGCAGCTCGAGGAGCCCGTCTACCCGGTCGTTCTCGAGTTTCGACGGCGACCTGATCGCGCGCAGGGTGAGAAGATCACTCCAACAGCGCCGGCGCTCGTAATGGGCCCGGTGGGCGAGCACCAGGTGGTCACGGACCGTCATGCCCATGAACAGCTCGGTATGCTGGAAGGTGCGGGCCAAGCCCAGACGCGCCCTGGCCTGCGCGCTGAGCGCAGTGATGTCGTGACCCTGGAGGAACACGTGACCCTGCGCCGGACGGACCAGGCCCGAGATGGCGGCGAAGAGGGTCGACTTGCCCGCACCGTTCGGTCCGACGAGCCCCACGATCGTGCCTGGCGCAACGTCGATGCTCACACCGTTCAGCGCGGTGAGGCCACCGAAGCGCACCGTGACGTTTGAGACGGCGAGCGCCTGACCTGACTGCGGCGGTGCAGACACGAGGGTCCCGGAGGAGTCAGACAAGGTCCCCACCCACAACTGCCGCCTCTTGGGACCCTGCGATCTGGGCGGTCCGCGACACCCCGCGGACCTTGTCCCAGGCCCACAGGACCTGGCGGGCGTTCTCGGTCATCGCCCCGTTCGGGAATTTGGCCACCTGCACGGCTCCCAGGCCGAAGAGGATGGGGGTCACCTCGGAGAACTCCGTCGGCAAGTAGGCCTGGGCCACGCCGGCGAGGACGGTGTAGGACACCCCGGCCAACAGGGCAGCGGTGTTTGAACGGATACCGAGAGTGACGAGGATGGCCAACCAAACAAGGCCGAGGAGCGAGGAATAGTTGGTCGGGAGGGCGGTCCCGAGGGACAGGGCGTACATGGCCCCACCGACCCCGGCGACGAAGGCGGCGATCCCCGACACCACGACTTTGGTCTGCAGGACACTGATGCCGATGGTCCGTGCCCCGACCGGACTCCAGCGCACTGCGTTCAACGCCAGCCCGGCGGTCGACTTCCGCACGTTGAGGACGAGGAGCGCCGCGACGGCGAACACGGCGAGGGACAGGTAGGTGAAGGCCCGCGGACTCGAGGCGAAGGCAGGCAGGTTCACGTTCACCCCGATGGAGTCGTTGGAGAAGATCTGCTGGGTGAACACCAGGTCGTCGAACAACAGGCCGATCGTGAGCGTGACGAGCGCCACATACAGATTGCCCAAGCGAATGGTCACGAGGCCGATGACGAGACCGAAAGGCGATGCGATCAACCCCCCGACGAACACCGCGATCAGGACAGGCCAGCCGTGGGCCACCGCCAGCTGTGCTGCGGCCACCGCCCCGATCCCGGCGAAGGTGGCTTGGCAGAGCCAGATCATCCCGCCCTCCCCGGTCACCAGGGTGATGGAGAGCAGGATGATCCCGAAGCAGACTCCCTGCCCGATCAGGCCGACCCAGAAGCTGCTCACCACGAGGGGCAGCACGCAGAGGATGGCGAAGGCCACGAGGGGGAGCTGCCAGCCGAACGCAGAGCCGTAGCGCTCTCGTTTCGTCCCGGTCGCCGCCTCGCCCTGGGGTGTGATCGCCCGGTCGAGGGGCCCGCCCACGCCTTCAGATTCCTCGGCGTTCGTGCCGCGGATCATGAAATACACGAGGACGAGGGCCGTCACGATGAAAGGGATGGCGGGGATGACGTCGGCGCTGAGAGTCGACGAGTTCGAGAAGAAGTACTGGACCAGGGTCCCGGCGATGCCCATGACGAGCCCCACGGCCATGGCCACCGGGAGGCTGCGCAACCGGGCCGCGATCACCGCCGCGAACGCAGCGACCATGACCAACGTGATGTCGCCGGGATCCAGCCCGACCTGGGGCGCTGCCAACACCCCGACCAATCCGGCCAGGCCGACGCTGACCGCCCACACCCCCATGGAGATCGCACCGGGACTCGTCGCCGATAAGGAGGTCATCGCCGGCGAATCCACCATGGCCCGCACCTGCAGGCCGATGTCGGTATAGCGGAGGACCGCGACGCCGAAAACCACCACGAGGACGACACAGATGTAGACGATGACCTGCTCCATCGTCACGGCCACCCCGAAGACGTCGAAGACCTGGACCGGCTCAGATGCCAGGCCCGGAGCCGACAGGATCGTCTCGTTCCCGAAGATCAGTGTGGCGGCCGGCGGGATGGCTACCGAGACCCCGATGGTCGCCACGACCTTGATCAGCGGCCGGGCCAGCCTGAGTCGCTTGAAGAGCGCGAAGTAGAGGCCGATGCCGAGCGCGGGGCCGGTGACCACAATTACGACGAGCGCAGCCGGGACGATCGCCCAGTGCTGCTCGGTGTTGAGGAAGTAGTAGAAGCGGGCCAGCGCGTAGGCCAGCGAGGCGAAGGCGAAGTTGAAGATGCCGGTGGCCTGGTAGGTGACGACAAGGCTCGAGGCCGCGATGGCGTAGATACCTCCGTACACCAGGCCAGCGATCACATATTGCAGCACTGCATCCCCCGAACGGATCCGCCGGCTCCTCGCCGATGGATCAGAGGTCGCTCATCCCAGGTCCGAAGCGACTTGGGCATCTGCCCAGTCCGCCGGGAGCGATGGTACCGTAGAGAAAGGGGCAGTTCCAGCAGTCCGCGCTCCGACGTGGCTGCGGCGCCCTGGACCGCGTGCGCGTGCGGTGGCTGCCGGAAGTGAGAAATTTGGAACTCGACCTCAGTGCTGACCAAGAGCTCCTCAGGGAGACAGCGGCGCGCTTCATTGCGGACGCGTGCCCGCTGTCGACGGTACGCCAGATGATCGGGGCCGAGAGCGATCTCCCGGCGGACTACTTCAAGACCGCTGGACCATTGGGCTGGTTCTCCATGCTGGTGCCGGAGGAACTCGGCGGCGGCAGCGTGTCGGGCGCGGGGCTCCGCGACGTGGCGATCGTCGCCGAGGAGCGGGGCCGGGTGCTCCAGCCGGGGCCCTTCGCCGGCATGAACATCGCAGCAGCCACACTGGCTGCCGCGGGCTCGACCGCACACAGGACCGACATCGTGCCGGCGCTGTGCGACGGCAGGGCGATCGCCACGTGGGTGCCCGGAGACGGTGCCCAAGGGACGGGTGACCGAGATCGGATCGTCGCGACCCCCCGGGCGGGAGGCGTGAGCCTGTCCGGACGCGTGCGGCCCGTTCAGGGCGGGGCGCAGGCGGACTGGCTCCTGGTCTCGGCCGGTGGTGCGCCCCGGAGCGGTGGGGGGCAGTCGCAGTTCGTGATCCACACGGCCACCCCGGGCGTCACCGTGACCCCGCTGGCGGGGCTCGACGTGACCCAGCGGTACGCCGCAATCTCCTTCGCGGATGTCGTCGTCCTCGACACCGCTGCCGTCGGTGCGTTGGGCGGCGCCGAAGCAGACATCGAGCGACAGCTGCAGCTGGCCTGCGTGCTGACGACCGTGGAGACGGTCGGCGCCATGGACGCGTTGTTCGACATCACACGCTCGTATGCCATTGATCGCATCGCGTTCGGACGGCCGATCGGCTCGTTCCAGGCCGTGAAGCATCAGCTGGCGGACATGAGCCTCGCCCTCGAAGCCAGCAAGGCCATTGCGGCGGCCGCCGTCGGGGCGGTCCAGGAAAGGACCGAGGACGCCGGTCAGATCGTCAGCATGGCCAAGTCCTGGGTGGCCGACACCGGCGTCGACCTGGCCCAAGGCTGTGCGCAGGTCTTTGCCGGGATTGGCTTCACCTGGGAACACGACCTCCACCTCTACCTCCGCCGCATCACCATGAACGGCCTGCTCTTCGGGCAGTCCGACTGGCATCGTGAGCGCATCTGCCGATTGAGCTTGGTGTGATCTCGTGACGACGGGCGGTGCTGAGACGGTGGGAAGCGCCACTGGCCCCGTGCTCGACGACTACCGCAATGCGGCACGGGCGTGGCTGGCGGCGAACATGACCCGGCGCGACGGGCCGCCCGAGGACGGCGACGTCGACGACTACACGCCCGATGTCATGGCAGCGAACCGGGCGCTCCAACGACGCCTGTACGAGGGTGGGTACGCGGGGATCACCTGGCCCGTGGAGTACGGGGGCCAGGGTCTCTCGCGTGCGCACGAGGCGGTCTTCTGGGAGGAGGCCGCCGAATTCGTCATGCCCGATTTCGGTGCACTCACCATCACCACCTTCTACGTCTGTGTCCCCACCATGCTGACCTCCGCTTCGCCGGAGTTCCTGCGTCGATACGTCCCCAAGGTCCTGGCCGGCGAGCAGCTCGTGTGCCAGTTCTTCTCGGAGCCGTCGTCGGGCTCGGACCTGGCCGGCGCCCGGACGAGCGCGGTGCGCGACGGTGAGGACTGGGTGCTGAACGGACAGAAGATCTGGAGCACGTTCGCCAACCTGGCCGACGCGGGAATGTGCCTCGCCCGCAGCGACTGGAGCGTGCCCAAGCACCAGGGCCTGACCTGGTTCCTGGTGCCATGCGATGCACCCGGTCTGACCATCCGGCCCATTCAGCAGATCAACGAGGTGGCCGAATTCTGTGAGGAGTTCTTCGACGACGTCGTCGTCCCCGACTCGGACCGGCTGTGCGATGTCAACGCAGGATGGGCCCTGACCCGGACCATGTTCGTCTTCGAGCGGGGCGCCGGGCGACCCGAAGACGAGTCACCGCTCGAGGGTCCGGGACCACTCGCACCCGACCTGGTCGCGCTGGCCCGGCGGACGGAGCGGCTGCAGGACCCGCTGGTCCGACAGCAGCTGGCGAGAGCACATACGACCGACTACGTCGGGAAGGTGCTCGGGGCCCGCATCGCGCACCTGGGGCGCCTGGGTCAGTTGAACCCGGGCGTCGCCTCCTACGTGAAGCTGTTCCGCGGCACCACCAGCCCGCAGCGGGCCCGCCTGACGGCCGAAATCGGTGGTGCGGCGGCAATGACCTGGGACCCCGCCGAGCCTGACGGCGCCGAGCCCGCGCTCGCCTATGTGCGCGGTCGCGGCGCCTCCATCGCCGGCGGCACCAACGAGACCCAGCGGAACGTGATCGGCGAGCGCGCGCTCGGCCTGCCCCGAGAGCCGAGCTTCGACACCGACAAGCCCTACAGCGACGTCCTCCGCGACGCCCGCAACTGGGCCGCCGACGCCTGAGGGTCAGGCATCGCCCTCGTCCCCGACCGCACCGCCGGGGTCAGTCTTCTGTGCCCGCGCGCGGGTGGTCTTGGATCTCACCCCACAAATCCGCGTTGGGCGCGGCCCGAGCCAGCAGCTCGAAGACCACCGGGCCGAGCTCCTCGGCCTTCCAGCGCCGACCGGCGTCCGCCCCCGGCCCGGCGTGCCACCCCTCGACCACTCGGATCTGGCCGCCCCGCACCGTGAACACGCGGCCGGTGACCCCGGCCGACTCCGGGCTGGCCAGCCACGCGACCAGGGGGGCGATGTTGTCCGGGTCCGAGACGTCGAACGAGCCGGGCTCGACGGGTCGGTACGCCCCGGGGGTCGCCTGCTCTGTCATGCGGGTGCGGGCCCCGGGATTGATCGCGTTCACGGTCACGCCGTACCGGCCGAGCTCGGCGGCGGCGATGATCGTCAGCGCGGCAATTCCTGCCTTCGCCGCTCCGTAGTTGGCCTGCCCGGGATTGCCGAAGAGGCCCGAGGCCGACGTCGTGTTGATGATCCGGGCATCGACCCGATTTCCGGCTTTGGCGCGTGCTCGCCAGTAGTCCGCCGCCCACCGCACGGTTGCGAACGTCCCTCCAAGGTGAACGCGGACGACGGCGTCCCACTCCTCCTTCGACATGTTCACCAACATCCGGTCGCGCAGAATGCCCGCATTGTTGACCACGACGTCCAGCGCGCCGAAGGCATCGACGGCCGTCTGTACGAGTCGGCGCGCGCCGTCCCAGTCGGACACGTCGTCGCCGTTCGCTACTGCCTGGCCCCCCTCGGCCCGGATGGCGTCGACCACGGCGGCAGCCGGATGGTGCGATGCGCCCTGGCCGTCCACCGCTCCCCCCACATCGTTGACCACGACCTTGGCTCCTTGTCGAGCCAGTTCCAACGCGTGCCCTCGACCGATCCCGCGACCAGCCCCGGTGACGATGGCGACGCGGCCCTCGGCGATCCCGGTCACCACGCGTCCTCGTCGCCGTCGGCGTCCGGACTGCTCGGACTGGGTTGCCAAATGGCCTCAGTCGCCCGGAGATTGCGCACCCGTGCCTCGGAACAGCCCAGCCATTCCCTCAGCACATCGCTCGTGTGCTCGCCCAGCCGGGGCCCGCTGCGGCGCGGGCCGGTGGGCCGGCCCGACGGGAAGGGCGCATCCGGATACTCCAACCGTCCGAGATCAGGATGCACCACCTCGACGAAGGACCTGCGGCTGCGCAGCTGCGGGTCTCGCCACTGGTCCTCACCGTCGTGCACCGGCCCGGCGGCCAGACCCGACCCCTGCAAGACGAGCGTCGCCTGCATCGGCGTGCGCATCGCTGCCCACGCTGCCGTCGCCTCGTGCAGCGATGCCTTGAGGCCGAATGTCGGTCGACCAGAAGCGAGCTGCAGTTCAGGCCGCTCGAGGAGCGAGCACATCTGGTTCCAATCCTCCTCGTCCTCGAGCTCGACGGCCACCCAGGCGTCGTCCCCCAGGCACCGCATCACGCCCGAGAAGAAGGACCCCGGTATCTCGTTGGGCCCCGCGTCCCACTCTCGCCCGTTGGCGAGGAAGTCGAGGTAGAGGCTGGGGAGGATTGCGGCGGCGGTCTCCGTCTGTGCCAGGTCGATGAACACACCGTCCGCCCCATGGTCGACCTCGCGCAAGGCCGCCACGACGGCGCAGGCGCCGTGGGTTCCCGCCACGAAATCGAAGTGGATACCGTCAAGGGCCCAGGCTGACGTCAAGCCGACGAAGTTGTTGATGTTGGAGGCGTAGGCCCGGAAGCCGGCCAGCGGCCCTGTCCGGCCGTATCCCGAGATCGACAGCATCACCAACCGGGCATTGTGCGCCAGCAGATCGTCGAACGAACACCCCCACGAGTCGACGGTCCCCGGTCCGAGGTTCTCTACCACGACGTTCGCCTGGGCCGCCAGTTGCCGGAACGTCTGCCGACCGGCATCGTTGGTCATGTCGATGCACATGCTGCGCAGACCCCGGGTCATGCCGGCGAAGAGCGTGGTGGTTCGGACCCCCGAGGGCTCGACGACTTGGGGCCGGCCCGGCGCGTCGTAGGCCCGCAGGGCCTCGGGATGCGTCCGGGACTCGACCTTGACGACGTCCGCGCCCAGTTCGGCCAGCATGAGGGCACAGATATTGCCGGCGACGAACGAACCGAACGAGAGGACACGGATGCCGTGCAGGAGATCCCTCGAACTCGCGTCAGACGAGCCCATCGGCCTGCCATTTCGCCAACTCGTCCATCGAATGGCCGAGTTCGTGCACATAGACCGCCACATTGGATTCCCCGAGTCCGGGCGCCGATCGTCGGTAGGAGAGGAGCGGCCGATCCGAAAGGAAGGGAAGCCCGGGCATCGAGAACGGCGCCGACCCGGCGTGTTCGGACGCCACGAAGTAGTTGCGGGCCGCTGGTTGGGGATCCCTCGTGAATTCAGCCGGCGTCTGGGTCAGGGCACAGGGCAAGCCGGCGGCCTGCGCCACTGCGACGAACTCTCGGGCACGCCAGGTCGCCATGTGCTTCGCGATGAGGTCCGTGAGCAGGTCGAACAGCCGGATCCGCATGACCCGGTCGCGATACATCGGATCGGAAAGGACGTCGGGCTCCCCCAGCAGATCGACGAAAATCGCCCATTGGCGGTCTGAGTGCGCCCCGATGTCGACGAGGCCGTCGCTGCATTGCCAGATCCCCCCGGGCGGTGGCCCGAAGTTGGTCGCCCGCGATTTGATCTGCCCGGCGAGTCCGTACTGTTCGGATCCCAGCTTGTTGAAGAAGCCCACCTCGTGCACGGAGAGGTCGATCACCTGGGCCCACGCGCTGCGAGGTGCCCGCAGCGTGGCCTGGACCAAGAAGGCGGCCCACATCCCGGCTTCGTCGTAGAACGGTTGGCCCGGCATCGACACCGGGGGGCCCTCGGGTGGTCCGAAGGCGTGCATGTACCCACTCATGGCGAACGAGGTGAACGGCGTCGCCCGCCAGTCCCGGTACGGACCGGTCAGCCCGAACGGTGTGATGAAGCATGTCAGGACCGATCCGCCGACCCAGTCCAGAGCGGGCGATTCCTCCACGAAGCCGATCGGCCGCTCCCGCTCGCCTTTCGGGGACGCGACCACCACATCCGACGACTCGGCCAGAATCTCGAGCAGTTCCCGCGACTCGGCACGTCGCCAGTCGAGCGTGATGCCACGCTTGTTGTGGTGGTAGTAGGCGAAGAGCAGGCCCGCCTCCGGTCCGGTCCGCCCGTCACGGAACGGGGGAACGAAACGCAGTCTGTCCCCCGCCGGCAGCTCCACCTTGATGACGTCGGCACCGAGGTCCGCCAAGATCTTGGTGCAATAGGCGCCGGTCCGGCCGCTGAGATCAAGCACCCGCATGCCGCCGAGCGGACCGCGGTGGACTTCTGATCCGTCCACGGCGGGTGGACGTGGCCCGTCGGTGGTCATTCCGTCATTCCGACACGCCGTCACGGGGTCCCGGGCCGGCGTCGAGATGGGCCGGTGCGAACCGATAGAGCGCGCTGCCCTCGCCCGTGTCGGCGAACACGACCCGGACGGACTGACCGATGAACACGTGATCCGGCTCACAGCCGACGATATTGGTCAGGACGCGCGGCCCCTCCTGGAGCTCGACGTACGCCACCACGAATGGCACCGCCTCGCGAAACTCTCCTGCGGCCCGGCAGACGACAGTGAAGCTGTACACCGTCCCGAACCCGGTCGCCTCCCTCCACGACGCCGATCGTGAACCACAGTTGGGACAGAAGGTCCGGGGGTACCAGATGTACGTGTCGCACGCCTCGCAGTACGCCAGGAGCAAACGTCCCTGGGCAGTGGCTTCCCAGAACGGGAGCGTCTCGGGCGTCCGCTCCGGAGCCGTGACCGGCAGCCAGCCCCTGCTCACGCCTCCTCCCGCCCGAGGATCAACGTGGCGCTGCCCATCCTCGTCCCGATGGAGCCGCCGGTGCCGTGGGCCAGCGCGATATTGCAGTCCGGCACCTGGACGGCCGGGTGGGCTTCACCTCGGAGCTGGCGTACCGCTTCGACGATTTTGGTCAACCCGCCACGGTTCGAAGGGTGGTTGTTGCAAAGACCCCCACCGTCCGTGTTCAACGGCAACCGACCATGGGGCGCCACCAGGGCGCCGTCGAGGACGAACCGTCCGCCTTCCCCTTTCGCACAGAAACCCAGGTCCTCAATGGTCTCCACCACCGTGATGGTGAACGAGTCGTACACCGACGCATAGTCCACGTCCGCTGGCTTCACCCCGGCTTCGGCGAACGCCGACGGTCCGGTCTGCGCGGCACCTGTGCGGGTCACGTCGATGCGCCCGTTCTCCGAGTGTCCGACGGCTTCGGCCTGTCCGAGGAGCGTGACCGTCTGACGCTCCAGGTCGCGTGCGACCTCCGGGCTGACGACGACGACCGCGCCACCACCATCGGTGACGACGCAACAATCGAGGCGATGCAGCGGAGAGCTGATCATGGGTGACTCGAGCACCTCTTCGACCGAGACCGGGGTGGGGAGGAGTGCGAGCGGATTGTGCTGCGCGTGCAGCGATGCCGCCACCTTGACCTCGGCCAACTGCGCGCTCGTGGTACCGAACTCGAACATGTGCCGCTGGGCGGCCAGCGCGTAGCCGGTGACCGCTGACATGCCCCAGGTGGACTCGAAGGCCGCCTCGGGCGAACCCGACGACCGCGCCCTGGGTGCCTGCATCCCGGACCGGGCCAACCCTGCCATTGTGACGAGGGCGACCTCACAGTGTCCGGCGGCGATCGCCGCCGCCGCGTGACCCACGTGGACCAGGTACGACGACCCTCCGGTCTCGGTGGAGTCCACGAACCGTGGACGCAGATTGAGGTATTCGGACATGGAGACCGGACCAAATCCGGCGGAGGAGTCACAGAAGTAGGCGTCGACGTCCGAGAGACTCAGTCCGGCGTCGTCGAGAGCACCCAGCGCGACCTCGGCGTGGAGCTGCCACACGCTCCGATCCGGGATCTCCCGTCGCGGGTGTTCGTAGGCACCCGCGATGCATGCGCGCCCCTTCATGGTCATGCCAGCACCTCGACTCGCAACCTACCTCACCGCATCGGTGTGCCATCGCTGCCCTGCGAACCGCTCCGGGCGAGCGTCCTCAATCAACCGACACGCCCATCTGGCGCACGGCCGGGAGCACTTCGCTCGAGAACAGTCGGAGACTGCTCTCGGACTCCTTCACCGACATGCCTGCAATCGAATGGAGCATGACGATGTGGTCGGTGCCGGTCACCTCCGCATAGAAGCGGATCTTCTCGATGCACTCGTCGGGCGTGCCGAAGATACCGCTCCGGATGTAGTCCTCCTTCGGGGAGTCGCCGCGGGGGTCGCCGCCACCGCCAGGCGCGTACTGCTGGTAGCCCTTGAGGCCGACGAACTGTTCGGGCTTGTCGAAGCCGTAGTGGCGGCGGGATCCCTCGATGTACCCACCAAAGGCCCGTTCGGCAACTTCCATGGCGGACTCTCGCGAGGTCGCGCAGTAGCCGGGAGCGGAAACGATGGGCCGAGTGGGCCCGAGACCCACCTTGGCTCGGGCCCGGTTGAAGATCTCGCAGTTGTCGGTCATTGTGGCGACCGACGTGCCACCCGTGCACATGAGGTCCAGGCCCATTTCGGCAACCGGCTCGAGGCTCGACTTGCTCACCAGCGCCCCGTAAAGATTCTGGCCCAGGCTGGCAGACCATGGTCGGGGCCGTGTCGTCGCCTCGCTGATGCTGTAGTGCGCGCCCTCGTACGAGATGCTCTCCCCTCGAAGAGCCAGCCGGAGGATCTCGACGCTCTCCTTGAACCGTTCGCTCGCCTCGTTCTGGTCGATGCCGAGGTAGCGGTATTCGTTCGGCGAACTACCCCGTCCGACCCCGATGTAGATGCGTCGTCCTCGGAGCATGTTGTCCAACACGGAGAGCTCTTCGGCCACGCGAAGGGGGTGATTCCACGGCAGCACGACGACGCACGTCCCCATCTCCAGCCGCTCGGTTCGTCCCGCCATGTAATAGAGGATGGCCAAGGGATTGCTGGTCATGTGATAGGCCGAACCGTGATGCTCCACCTGGAAGAGCGCATCGAAGCCTAATGGCTCGAGCAGGTCGGCGATGTAGATGTTGTCCTCGTAGATCTGCCCGTCCCGAATGGTCGGTCCGCCGCCGGAACCCGGCGTGTCGTCGTGAATCCAGTCGCCGCCTTGGAACCCGAGAAAGACACTGAGTTTCATCCGCTCATCCCTTCGTGAATGACGCTGGTATGGGCGCGGGACTGAAGCGAAACAGTCGCTCAGCGTTGCCGCGCAGGATTTTGTGGCGGTCGACGTCGGAGAGACCCTCCAGCTGTTTGTGGGCGTGCTCCAGGCTGTTCGGCCAGGTCGAGTCGCTGTGGGGATAGTCCGTTTCGATCATGACGTTGTCGACTCCGATGACGTCGAGGTTCTTGACGCCATGGAGGTCGTCGATGAAGCAGCCGTAGATGTGCTTGCGGAAGGTCTCCATCACGGAGAACCCGTCCAAGTCGACGCCCCCGTCTTCGATCAGCTGCACCTGACCCGACAGGGAGTCATGCCGGACATCTCCCTTTTCGATCCAGTACCGGTGCTTGTCTACGACCTGGTTGCACCGCTCCAGGAAGAACGGCATCCAGCCGATCCCCCCTTCCGCCAGCGCCACTCTGATTCCGGGAAACTTCCGCAGGACCGGGCTGAAGATCCACTCGACCATGGCACCCGCAATGCTCACGGGCGGGCCCCATGACATGGTCACCAGCATCGGCGACTCGTCCGACATGGTGTAGCGCCGGCTGGAGGAGCCGATGTGCATGCACACCACCGTCTGTGTCTCCTCGCACGCCGCCATCAGCGGGTCCCAGTGCCCGCTCCGGTCCTGAATTGTCGGCAAGCCGAGCATGGCCGGATTCTCGGAGAAGGCGATCGCCCGCGACCCCTTCGCAGCCGTGCGACGGACCTCGGCCGCGGCGAGCACAGGGTCCCACAAGGGGATCAACGTCAGCGGGATGTACCGCCCGGGGGCGCGACCACACCATTCGTCGATCATCCAGTCGTTGTACGCCTGGACGCACACCAGCGCGAGCTCCTTGTCCGACGCCTCCAAGAACACTTGACCGCAGAAACGTGGAAAGGAGGGAAAGCACAACGACGCCAGCACGCCGGCCCGATTCATGTCCTCCAGCCGGGCCACCGAGTCATAGCAGCCGGGCCGCATGTCCTCGTACGTGATCGGCTCGAAGCTGAACTCCTCACGGCTCTTGCCCGCCACTGCTCCGAGGCCGGGCGTCACGTTCCGCCGGCCGTTGTACAGCCATGCCTCGCCGTCGGCATCGCGGACCAGGCGGGGTGCATCATCGCGAAATTTGGCCGGGACGCGCTCCTGCCACACGTGCCCGGGTTCGAGCACGTGGTCGTCGACAGAGATCAACCACTCCGACCCGCGTCCGTCCGTGCCGCGTGTTTCCGTCATGTCGGTCTCACTTCCCTCGTCCGCGCACAACCATCGGAGCGTCGCCGGTCGTCATCGATCGGGAGGTGTCCGGGTAATCTCACAGCAGCACTCCGCGATCCTTCAGGTCGACGATGTCGTCCCACCCGAAGCCGAGTTCGAGCAGAACTTCTTCGGTGTTCTGCCCGTGTTCGGGTGCACCGGTCAGTGATCCGATGGGAGCCCCATCGAATCGGACGGGTGACGCGATGCCCCGGTAGACCCGGCCGTCTCCCTTGTCCACCTCCGGGAGATAGCCGTTGGCGATGGCCTGCGGGTCCTCGCCCACCTCGGCCGGGCTGAGCACCGGAGCCCACACTCCTTCGAGCGAAGCCAATGCGTCCCGCCATTCGGCCAGCGTGCGGGTGGAGAAGACCCCGTCGAGCACCCGGGTGCACTCCTCCACGTGGCTGTTTCGTGCGGTGGCGTCGGCAAAACGAGGATCGTCGATCAGATCCGGTCGGCCCAGGTGCCGGCACAGGTCGGGCCACCAGCGGTCGGCCTGGAGAAAGACGAGGCAGATCCACCGCGCATCACTCGTCGGGAAGTAGTTGACCAGCGCGTTGAACGGGTTGCGCCGGGTCCGGAACTCCCGGACGATCCCGATCGCACCCGCAGTGATCGCCTGTGCCATCCACCACATCCCCGTGGC
>Ga0302196_10001547_pt1 | contig 21933 bp, 19 predicted proteins | sample II_Bog_N1_3_FD_198794 | JGI IMG/M metagenome (GOLD analysis project Ga0302196, IMG submission 198794) | Peat permafrost microbial communities from Stordalen Mire near Abisko, Sweden - II_Bog_N1_3 | ecosystem: Environmental > Terrestrial > Soil > Wetlands > Peat | place: Sweden: Abisko...
AAGCAGCCACTGCCCCGCGGCCCTTGCCCTTTAGCCGCCGGCCCGGGCAAATGGGCGCTGGGTAGCTGGAGGGCATAGCTAGCCAGCGCCCCGCTCAGATCCCGGGCCGGCCCTTGCGTTCGGCCGGCGCGTTTGTCCGAAAAACAGGGTCCGACGAGAAACCACTCTAAACTCTGACTTGCTTTTCGGGGTGCGGGGCCGGCGGTTCTGCTCTGTAAAGGCCGGGACCCCCCGCGTTGTGACCGCCGCATTTTTCTGGTTCTGAAAAGGGTCTGCCCCGCGGGATTGGCCGAGGTTCGTTTTAATGTGCCGCGCGGGTTCAAGTTACATGAGACTCCGCGTGCGGAGGCCGCGGACTCCGCGCCCACAGAGAACTCGACAACAGCAGGTGAGCGACTGGCCGCGATGCAGCGCAACGTGAACATTGGCGGCAAGGCACCCATGCGCGCGCCTCTCGGCGTGCTGCGCACGATGTGCACGCGCGGCGCGCGTCTGTGCGCGCACCGTGACGGCGCGCCGATCCGGCCGGACTCGGAATTCTGCTACTGCTGGGACGCGGCGCGTGGCCCGTCGTGGAGCCTGATCCTGCGCGCGCAGAACAACCCGAAGGGTCTCTTCGAGGCGTGGCTCGACGGCGGGCTCGCGGACTCCGTGTCGTCGATCATGGCTGAGCTCGCGGACGAGAACGAGTGCATCGGCGAGGGCGACCTCTACACGGCGTACGCGCGCATGCTCGGCGTGCACAAGACGTACGACGGCGGCTCGGAGCAGATGCGCGGCCTCGTGAACACGGTGCTCGTCGCGCTGGAGGACCGCCCGCTGGGCACGCTGGCGGACGCGCGTGCGCTGTACGCGCGTCTGCACGGTCAACGCGCAGCCATCGGCCTTGACCTGGGCACGCACGTGGCGCGCATGCGCGTGTTCGCGCCGCTCGTGCGCCTGCAGGCGTACACGGACGGCAACGACATCTGGATGCGCGCGGCGGCGCCGTCGGCGCGCGTCGCCAACGCGGGCACGTCCGCGGACGACGACGGCACGGCGTTCCGCACGTGGCACTCGGATGAGTACAAGAACCGCCTGCGCGCCGCGGGCGGCGGCCCGCACGCCGACGTGGGCCTGACGCAGGAGTACGCCGCGCGCACGTACCACGGCCCCTTCGGCGACGACGTCGCGATGGACATGCACCGCGCGGCGATTCAGTACGGCCTCGTGCTGGAGGGCCTTGCGAGCGTGATCATGGCGTCGGCGCTCGTGACGGACGTGCTGCACGTCGTGTTCTACGCGCCGCGCGAGACGGAGCACGGGCGCGCCGACGGCAGCGTGAGCGCGGCGCACACGCGCGTGCCGCCGGCGTCCGCGCCGCGCGCGCCGGGCTCGGCGTTCGTGCTCTCGCCGTCGTCGCGCGGCGGCGGCGCGGCGCCGCGCTCGGCGGCGCCGCCGCTGTCGGACACCGCCGTCTACATCGCGGGCAAGGCGGCGGCGCGCGTCGTCAGCAAGCCCGACTTCAGCGACAGCGACGGCGAGTTCGACGACGGCGGCGCGTCGCCGTGGGCGTCGCTCGACACGCTGCGCCGCCTCGCGTCGACCGCGCCGGGCCCGGGCGGCGTCAAGTTTCCGTCGGGCCGCGGCGCCGACCCGACGCCGCCGCTGGACGCTGATGGCTCGGACGACGCGGAGGACGACGACGCGGCTGCCTACGTCGCGGGCGCGCCGGCGGCGGCGTCGCCGGGCGCGGTCAAGCGCGTCGCGCTCGACGCGCGCCCGGCGCGCGCGCGCGTGGGCGACCTGTCCGTCGTCGCCCGCCACATCCGGGCGTACGTGCGCGAGACGCCGGCGGCCGCCGTTCCGTTCGGCGCGGCGGTGCCGATCGGCGCCTTCGCCGTCGGCGCGGGGGCGCCGACGTCTGGGGAGGCCATGGGCGCGCGCAAGTACGCGCACCTCGTAGCGTTCCAGTGGGGCGTGGCGCCGCCGGCGCCGGGCGACGAGTAGGGGAGGGGTTCGGGGGGAGTGGGGGGCGCCGAGTGGTGCGGAGGCGGAGTCCGCGGCGTTGCGTGTGTGCACGGCTTGAAGTTCGGAGACACGTGTATGGAGACGGAGGCGCTGCTGTGGTGCGCGGGGTTGTACCGCGGCGTCCTCGCCGACGCCCGCGCAGGTTGCTTCTGGAGCCAGCAGTGGGTGCGGTACGAGATCGACGGGTGGGCGACGAGCTTCGTGGACGAGCCGGACCACGGGTGACGCGGATGGCGCACCGTCCGCGCTCCGCGCGCTTCGCGCGGTACCGCGCGGCGCTGAGCTGGTTGGACGTGTTCGAGACGGCGGCGTTTGCGGTCAACAACGCGCGCAGCATCGACGCTGAAGAGGGGCTGCATATCGTGAAGGGGCCGCCCAACGCGCCGCTGGGGCCCCGGATCGAGGCGCTGTACGACCGCGCGTTCGAGCGCGCGCTGGATGCGTGGCACGAGCTGGACCCCGACCAGCAGGGCGTCGCGCTGGGGACGGGGCAGAGCATTGACATTCATCTGAGCTGGCCGCGGTTGACGGCGCGGGGGCCGCAGGACGTGCGCGTGCGGCGGTACCGCCTGTTCCCGCGCGGGCAGGACCGCGACGCGCCGACGCCGCCTATTTTTTGAGTGATGTTTTAAAGGGGGGCTACGTGCTCGCGTCCGCGCCCGCGGGCGAGTCCGCGATCTGCTGGGGGCGGCGGCGCGGGTGCTGGCGCGACGGCTCGGACGCGGAGGTGTGGCCGCCGCCGTCGTCCGAGTCCGAGTCCGGAGGCGGCGCGGGCGCCGCGTCCAGCATCGCGCCGATGCCGGCGGGCGTCGCGACGTCGGCGATCAGCATGCCGCCGAGTGCGGCGCGCTGCGCGGGCGTGAAGTGCGCGAACAGCGCCGCGAGCGTCTGCAGCTGCGCGACGCCGTGGAGGCCGAGGCGGATGCCAGCGGCCTCCGCGGCGGCGTCGGCGGCGTGCACCTCCGCGTCTTCCGCGCCGAAGCGGGCGAGGTACGGGTCGACGCGCGGGCGGCCGGCGGCGGTGCGACGGACGCCGCCGGCGCGGCGGCGGGCGAGCGCGGGCGGCGACGCCGCGCGCGCAGCGACGGCGGCGGCAGCGTGCTCGACGGGGACGTAGTCGGACGACGACGACGACGATTGGGGGTCGTCGTGCTCGCCATTGAAGTGACGCCGCGTCGCCCACGTAGCCTCGATCTCGGCGTCGGCGTCGCCGTCGCCGTCGTCGTCGGAGCTTGAGTCGGACGCGTCCGTCGTGTCGTCGGTCGTGTCGCGGCCGCGGCGCGTGCGCTTACGGGGCGCCCTGCCACGTGACGACGAATTCTTGCCGCGACGTCGTGCCGGGCGCGAAGCCGGCGCCGTAGGCGGCGGGCCCAGGCTCGACGATGACGCCGGCGCGGTCGCGCGCGGCGCGCGCGGCGCGCGCGGCGCACGCGATGCACGGTTGCGCGCGCGCGCCGGCGGCGCAGGCGATGCAGCAGCCGAGGCCGAGGAGTGCGTAGATGACGACGCCGAGGACGAGGAGGAGGGGGAGCGACATGCTGCTGGCACCGCACGATTCCTGCCTCCGCGGGGTGCGCGCGCTGCGGCGCCGGCGCTCACGATAAACCCGTTAAGGTCGTCGTCACCGTCGTCGAGCGCGGAGGAGCCGGAGGGCGACGACGACATGCGGGGGCGCGCGTGACATGGACTGTGTGGTGCGGAGCGCGCGCGAGGCGGGGGCGGAGCACCGATAAGAATTGAACGAACAACTCCGCGTCGCTGTGGGCGTGGAGCCAACGATGGCGTCCTCCAACGTGATCGTGTACCCGAAGCGCGCGCGGGACAACACCGTGGGCTTCTTCCCGCCGCCGGCCCCGGTACCGACGTTCTCACAGATCAGCGTGACGGTCGTCGCGACGGGGCCGACGACGGCGGTCGTGACGGGCACGACGCTGCCGAATCAGCTGCCGCTGACGCTGACGCTGCGAGTGAACGGGGGCGCGGTGCAGACTGCGGCGACGCCGGCGAGCTCGGGGGCGTACACGTTCACCGTTTCGCTGCCGGTGGGACAGTTGGCGACGCTCGTTGCGACGGCGGTGTCCGCGGTGTCACCCGTCGTAGCGAGCGCGACGCAGACCCTGACGCCAGTGCCGTACAGCTCGCCGACGATTGTGGTCATGACTGGGAACTCGTGGGAGGTTACTGTGTTCAAGACGGCGTGGGCGACGGGGACGCTGGCGTTGACGATGGAGGACGTGACGGCGTCCGCGTCGGCGGGCACGCTCACGTCGCCGTGGACGTGCGTCGGCGGCACGAACACGTTGCTCCTGAACGCTTCGAACGTGACGTCGTTTCAGCTGCCCGTGGCGTTCCATAACTACACGTTCACGGTGACGGACGCCGCGGACGGCGGCTGGTCGGGGACGTCGCCGCTGTACCCCTGCACGCTGGCGCCGTTCACGAACTTCGTGTGGGACCTGCTGTCGACGCTAGAGTACGCGGGTTCCTTCATTTCTACCGGCGTCGGCACCGGCGTCGTGTCCTCGATGACGGCGTGGGACGTGACGTCCGCGCCCATCGGCGTGACGTCCGTCGGCACGCTGGGTCCGCTCGGGCCATGGGGCCCGCCGTTTCCGGTGGCGCAGACGCTCTTCATCAACCCCGGCTCCGCGACGGGGTACGTTTCGACGGTGGACGGCCATGCGTACGCGCTGTCGCTCGTGGACGCGCTCGGCAACTCGTACACGACGCCGGCGCTGCTGTGGCACGACGCGTACTTGTCGTTGGGGTGGGTCGTGCCGGGGAGCACGCCTTCCATGGGGTCCGCGGTGTACAATTTGTCGTTTACGGCCACGTCGTACGCGACGGGGACGGCGACGATCCAAATCGAGGACACGACGGATCTGACGCGCACGTTCAGCGTGGCGGCGGCGACGTACACGCCGGGCGCCAACACGCCTGCAATCACGTCCGCGAACGTGGCGGCGGGGTCGACGTGGCATCCGCCCGTGTCGGGGCACGTGTACCAGTATACGCTGACGGGCACGCCCGGGTTCTACCGCACCTCGAGTACCGCGACGTACACGGCGGCGTACGGCGGCGAGGCATGGGTGTCCATCTCGGCGACGGCGTACACCGTCAGCTTCACGAAGTCGGCGGGCGCGCTGTCGGCGACGGCGAGCATCACGGTGTACGACAACACCACGTCCGCCGTCGTCGCGACGGTGACGAGCGGCTACACCTGGACCTCATCCAACACCTTGGCGATCGCGTCGGGTGGCACCGGCGTTACGTGGACCACGGCGCCGACGGAGGGGCACACGTACGTCTTCTACCTGACCTCGTCGGCTGACGAGTACACGACGCCCGTGGCGCAGCAGCCGCCGCTGTTCGCGGACTTCGCGCCGTACTCGGCCGAGGCGTGGAACGGGTCCATCACCGCGACGACGTACCCCGTCAGCTTCACCAAGTCGGCGGCGGCGCTGAGCGCCCGCGCGGTGATCACGATCACCGACGTGACGTTGTCGACGCCCGCCGCGATCCTCACGCCGACGTCCGATTGGACGGCGAGTAACACCGTGAACATCGTGTCGGGGGGCGCGGGCGTGGGCACGTTTGTCGCGCCCATGACGGGCCACACGTATTCGATGTCGTTGTACTCGGCTGCGGACGGGTACACGACGGCGAGCCCGCCGCAGAAGCCGTACTACGCCGCCGTCTACTACGGCGAGGCGTTCGGCACGATCACCGCCGCGGGATACCCCGTCAGCTTCTACCGCGGAACCGCGACGGCGAATGCGGTCGTCCTTGTATGGGACTACACCGCGTCGCAGTTCGTGGCGACGGTGACGCTGTCGGGGTCGACGACGCCGGTGAACTGGCCGGTGGGTCTCAGCTCCTTCACTATCACGGCCGCGACGTCCGGCGTGGCGGGGTACATAGCGCCGTTGGGAGGGCACACGTACCAGTGGTACCTCAACGACGTCACCGACGGGTACACGACGTCGCCGTACGTGACGCAGGCGCTGTCCGAGCTGACGTTCCTCACGAGCATCGGCACCGTGGGGCTGTGGCTGGACGCGAGCCAGACGTCCACGATCTCGTACACGGGGAGCACCGTCACTTCCATTTCAGAGCCGGCGGGGCTGGGGCACACGTACAGCATGGCGATCACATCCGGGTCGTCGTACCCGGGGTCCACGATCAACGGGTTGAACACGATCACGTTCGCGGGGAACACGGGCTACGTCTCCGGAAACGTCATCAATACGTCCGGCGTGTCCGCCGGCTACTCCTTCTTCGTCGTGTACAAGGCGGGCACGGCGACGTCCGGCAACGCAGGCGTGTTTTCGCTGGGCTCTGCGACGCTCACCTCCGGCGAGTCGGGCCTGCAGCTATGGCCGACGAACAACACGGGGCACCTGAACCTGCGCATGAACGCGGCGACGAACACGTCGCCGGCCACGGGCACGCAGTTCCTGCTCACGACGTCGCAGGCGAACGTGTCCTCCGGATACGTCACGACGTCGACGGGGAACACGAACCAGGGGACGCTGTACTCGATCATCTTCTGCAACGGCAACGGCAACACGGGCGACTCGACGGCGTACCTGGGGTACATCGCGTCGTACGGGTCGACGACGATTTCGAGCATGAACTTCGTGTACAACGTCGTCAACAACTCGATCGGCGCGACGGGGAACACGTTCTGCGAGGTGATCGTGATCCAGCACGCCGCGGGCGTCGTGCTCCCCGTGGGCACCGCGAACCAGGTTCTCGCGACCTTGCAGTGGAAGTGGGCGCTGCCGAGCGTCGGCACGTGTACGTACGTGTAGACGCATGGCTCGTGTTGAACGCGCAGCTCCGCCTCCGCCTCGTTCTGACTCCGCCGCGCCTCAAACCTTCAAGCTTCGAATGTCGACCGATGACCACGCGCCCTCGCCGCTGCCGGAGCTCGTGCCCGTCGTGGGCGGCGACGCCGCGGCCGAGCACTACACGCTGGCGGGCGCGTCGCCTGGGTGGGCGCCCGACGCGTCGCCGCGTGTGACGTCGCCGTCGCCGTCGCGCTCCGCGGCGGCGCCGCCCCCGTCTGTGCGTGCAACGCTCGAGGCGCGGCTGGCGGAGGCCGCGGCGACGGCGCTCCCGCCTGGCAACGTGGGCCCGGGCGCGGACCCCGGGCTCGGCGACCTGCCCCGCCCGCCGCCCGGCACGCCGCAGGCCGCGTGGCCGAAGACGAAGGTGACCGTGCCGGGCGTCGTCGTGCCGCCGCCGAGCGCGGCCGCCGCCGCGCACGTGTGGCTGGACGAGCCCGACGGCGCGGCAGTGCCCGCTCTGACTGAGCCCGCGGTGCGCGCGATCGCGGCGCTGCGCGACGTCGCGGCCGTGCTGTACGCGCCGTCGTCGCCGGACGCGTGGGCGGCCGCCGCCGCGACAGGGGCCGCGTTCCCGACCGGCCCGGGCGCCGTCACGCGCCGCGAGCACCCACTGTCGCCGAGCTTCGGCCTGTCGGAGATCACGAACTCCGCGTCGTGGGTGACGGCGGTGCACGACATGGCGGCGTTCATGACCGTCATCATGAAGGCGGTGTCGCCCGCGATGCTGCGCCGCCACACGGCGCTGCTCGCGGCATGCAAGGAGCTGCGCGTCGTCGTATACGAGGTGTCGTCCGCCGCCGACGAGGCGGAGGAGGTCGTCGAGGTGCCGGACTGCGCCGTGTCCCGCGCGCTCGCGGACCTCATCGTGGTGCCTCCCAAGTCGGCGGCGGCCGCGGCGCCCGTCGCGGCGGGCGCGCACGACCCCGCGCTCGCGGCGGCGACGGCCGCGTTCGTGGCGGGGCAGGACGCGCACGACGCGCGCGCGGAGTAACGCCGGGGGGTGTTGAAGGTAGCGGAGCGGAGGTTGGGGTACCCGCGGATCTTGAAACTTGAGCAGGATGGGCAAGGGCGGCGTCGGCGAGGCGATCCTGTACGCGGAGACGACGCTGTTAAATCGGAGCTCGGGGGCCGTTGAAGCGAACCTGCCGCCCGCGCGGTTCAAGGAGGTGCGCCCCACGCCCGTCATCGGCGTCGCGTCCGACTACTCGTGCGCGATCCAGAAGTGGTGCTCCTCGGGGCACGCGCTCCCGCTGTGGATCCCAACGATCGCGCTCGGGCAGTCGAACCCGAACCTGACGGTGTACGCGGTGCAGGCGGGGTGGTCGTTTGCCGGCAGTTCCTCGGTGACGACGTCCGGCAACCTGACGTGGTCGCCGTCGACGGCGACGCTGACGTACACGGGCACCGCGCTCACGGGCCTCGTCGTCGGCTCCGTGGTGACGCTGTCGTCCGCGACGGGCGTGTCCAACCCGACGCTCGTCATTAACGACTGCCAGTGGTCCTGCGCGACGGTGAACGGGGGCCTCACGTCCGCGACGTTCACCCACATCGTGGGCTCTGTGGCGGCGCCGACGCTGCCCGCCGTCGTCAACGGCTCCATGACGTGGGCGTTCGGCGGCGCGGCGTCCTTCTCCTTCACCGTCCCCGTGTACTGGAGTCCGCAGTTCGCGGGCGAGCAGCTGCCGTCCGCGCCGCTGACCGCGCAGACGGACACGGACGGCAGCCAGTACTACTGGGCGACGAGCTACGCGCACGCATTGAGCTGCTTCAACGCGGCGACGGCCGCGGCGCAGACGCAGCTGGTTGCGGCGGTGCAGGCGGGCCCGCGCGCGGGGTGGCCCGTCCCGCTCGCGCCCGTGTTCCAGCGCACGTCCGGCGGGTTCCTGCTGGGCATGGCGGACACGGCGTACTATCAAGGGGGTGCGAACGTGCTCGCGGGGTACGGACTGTGGACCATCGCCGTCGAGCCGAACGCGCGCGAGCTGTTCAAGGGCTTCTACGCCACGTACGCCAACGGGTGGTACACGTTCCAGATGGCGCCGACGGCGGCGGCCGCGACCGCGGGGCCGCCGCCCGACTACATCGAGACCGAGTTCGACTGCGGCGACGAGTGGTCGCCCGTGGGCGCGCTGATCTTCACGTCCTTCCTGCCCGCGACGTTCCAGCTCGTGTCCGCGCCCGCGAATCTGAGCGACACGTCCGTCGTCGGCGTCGGCGGCTCGACGTCCAACACCATCACGTCCATCACGCTGCCGCTGTCGGGGCAGGGCGCCGCGGACTGGCTGGGCAATGTGCTGTACACGCCGACCGCGCAGTACGCGTGGTTCGAGCTGAACGGCGCGCAGTCCATCACGCAGCTCGACTGGAGCGTGTCGTGGCAGAACCGGCGGGACGCGACGGTGCACCAGCTGTACCTGCTGCCCGGGGCGTCTATTACGATCACGTTCGCGTTCCAGCGTCTCCGGTAAATTATCATCGCTCACTCGTCGTCGCGGATCAGCGGCGGCAGGTCGTCGTCGGCGGCGTCGTCGACGACGCCGGGCCCGCCCGGGGGCGGCGGCGCAAATGGCGTGTCCTCGCCGTGCGTCGGCAGGAAGCTGACGATGCGCGTGATGACGTCGCGGTCCAGCGCGCGGCGGCCGCGCGTCGTCGTGTCAACGAGGGTGCGCGTCCCGGTAGCCGTGTCTTGAACGTACGTGGAGTCGGTGAACCCCAGGTGCAGCGTCACGAAGTGCATGTACAGCGCGCGGAGCGCCTTTACTTCCGCGCGCACGGCCTTGAGCGTCGTGTCGATCTCCTGGTCAGAAATGACGGGGGCGGTGTTGCCGTGGAGGAGGACAATGAGGTTGGGGTGGTCGGACCGCAGCGCTTGAATGTATTCGTACGTTCGCGCGTCTACCTGCGGGGTCGTGTACACCAGGGCGAATCGTTGGATGTCGCTGCACGCCGATAAGATTACCGCGTGGCGCACCTGCAGGCCGGCGTCGGCGGTTTTATGGAAGTCACACAGGCACGCGGGTGTGTGGCTACACAGTGCAACGACCAGCCAGCAGTACTGCTTGTTGAGCGTAATCGCGCGCACCTGAAGAGAGCGGACCGCCGTCGGGGGGAAGGCGCACGTACAGTCGAACGGATGGTTGCGCAGCAGGAACCACATGTAGTCGCGCCCTTCGGTCAACGCCGGCACACGCACCTGCAGGTGACGGGCGGCGGCCTCGTAGAACATGTCAGGGTCGACGGGCGTGTGCGTTATGATGATGTGACGGATCTGCGTCTGCCCATCTTCGACTTCCGTCCTACACACCTGCATGTCGGAGACGGCTTTGTTGTGGAGGTTGGTCCACCAGAGTGGCGCGTTGAGGGGATCCGTGCGCAGCGCATTGGTGGCGACGCGCTGGATAAACATGGAGTTGCCTACGAGGAACAGCTCGTGGTTCTACACGCACACCGCCGCGGAAGCGCCGAGTGGGGAACGCGCCTTGAGTTCGTGGCAAATGCCGCACAGCGGCGCAACCCCGATCGGCGACAGCATGGTGCACCACGGGGTGCACCACGTATGGCGGGAGTGCAGTTCGAAGAACGCGCGACGGCGGGCTGCCGCGCTCCCGCTCACTTCGAGGTCGTGGACGCGCTCGAGGAGGTTGAGGGGGAAGTCCTTGGGCCATGTTGCCGGGCGGCCGGCGACGACGGCGGGAGCCGCCATTGTTTGACGTGGCGCGGTGCACGTGCGAGGCGGAGGCGGAGGCGGAGATGGACAGACACGCCCGCGTCCGTCCGCGGCTTGAGATGGAGTCCCCGTTCCACCCCCCGCGCGGCGCTCCCGCTCCGTTCTCGTTCGGCGCGCCCGCGCCCGCGCCCGTGTCCGCCCCTGTGCCTGAGCCCTCGCCTGCGGCTGCGTCGTACATCCGCGCCGAGACTCGCGCCGAGAGCACGCGGCTCTACAGCGCGGTGAAGCGCGCGGACGCGCAAGTGAAGTACCTGTGCGACATCGGCGAGGCCGTCGGGTCGCCTCTGATGGTGCGCGCGGTAAACGAAAGCACGCGGGCCGCCGAGGCTCTGCGCCTGCACGAGTGGTGCGTGTCGCACCCCAAGGACAAGTACGGCAACCCGGTGCCGCACGTTCCCGACGACGCCGCGGAGGCGACGGCGGACGAGGAGGAGAACCGCCTCCTCGCCGCGGTCGCCGGCGCTGCCGACGACGTTGCCGAGCTCGCGCGCGCGGGCAACATGCCCGAGTCGGGGATGGTGCGCGCCGCCAACGCGCAGCTCGACAACGCAAAGCACGACCTGATGCTGTGGCGCACGCGCAAGTTCGTGAAGGAGGCACGCGCGGCGTGCGCGGGTACCGAAGGTGCAAGTGAGAGCGCGCCCGTCGCGGAGCAGAAGGTCGCAGAGGAGAAGCGCACGCCGCCGCGCGGCCGCCCCCTCTTCCTGGAGCCGCGCATCGAGCTCCGCATCAAGGACGCGCGCCTCGCCGCGCTCGAAGCGCGTGCCGCGGCGGCGCGCGCGGAGCACACGCTCGACGCGCTGGTGGAGGCGGCGACGGTGCTGCGCATGTATGAGAAGGCGAAGTAGTGCGGGGCCAGCGGCATGGTGTTCAACGCTTGAAACCTCGGTTACGTCCCTCCCTGTGTCCCTACAGCCACGACGCGCCGCACGCGCACACGAACACGCCGTCGCGTCCGACGGTCCACCCGCCGGCGCACCGCGTGTGCGCGCCGGGGCCGGCCAGTCACCTGGGCGGGCTGCCGCCGCCCCCGTTCGCCGCCGTCGCCGAGCGGCGGCGGGACTGCGGCGGCGGCGGCGGCGGCGGCGCGGGCGGCGCGTGCGCCTCGCCCTGCGAGTACTCCGACGCCGCGGAAGCGGAGGGCGGCGGGCCGCGGGCGCGCTTGACCACCGGCGGCGGCGGCGCGTCGTCGGCGTCCTCGAACGCACGGGCCAGCGCCGCGGCCGCGCCGCCCGCGCCCGACGGGCGCGTTGCGGCGCCGCGCTTCGTCGGCGCGCCGGGGGGCGCGGGCGGCGCCGCTGCCCCCGCCGCGGCAGCGTCCGCGGCGCGGCGGCTGCGCGCCAGCCGCGCCTCCATCAGCGCGTTCTCCGCCGCCTCCTCGTCGTCGTCGTCCTGCGACGGGGCGGACGACGGGGGAGAGCGGGGTGACGGCCGGGCGCACGCGCACGCCCGCACCCAGTCCCACGTCGCGGCGCACGCGCGCGTGTGGTGGTCGCAGAAGAACACGCAGCAGCACGCGCAGTGCGCGGTGACCGAGCACCCCGCGCCCGACTGGCACGGCGGCGGGTCCGCGTCACACACCTGCGGCGCGAAGCCGTCCGCGTCGACGAGCGCGCCGCCGCGGGTGGTGTCGCCGCCGCCGCCGCCGAACGCGGGCAGGCCCTTGATGGACGGCGGCACGACGACGAAGCGCGAGGAGAGCTCGACGGGCGGCGCGCGCGCGACGGGCAGCGCGACCGCCGCGACCGCGGTCGCCGTCACGTTGAACTTGTCGCCCGCGTGGATCTTGAACTTGATGTCGAGGATGAGCGGCGTGTTGGGCGCGAAGAGCGCGGGCCCCACGCGGACGGCGACGCCGTCGCGGGGCCGCGCGACGTCGCGCTGCACCGTCAGCGTCGCGGAGCCGTAGCCGCCCGAGACGCCGGACGCGAGCAGGAGCCACGTCTCCTCGCCGAGCACGCGCGGCGGCTCCGGCTTGTACCCCCCGCGCGCCTGCGCGACGTACTCCACGAAGTCCGCGGACTCGACGACGACGCCCGCGCCGGGCAGCTTCTTCGTGACGACGGACGACGGCACCGTCTTGTCCGACGTGAGCAGCTTCACCTTCAGCTGCGGCGCGTAGAACTCGTCGGAGCCGGGCGTCTTCTCCAGCGCGGGCGTGAAGCAGAACGTCATGTTGGAGCGCGTCTGCTTCCGGTCCTCGGCCGCGAGGCGGTCCGCGTAGTCGCCGGCGCCCGCCTTGCCGCCCTTGCGCGCCTCCGCCGTCGCGTCGCGGATGCAGCGCTCGTGCAGCTTCGGGTTCAGCTTCTCGCGCGCCGCGTGCGCGACGTCGACCATGTACTCCATGACGTCGCCCAGCGCGGCCGCGGCGGCCGGGTCCGTCACGCGCACCGTCATGTCCAGCTTGCCGTCCTTGACGGCGCCCTTGTCGTCGCACCCCGGCAGCGGCGGGAACGCGACGAACAGCGTGGGGCGGTCGGACACGGCGGGCTTGGACAGCGCCGCGGCGCGGAGGTCCGACGTTCCGTCGTCGGCGCGCAGCTCGTCGCCGCAGCACTCGTCGTCGTCGTCGCCGCCGTGGTTGGAGCGCGGGCTCGCGCGGTACAGCGCGGCGGCGCCGCTGCCGTCGTCTTCGTCTTCGACGGACTCGCGCGCGGGGCGCGACAGATTCAGCGGCCCCGCCGCGAGCGCGCGCATGGCCGCGGGCGACAGGTCGCCGAGCGAAAACGAGGGGTGCGCGGGCGCGCCCTCCGCGGCCGCAAACGCGATGAAGCGGCCGGGCGCGCCGGTGTACGCCTTGACCGGCAGCGGGCGCAGGAGCTGCGGCCACGAGCGGACGCCGGTGATGGGCATGGGGAACGCGGACGGGAACCACGACGGCACGTCGCCGTGCGCCCCCGCCGCGGCGGCGGCGGCCGGCGCCGCTGCAGCGGCGGCAGACGCGGAAGCCGCGGCGGCCGCGCGCGCGGGCTCGGCGTCGCGGCCACTCATCGCAGGCGCCGGCGCGCGCTTGGACGTCGGCCACAGCTTGGACATGGCAGGCGCGTGAAACGTGGGAGAGCGCGGCGACGAGACGGGGAGTGCACGAGCGGAGTGTGCGCGACGCGGAGGCGGAGTCGCAGCGGAGGTGCGCCAACGACGGGACTTCAAGTCATAATTTACAACTTCACCATGGGCGCGTCTTGGTCATTCATTGGCTCTCTCGAAGCGGTGCTCGCCGCGCGCGCGGAGGCGGACGCGGAGGCGGTCGCGACGAAGGTGGCGGCTGCAATCGAGGCGCGTGTCGCGGCGGCGGCGGCGGCCGCGGCGCGCCGCGAGGCGGGGCTGCTCGCCATGTCGCTCGCATCCAGCGCGGCGTGGACGCCGCCGCTGGACGTCGTACGCGACGCCATCATCGACAGCCTGCGCGACTACGCGGCGACGCCCGTCACTGCTCCAGCGGCGCCGGCGGCAGGAGCGGCGCCTCCTGCCCCGGCGGCGACGGCGGCAGCAGCGGCGCCGACTCCGGCGGCGAAGCCGGCGGCGACGCCGGCGGCGGCGGAGGCGCCTGCGGGGCACGGCAGCGTGGCTCCGCCGGCCCCGGCGGCGGCGGCGCGTGCGCGTCCTGCCACGCGCCAATGAGCTGCGTGACCCACACGGCGGACTCGAACGTGGGCGTGACGAGCATGCGGCACCGCATGCGCACGTTGCCCACAAAGTACGATGCCGCGGCGATCGACGCCGCGGACGCGGCGGACATGCTGTTGAGCTCGTAGTAGACGGAGAGCTCCGTGGGCGTGAGCGAGATCTCCGTGACGCTCGTCCACGGCACCGTGACCGTGATGCCGTTGGCTTTGAACGTGTACGCGTCCGCGTTCCATGAACTCGTACCGTTGCGGTCGTACGCCATCGCGCGCGTGCTCGTATTTTCGGGGCGGGCGGAGGTCACGCACTCCGCAGCGGATGTGTCCCACGCGCCGCGAGCCATGTGCTGCGCGCGCCATGGAGCGCTACTCGCACATCGAGTCGCTGTTCAAGGATAAGCAGGACGCGGCGGCGGAGCGCGCGCGCGCCGCGGACCAGACGGCGTGGACGCGTTCCGCCGTCGAGTGGGCGGGCGCGGTGCTGGAGAACATCGAGTTCGGCGACGGCTGGACGTACTACGACGGGACGTCGGAGTGGACGCCGATCACGCTCACCGAGTTCGAGTTCCGCCGCGCGCGGTGCTCCATCCGTGGCTTCCGTTCTCCGGCCAAGCGGTCGGCCCTGGAGGCGCACGAGTACGACGCGCGCGTCGCGCTGCGGGCGGCGTGGATCGCGGCGGGCCTGCAGGTGCCGCCCATGCGCTTCTACGAGCAGGTCGGCGACACGCACACGGTGACTGCGTACACGACGGCGGACGGACTGCCGCCGCCGCCGCCGCCTCCCGCGCCCGCTGCACCCGCGCTTCCTGCGCCGGCCTTGGCCGCGGCGACGGCGGACGCCGCGTCCGTCCAATAGCTCAGGGGCCCGAAGCGGCCGGCGGGCGCGGCGGCGAAGCGCGCGGGCGCGACGGTGCGGCACGCGGCCGCGTGCGCGTCGGGGTGCAGCGCGCACGACACGGCGTAGAAGAAGGGGGATGTCTGCGGCGGCCACGCGCGCGCGTCTTTTATAAACGACCCGCCGTAGCCGGACGTCGGGAACGACATCGTACGAATTGTTTCGAGCTTCAACTCACGTCGGAAGTCCGCCTACGTACAGCGACTCCATGTCGCGCGCGCGCGTGAGCGCCGTCGTCAGCCACCGCCGCGACCACGACAGCGGCATCGCGCGCACGTCGTCGACGTCGACGACGAGCGGGAAGGCGACAGACGTGCCCTGCAGCGCGTGCGCCGTCGTGCCGCCGACCGCGAGGAGGTGCGGGTGCGGCCAGACAACGGGCGCGGTCCACGGCTCCTCGTCGTCGGGGAGCCACGCGGGCCCAATGGACAGCTCGCCGCCCGACCCCACGTACGTCACGTACTCGTAATTGATCTGCAGCCACCGCGACGGCGGCCCGCGGCGCTCGCGCTCGCCGTCCTCCGTGTTGACGTCGTCGTCGGCCGCGTCGACGGTCACGCGCACCCGCGCCGTCGCGCGCAGCAGCTGGCCCTGCACCGGCGCCGGCGGCGGGCGCGCCAGCGCGGCGGCGAGCGCGGCCACGCCGCCCAGCGGCACCCAGTGCAGCTCGTCGTCGCCGTCCGCCATCGCGGGCGGCAGCACGGACGACCACCGCTCCGCGGTGCGGCGGCGGAACGTGACGGCGCGCAGGCCCCGCGGCCACCCTCGCGGGTCCGCTGGCAGCCGCGCCAGCCGCCGCAGCACCGCGTCGCGCCGCGGCTGCGTCCACGGCACGCGGACGCCGCCGCCGTGCGGCCCCCACATCAGCGCCATCAGCTCGTCCAGCTTCGCGAGCGACGCCGCGGATGACACGCGGCGGCACACCTGGAGATCCAGGCGCACGGGGCCGCGCGGCGGCGGCGGCGGGTCGGCATCCTCGTCGTCACCGTCGTCGGGTGGCGGCGGCGGCGGCGCCGGCGGCGGCGGCGTCGCGGCGCGCAGCAGCCGGTCGTGGTACGCGTCGTACCGCTCGATCGACGCGTAGTCGTCGTCGCCGTCGGCGTCGCCGTCGACGACGGGCGGCAGCTGTCGCGCGTCGCCCGCAAAATGGACGACGCGGCCGGACGCGACCCACTCGGCCACGAACGCCGCGGCGGCGACGAGCATGCCCGGCTCCAGCAGCCCCACCTCGTCCATGAGCAGCGTGTCGTACGGCGTCAGGTCGAGCGCGCCCGCGCCCGCGGGCCCCGTCGCCGCCTCGCCGTTCGGCGCGAGCCGCAGCGCGCGGTGGTACGTCGCCGCGGGCGTGCCGCCGCGCAGCGTCGCGGCGCACAGCATGTTGTACGGGCACAGCACCAGCAGCGAGCGCCCGCGCTTCGCGGCCCATCGGATGACGTTGAACGTCTTGCCCGACCCCGGGTATCGCGCGGTCAGCAGCGTCGGCCCCGCATCGAGGACGGCGTCGATCGCGGCGTCGGTTTCCGGCGCCTGGATCACGACGGGCACGCGCGGGCGGGCCGCTGCGGTCACCGCGTCAATCGCGGCGGCGCGCGCGGCGGCGCGCGACGTTACGTGCGCCGGCTCCGCGCCCGCCTCCCACCGCTTCGGCGGCGCCGGCGGCGTGCCCGGCGCCACGGAAAAGTGTCCCGCGCGCGCGACGGCCAGGTCGTCCGTTTTGGGGACGTCCGCCTCGCCGCCGCGCGCCACATACACGGCGTCCGTGCGCAGCGCGAGCGGCGTGCGCCCCGCGGCGCGTAACGCCGCCACGCGGCTCGCGAGCACGCCCGCGCACCGCGACAGCACGCGCATGCGGATCGGCGCCCAGCCGTGCGTCAGCGCCACGTCCCGCGTCCGCGTCGTCACCGTGTACACGGGCGGCTCCTCGCGCTCCCACGTGAGCACGTCGCCCCACAGCTGCAGCCCCGGCGGCGGGCGCAGCGGCGTCGGCGGCCCGCGCGTGCACCCGTCCGCGGCGATCCCACCTGCCTCCGCGGCTGCGGACGCGGCCGCGGACGCGGCAGACACCGCCTCCGCCGCCTCGTCCGGCGTGTCGAACACGGTCGTCCGCTCGGATCGCGTGGACGACCGGCCCGCCATGCCGACGGTGTGGTTCGCGATCGCGCGCTTCGCGGCGCGCGCGAGCGGCGACGCGAACACGGCCTTCAGCGCCGCCGCGGCCTTTGCCGTGGAGACGAGGCGCGCGGGCCGGAGCGCGCCCACCCACGCGGACGCGGGCGCGCCCGCCGCGGCCGCCATGCGCGCCTCGCGGGCCGCGAGCACGGAGAACCCGCCGGGGCACAGGACGCCGAGCACGGACAGCGGGTCCACGCCGGGCAGGCGGAGCGCGTAGAAGCCCGGCGTGAACCGGCCGTCCCACGGCGTCGCGTCGTCCCACGCGCCGAACACCCAGCCGTCCTCGTCCAGGACGTCCGCGAGCGCCGCGGAGTACGCGAGGCCGATGTCGTGCGCGACGACGTCGTCCGGCGGGTCCGACACGCCGACGAGCGGCAGCGGCGACAGCACCGCGGCGGCGCGCAGCCCGCGCGAGTACGCGGAGCGCGACGCGCGGACGAACAGCGCGTCGCGTAACGACGCGGCGCCCGCGGCGTACGCGGCGTACGCGCCCCGCGTGTCGAGCCACCCCGGCGGCGACGCCTCGCCACGCGGGACGGGCAGGCGGCAGAAGGAGAGCAGCGCGGACCGGGGCGCCGCCGAGACGGCGGCGGCGCGCCGCATCGCGCGCGACGCGTGCTTCCGGTACATGCCGCGCAGCACGACGCCGCCGTCCGAGTCCACGGACGCGTCGTCCGGTATGTCGTCCTCTTCCTCGCCGTCGTCCGAGTACCCGTCGTCGCGCAGCCGGCGCCGGCGGTCGGGCACGGGCGTCAGCGCGACGCGGAGGTACACCGTGTTCACCTCGCCGTCGCGCATGTCGACGCCCGCGCCGACGCCGCGCGCGCGGAGGAACCACAGCACGTCCGCCACGTTGAAGACGCCGGTGACCGCGACCTCCGCGCGCGCCGTCGACGGGTGCGCGCCCGGCGCGCACACGACGCGGACGGGCACGCTTAACGCCTCCTCGAACGAGTCGACCCACACGGGCGGCGGCGGCGGCGGGTTGGGGTCGTCCGCCGCGCGCGCGATGGCGGCGGGCGCGCGTAACGGCGGCGCCGGTGCGGGCTCTACCGCGCCCAGCAGCGCGTGCAGGCCCTCGCGCGGCGGCGCCGGCACGCGCGTCCGCTTCGCCGTCGTCGCGGCGCGCCACAGGTCGTCGACGTCCGTGTCGCACGGGTACAAGTGGCCGCCCGACACGAGGACGGCGGCGCCGCGCAGCCGCCGCTTTTTGGCGTCGACGGCGGCGAGCAGCGTGTCGTCGGGGCCGAGCACCAATAAAGTGGTGTCCAGCCACTCAAACAGCGTCACAAGCTGCGCGAGCGTCACCAGGAAGTCGGACCCGGGCACGTACGGCGTGCCGTGCCAGAACGCGTGCAGGCCGTCGAACGAGGGGGCGGGCCACGGCACGTATTCGTCGCCGACGCGCTTCACGAACCGGCGCGTCTGCGGCCCGCCCGCCTGCGCCGCCGCGACGGCGGGCCCGTACCGCGCGCACCACCACCGGGGCACGCAGCACCGCGGGCCAACGGCTTCGGCCGGCGGGCTCAGCAGCGTCGCCCGCGGCACCGCGATGTGCCGCGACGGCACGGCGTGCCGCGGCACGTGCGCGTGCACGCCGCCGATGCCCATGCCCGCGGCGCCGCCGCCGCCGCCGCCGGCGACGACGTCCTGCACGTCCGTGACGACGACGTACACGGGGAACGGCGAGTCGACGAGCTTGTTCCAGTAGTCGACGACGTCCGGCAGCTGGATCACGTTGTCGTCCTCGTCGATCTGCGGCTGCCCCCACGTCAGCTGGTCGCACTGGTCGTTGAACTGTGGGACGTCCTCCTGGAACGACGAGCCCGCCCACCCCGCCGCCGTCATGTCCGTGTGGATCTCGCGCAGCGTGTGCCAGTCGAAGCCGCCGGGGCCGATGCCCAGCACGGGCGCGCGCGGGTTGCCGCCCAGGCGCTGCGCCCAGAACTGCACCGTCAGCGTGACGCGCGCGGGGGAGGCGCGGCGGGCGAGGCGGCCCGCGCGCCCGGGCCCGCGCACTGCGCCCAACGGCGCGCCCATGATATAGTTCATGCGGGCGCGGACGCGAGGCGGCCGGACCGCGTCGCGCTGCGGGTGCCGACGCCGGCGCCGGCGGCGCCGCCACCGGCGACGGCGCGGGCGCGCGGGGGCGACGTCGCCGCGACGAGCGCGTCGCCGCGGGCGTCGTCCGGGCCGGACGACGCGGGCGCGGGCGCCGGCGGAAGCGGCGCGGGCGCGGCGGGAGGCGGCGCGCCGAGGGGCGGCGCGGGGCCTCCTCCGTGCGCGTGGCGCGACGGCGGCGTCACCGCCGACCGCACGCACGCCGCGACCGCGTCCCACGCGGACGGCGGGCACGCGGCGAGGAGCGTGAAGATCGCGACGATCAGCCCGAGTACCCCGAGCAGTGTCGTGGGGTCCATGCACGGCGCGCAGCCGCGCGCGTCCTGGGGGAGGACGCTGACGGCGGCGGAGGTTTGGGGGCTCCGCCTCCGCCGCGCAGCGGAGTTTTTTTGGGGCGGCGCATCCGTTACATTCAAACCTACGCGAGCAGGTTTGCGTCAGCGTTCGCCGTCGTAGCGACGGCGACCGCGCCGGCGGGCACGGCGGAGCCGCTCGTCTGAGACGTGAGGGCAAAATACGGCACCGTCGCCACATAGTTCGTGCCTCCTGCCGACGTCACGTGTCGGTTTCCCGACGGCGACGTGGACGCGGGGTACAGCGAGAACGAGTTGTTCTGCAGCCGCGCGATGCTCGTGGACGACGAGCTCGCTGCCGCGCCGCCGGACACCCACACGCCGCAAAAGAGCATCGACGACACGCCCGCCGTCGGCGCCGTCATGCCCGTGCACCCGGTCACGTCTACGTTCGTCAGCTCGTCCGTGTACTCGAAGCCGGACGCCGCGGGATTCGCCATCGCCACGACGAACGGGGCGCCCGTCGACGCGGCGAAGCTCGCGGTCTGCACCGCCTGCGACAGCGCGCACGATCGGATCGCAATGTTAGCGCACGAGTGCGGCGTCGCGGTTCCGTTGTTGATCACCACGCACGCGCCGGCCGCTGAGGCTTGTACGGACATCGAGATCCCGGACCCGCCCGCCGCGGCCGCGAGCGCTTGTCCGCCCGTCGGGCACAGCGTCATGGTGCAGTGGGCGGCCGCTGCGAGCGTGGTTTGATCGGGCGAGTACTGCAGCAGGTTGTACGTCCCGTTGTAGTTTTGGTTGCCGCCCGCGCCTGAGCCGACGATGCCTGCCAGCGTGACCTGCGCGTTCTCGAACGCGGGCACGAGGGGCCCGACGTACGTAACGAAGCCCGTCCCGGCGCTGTACGACAACGCGGCGTCGATGCCTGCTATGGGCGTCTGTTGCCACGCCGCGAGGAGGGCGAACGCGGCCGACATCCCGTTCGCGCCGACGGCCGGAAAGTTGGCTGTCGCGTTCTTCGCGAGCTGTGTGTTGAGGTTGCACCCCTCCACGACGACGTTCTGCGACCCCTGGATGAACACGGGCAGCGCGGCGCCGGTCACGTTGCACGCCGTGAGGTTCGCGCCGGTCACGTTTACGAGCGAGATGCCGACGCCGTCGTTCCAGCTGGTGTGCGCGTCGCACTTGAAGCCGATCACATCGTTGTCCGAGTCGTCGTTGCCGGTGACGCCAGCCATGACGCCCACCTGGTTGTTGTACGTGGCGCAACCCGACATGGAGCACTCCGACGTGTACGGCGTCGCGCCCTGCACGGGGCCGCCGTAGAACTCGAAGCCGGTGTACGTACACCACGACACGCAGTCGACGACGCGGAGGCGCGAGCCGGCGACGCGCAGGCCCGCGGCGCCGAAGAACCGGCACCCTGACACGATCCCCGTCTCTGCGATGCCTGTGCTGGTGTTGATGGAGTTGATGTCGAGCAGCGGGATGGAATACCCGGTCCACGGCGGCGGCACCAGCGCGAACAGGAAGGTGATGTCGCTGACGCGCACGCGCGGGACCTGCGTCGCGCTCACGTTGGCCGCCGTGCCCGTCGCGGCGGGCCAGCCGTTCAACCAGAGGCCGCTCCCGATGCTCGCGGGGTTCACGCCGATGAGGATGCCCGCCGTCTTGATCACGACGCCGTCTGTGAGCGCGATCAGCGCCGCGGTGCCGTACGCGTCGACGTACAGGTTGTACACCGCCGCGGGCGAGATGACGTACGTGCCCTGCGTAAACAGCACGGTGCCGCCGCCACCCTTCAGCGCGGACGTGAACGCCGCGGTGTCGTCCGTGACGCCGTCGCCCGCGGCGCCGTACGTGCGCAGTGTGGGGATGGACGGCGCCGCGGCGACCGAGCCGCGGCGCGGGTACGCGGGCGCGGAGCCGACGATGGACATCTTCCCGCGCGCGTCCGCGTCTTTCAGATCCGCACACGTCTTCAACTGCGCGGCGGAGGCGGAGGTGTCAACCACGGTGCGCCGTGGTTGACAGCTCCGCACGTCCGGCAGCGTCGCGGATGGGCGACCCGAATGAGTTCCCCCGCGGCAACGACGACGCCGCGTTCGCCGACCGCGTCGCCGTGGCCCGGCTGCGCCGCGAACGCGCGGAGGCCGTCGTCGCGCAGCGCGCGCGCGAGCGCGCGGACGCTGCAGCGGCGGCCGCCGCGGCGGCGGCGGCTGCCGCGGCCGCG
>Ga0302196_10001549_pt1 | contig 21929 bp, 15 predicted proteins | sample II_Bog_N1_3_FD_198794 | JGI IMG/M metagenome (GOLD analysis project Ga0302196, IMG submission 198794) | Peat permafrost microbial communities from Stordalen Mire near Abisko, Sweden - II_Bog_N1_3 | ecosystem: Environmental > Terrestrial > Soil > Wetlands > Peat | place: Sweden: Abisko...
CGGCAGACCGTCCTGCTGAATAATGGCCTCGCCGGGCGGGTGCAGGAGATCAATCATCAGGTCGTCACCCAGGTGGTCTGGGACGACGCTGTCCAGCACCTGGACAATCAGTTCGATCCCGAGTGGGCCAAGTCCAACATCGGCGCCTTCCTGTTCACCACCGATGGCTTCGATGGGGCGACGGTGCTGGACGGGGCCAATCAGCCGATCTACGCCATGCGCGGCGGTCTCGACGTCGATGCGGCCATCTTCGGCAAGCCGGGCGCCGCGGCCTGGCCTCTAGTCGACTGGGTGCGCCGCGCCGAAGCGCGCCGGCCCGCCATCGCCGCGCAGGACTGGCAGAGGCTGATGAAAACGCCGGTCCAGGCCAGCGCCTTCGCCCGCGCCGATGGCCGCCTGCAGCTGGTCACCGCCACCCTCGTCCAGCCCGATTTCGGCCATTTCACCCCCAAGTCTCCGCACGCGCCGATCGTGATTTCGATCCGAAATCTCGACGACAATTTTGTCTCGTCGCTGGGCGCGCGTTTCATGCTCAAGGACCTGCGGATCGCCGGTCCCGGTGAGGCGGGCGGCGTGCCGCTCAGCGGCCCGGCCGGCGAGATGTTGGGGCGCCTGGTGTGGACCCCTGATCGCCCTGGCGACGACGTGCTGCGCGAAGGCCTGCCTCTGATCGGCGTGTTTTTGTTACTGCTGGGTCTGGTGGCGCGGACCCTGATCCGCCAGGCCGCCAGGGCCGCGAAAGCGCTCGTGGAGAGCGAGGCCAACGCCTCTCACCTGGCCTTGCACGATTGCTCGACCGACTTGCCCAACCAACGGCTGTTCGACGACCGCCTCGCCCAGGCGGTGACCCAGGCGCGCCGCGCCCGCCGGCAGATGTCGGTGATGCTGATCGAGATCGACCGGATCCAGGACGGCGTCGACCGGCTGGGCCAGCAGACGGGCGATGAATGGGCCAAGCTGCTCGGCCAACGCCTGCGCGAAGTCTGCCGCGCCTCCGAAACCCTGGCCCGGCTGAGCGCCGAACAGTTCGCGGTGATCCAGCCGGATGGGTCCGCCGCCTCCGCCTCGGCCCTGGCCGAGCGGATCATGGTCGCCTCCAAGACCGCGATGCGGCTCAGTTCGGGGCGCATCCAACTTAGCTGCTCGATCGGCGCGGCGGTGGCGATGGACGCCGAGGTCGAGCCGGCCGAGCTGCTCCGTCAGGCCGGTGTCGCCCTGTTGCGCGCCCGCGAACTGGGCGGCGATCAGTGCTGCTTCTTCGAAACCGAAATGGACGCCGCCCAGAAGCTGCGCCGCGTCCTGGAATCGGACCTGCGCCAGGCGCTGATCGAGGACGCCCTGGAGATCCATTACCAGCCCCAGGTCGACGCCAATGGGGTGATTATCGGCCTGGAAGCCTTGGCGCGCTGGAACCATCCCGAACGCGGGCTGATTTCGCCGGCCATCTTCGTCCAGATCGCCGAGGAATCCGGCCTGATCGGGCCGCTCGGCCTGTTCACGCTCAAGCGCGCGTTCCAAGACAGCCGGCGCTGGCGTGACCTGAGGGTGGCCATCAACATGACCGGCTGTCAGATCAATCTGCCCGGCCTCGTCGATGACGTCAGGGCGCTGCTGTCCAGGCTGGACGTGCCGGCCGAGCGGTTCGAGCTGGAGATCAACGAGGCGGTGCTGCTCGAAAACAACGACAACACTCAGTCGGTGCTCAAACAACTGAAGACCCTGGGCCTGACCGTGGCCCTGGACAATTTCGGCTCAGGTCCCAGCCGGCTGAGTCAGCTTCGCCGCTATCCGATCGACAAGCTGAAGATCGACCGCACCTTCGTCAGCACCCTTGGCATCGACCCCGAGGCCGACGCGGTGGTCGAGGCGTTGGTCAAGCTGGCGCGGGCCTTCGATTTCGACGTGATGGCGGAAGGGGTCGAGACCCTGGATCAGCGCAATCGACTGCTCGCCGCCGGCTGCGCCAAGGCTCAGGGCTTCCTGTTCAGCCGCGCCCTCGCCGCCGACGCCATGCAGGCCTTCATCAACGACTGCCCAACCCACGACGTCGAGGTCGAAACGGCGGTTACGCCGCCCGGTCCAGCTCGTCGCTGATCACCAGGAAGCTCACCAGATTGGCGACGCCGAAGGTGTTGGCGATGGCCACGTCGGTGGCGTCGCGACCGCGGGCCATCAGCACCCGTCCGATCCGGGGTCGATTGTTGCGCGCGTCGAAGGTATGCCACTTGCCATCCAGCCAGACCTCGAACCAGGCGCTGAAATCCATCGGCAGCAACAACGGCACCCCGATATCGGCCAGATAGCCGGTGCAGTAGCGGGCCGGAATGTTCATGCAGCGGCAGAAGGCGATCGCCAGGTGGGTGTAGTCGCGGCAGACGCCCAGCCCCTCATAATAGGCGTCATAGGCGGTCTTGGTCGGCCGCGCGTGCTGATAGCCGAAGGTGATATGGTTGTGCACGAAGTCGCAGATCGCCTGGACCCGCGCCCAGCCCGGCGGCGAATGCTGGAACAGCGACCAGGCCAACTCGCTCAGCCGATCGGTCTCGCAATAGCGGCTGCCTAACAGATAGACGACCACATCGTCTGGCAGGTTCTGCACCTCGTCCTGCATCGCCTGGGGATGGACCTCGTCGGGAAGGCCGTCGTCATTGACGATGAAATCCGCCGACAGGGTCAGCCGCCCGGCCGGAGCCATGACCCGGCTGACAATATTGCCGAACCGATCGATATATTGATGCACGTCGATCATCGGATCGGTGCGTAGCCAGTCGGGGGATTCCAACCGATCCTGGCGCGAGGGATGCACGCTCAGCGTCAACAGCATCGGAACCGGCGCCGGGCAGTCATAGGTGATCTCGAAGCCGGTGCGGATTCGCATGGTAGTCTCCAAAAAGGGCGGCCCCAAAAGGTCGGGTCCAGACGGCGAGCGGTGAAATCCGTCGGCCAAGCACAGGCCAACGATTCAGCTCAGAGGAAGTTGCACAGTTGTATGGTTGTCCGTGTGAACCTCGACCTCGACGTCCATACCGATGAAATCTTCAGCCGCGCCTGACCATGTCCCGTGCAGTGGGGTGGCTTGCCGCGGGTCTCGGGTGATCGCCACGCGCACCAGATCGGCGTTGCCGACCAGGCCGTTGGTCGGGTCGAACTCGACCCAGCCGCAGGCCGGAAGATAGACGCGGACCCAGGCGTGGGTGTGTCCGCCCCCGATCCGGCCCACCGTCGGACCCGCATAGGGGCTGAAGATATAGCCGGAAACAAAGCGCGCCGCGAGGCCGAGACTGCGCGCCGCGTCGATCATCAGCACGGCGAAGTCCCGGCAGGTTCCCTGGCGCAGGGCCAGGGTCTGGCGCGGCGTTTGGGCCGGGCCCTCCAGCCGCTTGCGATAGCGGAAATCGGCATAGATGGCCTGGGTCATCTCGCTGAGCAGGCTCTGAAGGGAGGTCGCGCCGTCCGGCCGCAGGAATCGGCGCGCCCAGCGATCGATCTCTCCCTCGGGGTCGACATGCGCCCGCTCCATTGAGGGCGCGAGGTCGGGCGCGTCGTCTGTGTCGTAGGCGAATGGCGCCACGCCGGAATAGAGCGCGATCTCGCCGTCCGCGCCGGCGAAAGCCGGCAGCGGCGTGTGTTCAAGCCGGGCCCGTGCGTCGAAGCTGAGCTCGCTGGCCCGGCCGGCGAACTCGGCGACGCCCACGCAGTTGCCGAACACGTCGTGCACGTAGCGCAGGCGTGACGGCGCGGGGCCGATGGTCACGTCGAATGACAATAGCCGTTGATCATAGCTCTCGCGCGGGCGAAGCATCATCCGGTGTTCGCCCAGACCCACGGGCCGTCGGTAGTGATAGCGGGTCAGATGACGGATCGAGAGGATCGACATCTCCATGACCTGGGCCGATTCAACGCGCGCGTCGAACCCATTGCTGGGCAGCGACGATCCGTCGCCGGTTGTTGTGTCAAATCCGGGCGGAACTTCGCCGATGCTGCTCATCGGCGATCACGCCGGCCGGGCGATTCCGACGGGCTTGGATGGCCTTCGCCTGGCGCCTGAGGCGCTGGATCTGCACATCGCGTGGGATATCGGGGTCGCTGGCCTCGGCCAACGCCTGTCGGGCGCGCTCGACGCCTGTTTCATCCGTCAGTCCTATTCGCGGCTGGTGATCGACTGCAACCGCCGCCCCGGCGACCCCGCCTCGATCCCCGCGGTGAGCGATGGGGTGGTCATTCCCGGCAACGCCGATCTGAGCCCCGCCGCCGCCGACCTGCGCCGCGCGGCGATCTATCAGCCCTATCAGGACGCCATCGCCGCCGCCCTAGACGTCCGCGCCGCGGCCGGCCACGCCACCTGGCTGGTTTCGCTGCATAGCTTCACGCCGCAGTTGAACGGTCTGGCGCGGCCCTGGCGGATGGGGGTGCTGCACCGGGACGATTCGGCGCTGTCCCGACGGGTGCTGGCCCTGCTGCGCCGCGCGCTGGGCGAGGGCGCCGGCGACAACCAGCCCTATCGTCTCGACGAGACCGACAACACGGTGCCGCTGCATGTCGATCCGCGCGGTCTCGACTATCTGGAGCTGGAGGTGCGGCAGGATCTGATCGCCGATCCGATAGGCCAGGAGGCGGCGGCGAGCCTGCTGGCGCCGCTGTTCATCGAGGCGCTGGCGTCAGTCTGAGGGCGGAGGACTGACCAGCTGAAGCGTGTGGCGGGCGATCATCGCTTCCTCGTCGGTCGGGATCACCCAGACCCGCACCCGGCTGGAAGCGGCGCTGATCAAGCCGGCGCCGGCGGCGTTGGCGACCGGATCAAGCATCGCCCCAAGCCAGGCCAGGCGCTCGACCGCCGCGGCGCGAATCTCGGGCGCGTTTTCGCCGATGCCGGCGGTGAACACCAACCCGTCCAGTCCGCCCAGGGTCGAGGTCAAGGCCCCCGCCTGGCGGGCGATCTGCAGCACGAACAAGGCCACAGCCTCCGCCGCGTGAGGATCATCGCTCGCCAATAGGGCGCGCATGTCGCTCGACAAGCCGGAGACGCCGAGCAGGCCTGACTGGTGGTAGAGCAGGGCCTGCACCTCATCGACCGACAGGCCGGCCTGCTGTTGCAGATAGAGCAGCACCCCCGGATCGATCGCGCCGGGCCGTGTGCCCATCATCAGCCCGTCGAGGGTGGAGAAGCCCATGGTGCTGTCGAGGCTGCGGCCGCCCTCAATCGCGCAAAGGCTGGCCCCCGCGCCCAGATGGGCGACGATCACCTTGCCGGCATGCAGCGTGGGATCGAGCTGCTCCAGCCGGCCGGCGACGAACTCATAGGACAGACCGTGAAAGCCATACCGGCGCACGCCCCGGTCGTACCAGATCCGAGGCAGGGGCAGTCGCGTGATCAATTCGGCCTGACGATGGTGGAAGGCGGTGTCGAAACAGGCGATCTGGGGCAGGCCCGGCCGCGTCGCCATGGCCGCGCGCACGGCGGCGACGTTGTGCGGCTGATGCAGGGGGGCCAGCGGGCTGAGGGATTCAAGCGCTTCCAGCACCGGCCCATCAACGATCACAGGCCCGCTGAATTTCGCGCCGCCGTGGACGATGCGGTGGCCGATGGCGATCAGCCGGTCCTCGCCCAGATGCGCGTCGATCCAGGCCAGCAGCGGCCCAAGCAGGGCCTCGTGGTCAATCGCCGCGCCGGCGGGCCAGCGCTGTTCGGTCAGCACGGCGCCGCGCGCGTCCTTGGCCACCATGTGCGGGGCCGCGCCGATTCCCTCGATCTGGCCGTGCGCCACCGGCGCCAGGCTCCGCCCGTCGATCTCATACAGGGCGAACTTCAGGCTGGAGGAGCCGGCGTTCAGGGTGGCGATGGCCTCGGTCACGCCTTGACCTGCGGCGCGGCGGTCTGGGCGTGGTGCGCCATCAGCACGGCGACCGCGCAGGAAGAAATCCGGGCGGTCTCGGGGTCCGCGCGGCTGGTCAGGATGATCGGGACCCGCGCCCCGACCACCACACCGGCGGCGTCGGCCCCGGCCAGGAAGGTCAGCTGCTTGGCCAGGATATTGCCGGAGATCAGGTCCGGCACGATCACGATGTCGGCCTTGCCGGCCACCGACGAGACGATGTGCTTCTCCTTGGCCGCCTCCAGGCTGATGGCGTTGTCGAAGGCCAGGGGCCCGTCGAGCAGGCCGCCGGTGATCTGGCCCCGGTCGGCCATCTTGCACAGGGCGGCGGCGTCGAGGGTCGATTGCAGTTTTGGATTGATCGTCTCGACCGCCGACAAGATGGCCACGCGCGGGCGGGCCTCGCCGAGCACATGGGCCAGGTCGATCGCGTTCTGCACGATGCTCTGCTTGTCCTCCAGGGTGGGGGCGATGTTGATCGCCGCGTCGCTGATCATCAGCGGTCGTGGATAGCGGGGCACGTCCATGATGTAGACGTGGCTGATCCGCCGCGCGGTGCGTAGGCCGGTGGCGGCGTTCATCACCTCGTGCATCAGCTCGTCCGTGTGCAGCGAGCCCTTCATCAACAGCTGGGCCTCGCCAGCGGCGACCAGGGCGACGGCGCGGGCGGCGGACGCGTGGCTGTGCGGTGTCGGCTCCAGCCGATAGCCAGAGATGTCGGCGCCGATCGCCTCGGCGGCGGCGCGGATCTTGGCCGGCGGCCCGACCAGGATCGGGATGATCAGTCCATGGATCGCCGCCTCGACCGCCGCGCCCAGCGCCGCCTCATCGCAGGGGTGAGCCACCGCGGTCGCCACCGGCGCCAGATCCGCGCAGCGCCGGATCAGTTCCAGCCGCCAGCCGTGGGTGGTGATGGCGTCCTGCGATGGTGACATGGTCAGACTCCCGAGAAAGGCCGAAATCGTTTTGATCAGAACGTCGTCGCGCGACGCCGATGTGACAGCGGCGCCGGCCATCGTCTCGCTGGGTCGCATTTGCGTCTTGCGCGCCGCGGTCCAGCCTATAGGGCTTAGGTCTTCCCCAGCCGATGCCGATCCTGACTATGCGCCTGAAACTTCCCGCTGGATTTGATCCATTTCTATTGGCCCTGGTCAGCGTGGTGACGGTCGCCAGCCTGCTGCCGTGCCGGGGGCTGGCGGCGACCGTGTTTGGGCGGATGACCGTGGCCGCCATCGCCCTGCTGTTCTTTCTGCACGGCGCCAAGCTGTCGCGCGAGGCGATCGTCGCCGGGATCAGCCATTGGCGTCTGCATCTGCTGGTCGCCGCCTCGACCTTTGTGCTGTTCCCGATCCTGGGCCTGGGCGTGCAGGCGCTTGGCCATGGGTGGATGAACCCCCAGATCGCCGCTGGCCTGTTGTTCCTGTGCCTGCTGCCCTCCACCGTGCAGTCGTCGATCGCCTTCACCTCGATCGCCGGGGGCAATGTCCCGGCCGCGGTGTGCAGCGCCTCGGCCTCCAACCTGGTGGGGATCTTCATAACCCCGGTGCTGGTCGGCCTGCTGATGGGGGCCCACGCCGGGGCTGGCGACACCCTGCATTCGATGGAGGCCATCGCCCTACAGCTGCTGGCGCCGTTCATCCTGGGCCACCTGTCGCGTCCGCTGACCGCCAAGGTCCTTGGGGCGCACAAGAAGGTGGTCAATCTGGTCGACCGAGGCTCGATTCTGATGGTGGTCTATTCGGCCTTTAGCGCCGCGGTGGTCGACGGCCTGTGGCGCAAGCTGTCGGCGCTCGATCTGGCGGTCGTGCTGGGCATGGACGGCCTGATCCTGGCCGTGGCGCTGGTTTGCACCACCTGGGCGGCGCGTGCGTTCGGCTTTTCGCGCGCCGACGAGATCGCCATCGTCTTCTGCGGTTCGAAGAAAAGCCTGGCCTCCGGCGTGCCCATGGCCGGGGTGCTGTTCCCCGCCGCGGCGGTCGGTCCGATCATCGTGCCGCTGATGCTGTTTCACCAGATGCAGCTGATGGTCTGCGCGGTCTTGGCCCGTCGCTACGCCGCCGGGACGGCGCGCCAAGCGGCCGAAATCGGAACGATTAGTTCGTCCACACACCGCTAAGGCTCCGCTGCAACCAAAACCAGCCGCTGGCGTTATCGGCTGTCTGGTGGCGCACACGGCTGTGCGTCCGCCCAGGGGGAAGTCATGGCGTCTGGGTCGAGCGAGGCCGCGCTGGTGTTGAGCGATCCCCGCGAGTCAATGCTCGACTTCATGGCGGGCGGGGGCGAGATCGGCGCCTTGATGCGCGCACATGACTGGTCGACCAGTCCGCTCGGCCCCGTCGCGTTCTGGCCCCAGTCGCTGAAGACCTCAGTCAGCACCTGCCTGGAATGCGCGTTTCCGATCCTGGTGTGGTGGGGACCGCAGCTGGTCATGCTCTATAATGACGAGTATCGGATGATCCTTGGCTCGGAGAAACATCCGGCCGCCCTCGGCGCGCCTGGACAGGCGATCTTCCCCGAGCTCTGGGACCTGATCGGCCCGATGCTCGGCCAAGTGCTCCGCGAGGGGCGGGCGACACGCTCTCGCGATCTGCTGCTGGTGATGAACCGTCACGGCTACGACGAGGAGACCTATTTCTCCTTCTCCTATTCGCCGATCCGCGACGAATCCGGCGGGGTGGGTGGGGTGTTCACCCCGGTGTTCGAGACCACCGGGCAGGTTGTCGGTGAGCGGCGCCTGCGAACGCTGCGCGATCTAGCCGCCCGATCCCGACCTGAAAGCCTGGAAGCGGCGGCCCGCGCGGCGGCCGAGGCCCTGGCCGAAAACCCCTATGACATCCCGTTCGCCATGATCTATCGGATCGATCATGAAGCGGACGCGGCCAGGCTGATTGGCGCCGCTGGGATTGAACCTGGGGCCCCGGCCGCGCCCCTGACTATCGCGCTCGGTGAGGGCGCCGATCACGACTGCGCGCTGGTTCAGGTGGCCCAAGGCGGCCCGGCGCGGGTGGTCGACGACCTGGCGCGACGCTTCGCCGAGCGGCCGTGCGGCGCCTGGCCCGAGCCGCCCGCCTCGGCCTTGGTGGCGCCGCTCACCCTGGCTGGTCGCGATCGTCCGACCGCACTCTTGGTCGCCGCGATCAGCCCCAGGCGTGCGCTCGACGATGAGTATCGATCGTTCTTCGATCTGGCGGCCGGCCAGATCACCAAGACCATGGCCGAGGTGCTGGCCTATGAAGAGGAGCGCCGCCGCGCCGAGGCCCTGGCCGAGATCGATCGGGCCAAGACCCAGTTTTTCTCGAATGTCTCGCACGAGTTCCGCACGCCCCTGACCCTGATGCTGGACCCGCTGGAGGCTCTGTCCGAGGCGGAGCCCGGCGCCCTGACCGACGATCAGCGCGCCAAGGTCGATCTGGCCCGCCGCAACAGTCTGCGTCTGCTCAAGCTGGTCAATACGCTGCTCGATTTTTCGCGCATCGAGGCCGGTCGGGCCCGGGCGGCGTTCCAGCCGGTGGACTTGGCCCGCTTCACGGCGGAGCTTGCCTCCAATTTCCGCTCCGCCACCGAGCGCGCTGGACTGGCCTTGACGGTTGACGCCGTCGGTCTCGACCAGCCGGTGTTTGTCGACCCGGATCTGTGGGAGAAGATCGTCCTCAACCTTGTCTCCAACGCCTTCAAGTTCACCTTCGAGGGTGAGATTCGGGTGGCGGTCGGCGCGTCGCCCGACGGCCGATCGGCGGTGCTGACGGTCAGCGACACTGGCGTGGGCGTCCCGGCCCATGAATTGCCCAACCTGTTCAAACGCTTCCACCGAGTTGCGGAAACCCACGGCCGCTCGCTGGAAGGCTCGGGTATCGGATTGGCCTTGGTTCAGGAGCTGGTGGGGCTGCATGGCGGGACGGTGACCGCCGACAGCGCGCCCGGTGGCGGGGCGACCTTCACCGTCTCAGTCCCCCTCGGTAAGGATCACCTGCCAGCTGACCAGATCATTGAGAGCGCCCCGATCCCGGCGACGCCCGGCGCGCGCGGCTTTGTCGCGGAGGCCCTTCGATGGCTGCCGGAGCCGATCAAGGCCACCGCGGAGTCTGTAGAGCCGGACGCCTCCGCCAAGGCCGCAGGTGCGGGACAGGCGCGCCGCCGGGTGCTGGTCGCCGACGACAACGCGGACATGCGCGGCTATGTCCAGCGTCTGCTGGAGGAGCGTGGCTATCAGGTTGAGGTGGCGGCGGATGGCGCCCAGGCCCTGGCCCAAGCCTCGCGCGACCCGCCTGACCTGATCTTGTCCGACGTGATGATGCCGGGTCTGGACGGCTTCGCCCTGATCGAGCGATTGCGCGCGCAAGACGCGACCCGCACCTTGCCGGTGATCCTGTTGTCCGCCCGCGCCGGCGAAGAGGCTCGTATCGAAGGGCTGAACGCCGGCGCCGAGGACTATGTGGTCAAGCCTTTTTCGGCGCGCGAGTTGTTCGCCCGGGTTGATTCCGCGATCAAGCTGGCCGACACCCGCCGGGCGGCGGCGGCGCAGCTGCGTGAGGAGAATCTGCGTATGCGCCGCCTGTTCGAACAGGCGCCGGGATTCATCTGTATTCTGTCAGGACCTGAGCACGTGGTCGAGTTCGCCAATCTGGCCTGCGAGCGGACGTTTGGCGGCCGTCGTCTGATCGGTCGGTCAGTGGTCTCAGCCATGCCGGAAGTTGAATCGCAGGGTTTCATCGGTCTGCTTGACGGCGTCTACCGCAGTGGTGAGCGATATGTGGGTCGCCAGGTTCCGTTGAAGCTCAATCGACCGGACAGCGAGGAGGTCGACACCGTCTATCTCGATTTCATCTATGAGCCGGTGATCGACGCCTCGGGCCAAGTGACCGGCATTTTTGTCGAGGGCCATGACGTCACCGACCGACATCGCAACGAGCAGCACCTGCATCTGATGATCGAGGAGCTGAACCACCGGGTGAAGAACACCTTGGCCATCGTTCAAGGCATCGCGCAGCAGACGTTTCGCGCGCCCGGAGATCCCGAAGAACGGCGCCGCGCCTTTGATGGGCGATTGTCGGCCCTGGCGGCGGCGCACGGACTGCTGACCCGCGCTAATTGGGAGTCGGCCGATCTGCAGTCGCTGGTCACCGCCGTGTTCGCCGCCCACAACGACAACACCGAGCGATTCAATGTCGACGGGCCTCCGGTGAAACTCGAACCGAAGACGGCGGTCACCTTGGCCATGGCCTTCCATGAGTTGTGCACGAACGCCACCAAATACGGCGCCCTGTCGGTGGAGCCCGGATCGGTCGACCTGTCTTGGCGCATCAATCCGGGGCCAGCGCCGCGTATCAGGCTCTGCTGGACTGAGCGCGGCGGTCCGCCCGCGGCGGCGCCGACCCGCAGGGGCTTCGGCTCGCGGATGATTGAAAAAGCCCTGGCGAGCGAACTGAACGGCCAGGTTCGGCTGCGCTTCATCGAGGCCGGCCTGGAATGCGAAATCGACGCGCCTTTGCCGGCGATCCCCGGAACCACGACCCGACTTGGAGGCGAGGCATGAGCCTGCTCAATGGCCTGAAAATTCTGATCGTCGAGGATGAGCCGATCGTGGCCATGATGGTCGAGGACATGCTGATCGACCTTGGCGCGGAAGCGATCGGACCCGCCTCGACCCTGGATGGCGCGCTGGATCTGGCCCAGACGGGCGGCTTCGACGCGGCCATCCTCGACCTCAATCTCAACGGCGAGCGTACCGGCGGGGTGGCCGACATCCTGCGTCGGCGCGGCCTGCCGTTCGTCTTCGCCACCGGCTATGATTCAGGCGGCGGCGTCGCCCTGGGCGGCGCCATCGTGCTGCAGAAGCCCTATCGGGCAGAGCAGATGGAGACCGCCCTGGGCAAGGCGATGGCCGCCGCGGCGCTGAGCACAGGATCCTAGCTGCCCGCCACGTCCTTGGCCGCCAGGGTCGAGGAGCCGCGCCAGATGTCGATGCCGGCGTCGCTGGCGTGATGGTCGATCAGGGCCAGCTCCTCGGGGGAGAAGCCAAGGTTGTTCACCGCGGCCAGCGAATCCTCCAGCTGTGCTACCGTGCGGGCGCCGATCAGGGCCGAGGTCACCTTCGGATCGCGCAGCACCCAGGCGATGGCCATCTGGGCCAGGGTCTGGCCGCGGCCCTTGGCGATGTCGTTGAGGGCGCGGATGCGGGCGAGATTGGCTTCGCTCAGCTGATCCTTGGCCAGCGACCCGCCCTTGCTGGCCCGGGTGTTTTCGGGCACGCCGTTCAGATAGCGATCGGTCAGCAGCCCTTGGGCCAGGGGCGAGAAGGCGATGCAGCCGACGCCCAGCTCGTGCAGGGTGTCGAGCAAGCCCTCTTCCTCGATCCAGCGGCTGAGCATCGAATAGGACGGCTGGTGGATCAGCAGCGGCACGCCCTCGGCCTTGAGGATGGCGTGGGCCTTGCGGGTCAGCTCGGCCGAATAGGACGAGATGCCGACATAGAGCGCCTTGCCCTGGCGATGCAGGTGGGCCAGGGCGCCCATGGTCTCCTCCAGCGGGGTCTTAGGGTCGACCCGGTGCGAATAGAAGATATCCACATAGTCGAGCCCCATGCGCTTGAGGCTCTGATCACAGCTGGCGATCAGATATTTGCGCGAGCCGCCGACGTCGCCATAGGGACCCGGCCACATGTCCCAGCCGGCCTTGGTCGAGATCACCAGCTCATCGCGGTGGGTCGCAAAATCGGTGGCCAGCACCTTGCCGAAATTCTCCTCGGCCGAGCCGTAGGGCGGGCCGTAATTGTTGGCCAGGTCGAAGTGGGTCACGCCGAGGTCGAAGGCGCGGCGCAGGATCGCGCGCCCGGTCTCGAACACGTCGGCGCCGCCGAAATTCTGCCACAGGCCCAGCGACACGGCCGGCAGGTCCAGCCCGCTCAGCCCCGTGCGGCGATAGGGCATGCGGCCGTCATAGCGGGCGGCGTCGGCGGCGTAGGGGGGCTCGAACGACATGCGGACTCTCCTGGGTAAGCGGTGTCATGGGCTTGGCCCGATCGCTGGCGCCGGGTCAAGGGCGCGCGTGTCTGTCTAGAGCCCTTACTGACCAGGTCGAATCGACCTGGTCAAAGAAAAAGGGCTCTAGATTAATGGGTTAGAGCATTTTCGGGCGGCGAGCCGTGTCCGCTTCGCCTGAAAATGCTCTAGCCCGCCGCGTCGAAAAGCGCACGCCCGGCGGCGGGGCTATCGGCTTTTCAATGTCGCTGCAGCGCCATTCTCAACTTCGCCGCCAGCTGACCGGAATCGAACGGCTTGCGCAGAATGCAATCATCGCTGGCCCCGGCCAGCGCCGCCGTGTCGGCGTAACCGGTGACGAACAGCACCGGCATTCGGCTGCGACGCGCCCGCACCTCGCGCGCGACCTCAGCGCCGTTCATCCCGGGCATGGCGAAATCGACCAGCAGCAGGTCGATGGCCTCGTGCCGGTCGAGCACCTCGAGCGCCGCCCCGCCGCTGCCCGCCTCGATCACCTGATAGCCTTGGGCCTCCAGCATCGCGGCGGTGACCTCGCGCACCGCGCTGTCGTCGTCTACGACCAGCACCGTTCGATCGGACGCCGGCTCGGGACCAGCGAGCAACCGATCGACGGCGGACGCTGTGACCGCGCAATCGCTTCGAGGCAGATAGACGCGCACCAGGGCGCCTTCGCCGGGGCGGGTGTCGATGGTCACCCCGCCGCCGGACTGTTTGGCGACGCCGAAAACCTGGGACAAGCCCAGCCCGGAGCCGCGCCCGACCTCTTTGGTGGTGAAGAAGGGCTCGAACACGCGCTCGAGCACCTCGGGGGTCATGCCGCTGCCGGTGTCACGCACCGCGACCATCACATAGTCCCCTGGCGGAGGACCCTCCGGGCGATCCGGCGCGCCCAGAGTCACGTTGGCGGTCTCCACCGTCAGCGAACCGCCCACGGCCATGGCGTCACGCGCGTTGATCGCCAGGTTAAGAATCACCAGTTCGATCTGGGTCGGATCGATCAGGGCCGGCCACAGATCCGGCTGCAGGACGGTGCGCACCTGCACGCTGCCGCCCATCGTGCTTTGCAGCAGATCATGCATTCGCTGCACGGTCTCGTTCAGGTCGACGGCCTGTGGCTCCAGCTTCTGACGACGCGAGAAGGCCAACATCTGGGCGGTCAGCTGGGCGCCGCGCTCGGCGGCCTGGGCCATCATGCTCAGCCGCCGTTCCGTGGCGGGATCAAGCCGGGCCTTCTGCATCTGGCGGATGTTGCCCAGGACGACCATCAGCAGGTTGTTGAAGTCGTGAGCCACGCCCGAGGTCAGCTGCCCGACCGCCTCCAGGCGTTGCGATTGGCGCAACGCCGATTCGATGCGTTCACGCTCGGCGATCTGGGCGGCCAGCTGGCGATTGGCGCTCTCAAGCTCGGCCGTGCGCTGCTCGACGCGGCGCTCCAGCAACTCCTCCGCCTGAAGCTGCTCGGTGATGTCAGTGTCGGTGCCGAACCAGCCGGCGATCTGCCCCTCATCGTCCCAGAACGGACGGGCGCGGGACAGGAACCAGCGATAGCCGCCATCATGGCCACGCATGGGAAAGGTGTGTTCCCAGCCTTGGCCAAGTCGAACCGCCGCGAAATAGCCATCGCGGACGGCGTCCAGATGATCGGGATGAATAGCCGTGTCGCGGCTGGCGCTGTCTGGGTCGAAGCCGGTGAAATCGTACCAGCGCCGATTGAACCAGAAAATCTCACCGCCGGGACCCGCCATCCAGGCCAGCTGGGCGATCGACTCGGCCATGGTGCGAAAGCGCACCTCGGCCGCGCGGATGGTTTCGATTCGGTCCCGCGCCTCATATTGGCGCCGGCGACCGCGCAAGGCGGTGATCACCACGCTGACCAGGGTGGTCGGGTGGAACGGCCGCTCGAGAAAGCTGACATTGCCGAGCGCCTGGATGAACCTTCGCGCGGCGGGGTTGCGCTCAAGCCCGGCGCCGCGCATCGCCATGATGACGATCGGAAAGTCCGACCAGGCCGGCTGGGCCTCGATCCAGCGCACCAGGCCGGGATAGTCGTGCTCATGCAGCACTTCCTCGACCACCAGGGCGACGCCGGCTCCGGCGTCCAGCTGGCCCAGCAAGTCGGCCATGTCGACGCAGATATGCGCCTCCATGCGGGCCTCGGCCAGAATGGCGGCGACGATCTGGGCGTCACGGCCGACGGGCGCGAGCACCAGAGCGCACTGCGAGCCAAAAGCCAGGCGACGGCTCATGCGGACGCTTCACCCATCAGCCCCGCGCCAGGCCCGACAAAGTTGGGCACGCCCCGCAAGATGCCTTGGAAATTGCTCAGCGGCGGTCCCACGGTCAGGCCGCGCCCATCGATCTGGTATTCGCGGATGGTCTTCTCATGCTGGCCGGTGCGCTTCTTGATCACCGACATCGCCCGGCGAACCTCGCCCATCGCCTCGAAATAGCGCAGCAGCACCACCGAGTCGGCCAGATAGGTGATGTCGACGGGCGATTTCATCTCACCGATCAGCCCATGCTGAGCCACGGTCAGGAAGGTGGTGGCGCCGCGCCGGTTCAGGTACTGCAGCAGCTCATGCATGTGCAGCAGCAGGAAATGCTCCTCCGGCATCGCCGCCTGGTAGCCGTTCAAGCTGTCGACCACCACCGTGCGGATGTGGTTTTTCTCCACGCAATCACGCACGCGCGCGGTGAATTCGCCGGGCGATAGCTCCGCCGCATCGGTCTGCTGCAGCAACAGACGGCCATCGGCCTGCATTCGCTCCAGATCAAGGCCCAGCGCTCTGGTGCGGTCCAGCAGCAGGCCCAGCTCCTCATCGAACAGGAACAGGGCGGCCCGCTCGCCGCGTTCGATCGCCGAGACCGCGAACCGCAGCGCCAGCAGCGATTTGCCGGCGCCCGACGGCCCCAGGATCAGGCTCGACGAGCCCCGCTCCACGCCGCCGCCCAGCAGGGTGTCCAGGCCCTCGATCCCGCATGGGAGCGGGCCACGATCGAAGCTGTTCCTGTGCTCGGCCGAGACCAGGCGCGGATAGACCTCCAGCCCCCCGGTCTTGATGGTGAAATCGTGATAGCCGCCGCGGAATTTTCGACCACGATACTTGATCACCCGGACCCGCCGGCGCTCGGCGCCATATTCCGGGGCCAATTCCTCCAGCCGCACGACGCCGTGGGCGACGCTGTGCACCGTCTTGTCGAGGACATCGGTGGTCAGGTCGTCGAGCAGCAGCACGGTGGCGCGGTGGCGGGCGAAATAGTGCTTCAAGGCCAGCACCTGGCGGCGGTAGCGCAGCGAGCTTTGCGCCAGCAGCCGGATCTCAGACAGGCTGTCGATCACCAGCCGGACCGGCTTGGTGCGTTCGACCGCGTCGAAGATCATCCGCGTGGTCTCGCCCAGTTCAAGATCGGATGAATAGAGCAGGCTCTGCTGCTGCTTGTCATCGAGCAGGCTCTCGGGCGGGGCCAGCTCGAACACGTCCACGCCATCCAGCGACCAGCCATGCGAGGCGGCGGTGTCGCGCAGCTCGGCCTCGGTTTCGGACAGGGTGACATAGAGCCCGCGCTCGCCATTGCGCGCGCCCTCGCGCAGGAAGCTCATGGCGGTGGTGGTCTTGCCGGTGCCGGGACTGCCTTCCAGCAGGTAGACCCGATCACGGGCCAGGCCGCCGGCGAGGATATCATCCAGTCCCACTATGCCGGTCGAGGCGTCGGCGCCCCCCAAACGACGGTCGTCCATGCCGCGCAGACTCCAGGTTTCGCTCATCCACCGGCGACAACGCAGCAAAGCTCGGACCCGATCCCACCCATGGGGGGAAAAATAGCCAGCGGGTGTGCGGACGATCCGGCGCACGACAGACCACAGCGGCGGTGGCGGATCGCTTGGCCGCGTGGGGGCAGGACGGCTCAGACGGCGACGCCCATCTGTTCGGGATGGGCGTCGGACGTGGTCAATCTTTCGGAGGCCGACCCGTTCGCAGGTTCGGCGTCCTGGCCTAGGCCTCGCCCTCGGCGTCCGCGCTGGCCGCCGCCGGGGTTGAGGCGGCGCTGGTGGCGGTGGTCGATGACGGGGTCGACGTGGTCGTTGCGGCGCTATCGGTCGATGATGGCGCTGGCGGCGGCTCGCCGCCATGGCCGTGGTGGTGACGGTGGTGCGAACCCTGCGCCGCCAACTGGTTCAGCGTGGTGTCCAGCTGGTTGAGCGCGGTCGCCAGGCTCGAGGCCGTGGCGTTGGTCAGGCTGGAGGCGCTGGACGAGCTGGTCAGGCTGGTCAGCGACGTCGAGCTTGCGGTCGCCGTGGTCCCGTCGCTGGACAGGGCCGACTTGATCTCGTTCAGGGCGTTGGTCAGGTCGGTGACGCCCTGATTGAGCGAGGTGGTCGCCGTCGAACTGGTCGCCGTCCCGCTGGATGAGGTCGCGCCGCTTTGCAGCGAGGTGAGCAGGTTCAGCAGCTCGGCGTTGAACTGGCCTGCGGGGCTGAGCGGCGGCGGCCCGGACGCTTGGGTCGCGCCGCCGGACTGCACATTTTGCCCGGCGCTGGTGTCGCCCGAAGATGATGTTGCCGAGCTGGTCTGCGTCGACGCCAGCAGCGCCTGCAAGGCCTGCAGGGCGGAAGTGTTTGACGTGCTTGATATTTGCAATGTTGACTCCTGTTGAAGCGGGGTTTCGACGGCCCTGGCGTCGCACGCTGTGTTCGCGCCGATCTCGCCTTGGTCTTCAACAGGTAGCAAGCTCTGTGCAAGTTAACGACTGTTTCAGAGTGAAATAATTGACGCCATCTGGCGCCAATATCTGAACTCATTCAACCTTATGAGCTTTCATCGATTCTATATTCGGGTCCGATCAAGTATCGGTGTGGCTCGCCAACTGAGTCAGGTGGGCCTGGAAGGCGTCGATGATCTGCAAAACCGCCGGATTCTTGTAGTCCAAGGCGCTGCCGGGCGGCTCAGGGTGGACGAACATGGTCGCATTGGCCTCGAACACCAACACGCGTCCGTCGGGCGTCAGGCTGAAATCAACGCCGCAATAGTCAAGATCGAGGCGTTGGCCGATCGCGGCGAGGGCGGCGACGGCGCGGGCGCCGATCACCTGGTCCGGCGCCGCCAGAAACCGGCGCTCCTCGGCCTGCCGGTCGGGCTGCGGACCCATCCCCGCGCTCTCATAGTGCACCAGCCAATGGTCGCTGATCGCCCAATGATAGGGATAGGGCGCGCGGTTGATGAAGATCATCCGACCCTTGCGATAGAGGCCGTCCGCCGAGCGGTAGTCGCAGTACTGGGTGACATACAGATCCTGGCCGGCCAGCTCAGCGCCGAGGACCTGTAACGCCTCGTCGGTCTCGGCGCGCGCCAGGCCGCGCCCGCCATGCGAGCCGATCGGCCGCACCAGCACCGGACCCGACAGGCCGGCGCGAGCCACCGCCAGGTCGAGACCCAGCCGTTCGATCGTCTCGGCTGAGAGGCGCGCCGCGGCCGGGACCAGGACATCGGCGATATCGCCCAGCAGCTGCGGCGTGCGATCGCGGTGGGTGCGCGCGACCTTGGCCGGGTCGTTGAGCACCGGCCGGGCGCACCGCGCCAGGAACCGGCGCACCGGCTCGGCGCTGCCGACGGCCAGGTCGGGATCGCCGATGGTGTTGAACACCAGCTCATAGGGCGGCAGGGCGCCCCACTGGTCGTCGCGCGCATGCTCCATGTACCAGATCAGGCGGGTGTAGCGCTGCGGCGGCATGATGTGGCGATAGGGAATATTGCCGTCGGTCTGGGTGGCCAGCACCAGCACCGTCATCTGCGAATCGCGCGCCGGCTCGACATAGAGCGACTGGCGCCGATAGGCGGCGTCGAGCAGGTCCTGGGCCGCGGCTGGATCGCCGCTGCGCTCCGCCAGCGTGGCCAGGGTCTGGCTGGCCACCGCCTGGGCCGGCTCCAGCGCCAGGGCCTGGCCGGCGTGATGGCGCGCGCCGTCGTCGATGCCGACGCTCAGATAGAGCGCGCCCAGGCTGGCGTGCGCCGCGGCCAGGCCGGGCGCCAGGGCCAGGCATCGCTTGAAGCAGCGTTCGGCGTCGGCAGGCAGGTCCAGCTCGACATAGGCCTGGCCGAGGTTGAGGTGGGCGGCGGCGTCGTCCGCATGCAGGGCGGCGATCAGTTCGAGCTTGGCCAGCGAGGGGTCGGCAGCCTCGAGCGCCGCGACGGCCGCCTTGCGCACGCTGCGCGCCGCGGCATGGCGCGGCTCCAGCGCCAGGGCGCGCTCGGCCGCGGCGACCGCCTCGGCGGATCGTCCGGCCTCCAACAGCAGGCGCGCCAGCGCCGCCCACGGGCCCGGCGCGCGAGGCGCGCGCGCGCACAGGTCCTGGGCGGCTTCGAGGCTTTGCTGAGGCTGCGGCATGCGCTTTTCGGGAGCGAGATGAATCAGATCGGCAGGTTAGGCTGCGTGATCGTCATTCGCCATGTTGGCGATGGCGGCGCAGCGCCTACATTAGGGCCGCACGCCGCCGCCCAGGCACGGCGGCCAGCCACAGGAGCGCTTTTCGATGAAATACAAGCAACTCGGCCGCACCGGCCTGTTCGTCTCCGAGATCTGCCTGGGCGCGATGACCTTTGGCGGCAATGCTGACGCCGGCATGTGGGCGGCGATCGGCGCCCTGGACCAGGCTGCCGTCGACGATCTGATCGGCAAGGCCCTGGCCGCCGGGGTCAATTTCATCGACACCGCCGATGTCTATTCCTTCGGCCAGTCAGAGCGCCTGGTCGGTCAGGCGCTGAAGAACTTGGGCGTGGCGCGCAAGGACGTGGTCCTGGCCACCAAGGCGTTCGGGACCATGGGGCCGGGTCCCAATGACCGCGGCGCCTCGCGCGGGCACCTGATGGACTCGGTCCAGGGCAGTCTGGAGCGGCTGCAGATGGACCATATCGACCTCTACCAGATCCACGGGACCGACACGGTCACCCCGATCGACGAGACCCTGCGCGCGCTGGATGATCTGCGCAGCCAGGGCCTGATCCGCTATTTCGGCGTCTCCAACTGGGCGGCCTGGCGGATCGCCAAGGCCCTGGGGCTGAGCGAGGCCAAGGGTTATGGCCGCTTCGAGACCTTGCAGGCCTATTATTCGATCGCCGGGCGTGATCTGGAGCGCGAGCTGGTCCCGCTGATCGACGAGGAGCGCCTGGGCCTGATGGTCTGGTCGCCGCTGGCCGGCGGCCTGTTATCGGGCAAGTTCGGACCTGGCGCCAATACGCCCGAGGGCGCGCGGCGCTCGAGCTTTGACTTCCCGCCGGTCAACACCGACCGCGCCTGGCCGGTGGTGGCGGCGATGCGCGAGATCGGCGCGGCGCACGGGGTGTCGGTGGCGCGGGTGGCGCTGGCCTGGCTGCTGGCCAAGCCGCACGTGATGAGCGTGATCATCGGGGCCAAGACGGCGGCGCAGCTTGAAGACAATTTGGCCGCCACCACGCTTGATCTGACGACGGATGAATTGGTCGGGCTGGACCAGGTCAGCGCGCTGGAGCCGGAATATCCAGGCTGGATGCTGGCGCGCCAGGGCGAGGCGCGGATTCCCAAGCCGTTCAAGCCCGCCGAGTGAGCCTAGCCCTGCAAGGCGAAGTTGGTTAACATCGGCGCATGGAAAAGGGGCGCCTGGAGGCCTTCAGCGACGGGGTCATGGGGGTGGCGATCACCCTGATGGTCATTGAGCTGAAGGCGCCGGGCGTCGGCGCTGGACTTGCGGCGTTCAAAGATCTGGTGGTTGAGTTTCTCGACTACGTGCTCAGCTTCGTGTTTGTCGGGATCTACTGGAGTAATCACCACCACATGTTCAAGGCGGTCTCGCGGGTGAATGGCGCGATCCTGTGGGCCAATCTGTTTCTGCTGTTCTGGATCACCCTGTTCCCGTTCACCACCGCCTGGGTCAGTCGCGACCCGACGTCGTCGCCGGCCACGGCCACCTACGGCGTGGTGCTGCTGATGGCCGGCGTCGCCTACTATATCCTGCAGAGCCTGCTGATCGACGAGCAGGGCGTGGACTCGGTGTTGGCCAAGGCGGTCGGTTTCGACTGGAAGGGCAAGGCCTCGCCGATCCTCTATATCGCCGCCATTCCCCTGGCCTTCATCAGCCCGTGGATCGCTGACGGGCTCTACGTCGTGGTCGCCCTGATGTGGCTGGTCCCCGATCGGCGGATCGAGCGCGCCCTGACAGGGCCATAGAAGGCCTAAAGCAGGAGCCTGGCAGGGGAACCTCGTCCGACCCGGACCGTTAACCTCGCGGTGGGGTTATGTGGGCGTGATCGGCGAGTTTTTCGCCGCCGCCGAAGGGACAAAGCCATGACCGACGTGCCCGTCCAGGACCCCTCCGTCGCGGCCGAGTCGCCTCCGCCGCCCGATATCGACCAGCTGGCGGTCAACACCATCCGCACCCTGGCCATCGATGCGGTGGAGAAGGCCCAGTCGGGCCATCCCGGCGCGCCGATGGCCATGGCCCCGGTCGGCTTCACCGTGTGGAGCCGCTATCTGCAATATGATCCCAAGGATCCGACCTGGCCCAACCGGGACCGGTTCGTGCTGTCGGCCGGTCATGGGTCGATGCTGCTCTATGCGCTGCTGCACCTGGCCGGGGTCGAGCGGGTTGATTCCGAGGGGCAATCCCAGGGCGCGCCGGCGGTCAGCCTGGACGATATCAAGGCCTTTCGCGAGCTGGGCAGCGTCTGTCCCGGCCATCCGGAATACCGCATCACCACCGGGGTTGAGACCACCACCGGCCCCCTCGGCCAGGGCTGCGCCAACAGCGTCGGCATGGCCATGGCCGAACGCTGGCTGGAGCACCGGTTCAACCGCCCGAACCTGCCCCTGTTCGACTACCGCATCTACGCCCTGTGCAGCGACGGCGACATGATGGAGGGGGTCAGCGGCGAGGCGGCCTCGCTGGCCGGGCATCTGGGCCTGGCCAATCTGTGCTGGATCTATGACGACAACACCGTGACCATCGAGGGCCACACCGCCCTGGCCTTCAGCGAGGACGTGTCGGAGCGCTTCCGGGCCTACGGCTGGAACACCCTGGAGCTGGCCG
>Ga0302196_10001552_pt1 | contig 21919 bp, 21 predicted proteins | sample II_Bog_N1_3_FD_198794 | JGI IMG/M metagenome (GOLD analysis project Ga0302196, IMG submission 198794) | Peat permafrost microbial communities from Stordalen Mire near Abisko, Sweden - II_Bog_N1_3 | ecosystem: Environmental > Terrestrial > Soil > Wetlands > Peat | place: Sweden: Abisko...
ACAGCACCGCGCGGTAATTGCCGTGGGACCCGACGAGGCGGGAGAAATCGTCGATGCGCGCCAGCAGCCAGCCCAGGCCTCCGCCCGTGCCGTCCGCACGCAGGTAATACTCCAGGATCGCCGGGAACAGCGGGAAGATGATCGTGAACCCGAGCAGATCGATGAAGATTGTCAGGAAGATCACCCCCAGCGAGATGGTGCGGCGCTGAGCCGGGACGGCGGTCGGGGAGGCGGGCATGGCGGCGATGGCTTAGAGGTGGTAGGGCAGGGGAAAGCGCGCCATCAGGGCCTTCGCCCGCTGCCCGGCCGCCGCCACGGCGGCGCCTTCCTCCGGGGTGCCGATCGCCCGCAGCACCAGGTCGATGCAGGCGGCGATCTCGTCCATCTCCGGCTCGCCCAGCCCGCGCGTCGTCACCGCCGGCGTGCCGAGGCGCAGGCCGGAGGCCTGAAAGGGCGAGCGGGTCTCGAACGGCACGGTATTCTTGTTGGTGGTGATGTTCGCCAGATCGAGCACCTCCTGGGCCTTCTTGCCCGTCAGTTCGGGAAAGGTGGCGCGCAGGTCCACCAGCATCAGGTGATTGTCGGTGCCGCCGGAGACGAGCTGGTAACCGCGCGAGGTCATGGCGGCGGCGAGCGCCCGGGCGTTGGCGATGATTTGCGCGGCGTAGGCCTTGAATTCGGGCTTGAGGCATTCCCCGAAGCAGACGGCCTTGGCCGCGACCACGTGCATGAGCGGGCCGCCTTGGATGCCCGGGAGCACCGTCGAGTCGATCGCCTTGGCGTGCGCGGCCCGGCAAAGGACCAGCCCGCCGCGCGGCCCGCGGAGCGTCTTGTGGGTGGTCGAGGTGACGAAATCGGCATGCGGCACCGGGGACGGATGGAGCCCCGCCGCCACCAACCCGGCGATGTGGGCGATGTCGGCGAAAAGGTAGGCGCCGGAGGCCCGGGCGATCTCGCCCATGCGCTCGAAGTCGATGATGCGCGAGTAGGCGCTGGCGCCCACCGTGATCATTTTCGGCTTTTCCCGGGCCGCAACCTCGGCGAGCTGGTCGTAGTCGATGCGATGGTCGTCGGGCCGCACGCCATAGGCGACGACCTGGTAGAGCATGCCGGAGAAATTCTTGGGAAAGCCGTGGGTGAGATGGCCCCCGTGCTCGAGGCTCATGCTGAGGATCTTGTCGCCGGGCTTCAGCACCGAGAAATACACCGCCATGTTGGCCTGCGAGCCGGAGTGGGGCTGCACGTTCGCGTGCTCGGCGCCAAACAGCAGCTTGGCCCGGTCGATCGCCAGCTGCTCGGCGAGGTCGACGAACTGGCAGCCGCCGTAGTACCGCCGGCCCGGATAACCCTCGGCATACTTGTTGGTCAGGACGCTGCCCTGCGCCTCCAGGACGGCGGGGTAGGTGAAATTTTCCGAGGCGATGAGCTCGATATGGCTCTGCTGCCGGCCGAGTTCGGCGGCGATCGCCGCATGGAGTTCCGGATCGAGCAACTTGAGCGGGGTGGCGTTGAGCATAAAGGGGGCGGGGGCCGGGGCTATTTCACCAGTCGGCCGAGGGCGGGCAGCAACGTGGGCAGCGCCTCCACGATCTCGTCGCGGCACACATGGTAGGCGCGCAGCGGGCCGCCGTAGGGGTCCGGGATCTGCCGATCGTAGCCGGCGGGCATGAACTCCCGGAACAGCCAGAGGTTCTTCGGGGCGGGATGGGCGGTGGACTCGATCGAATTCCGGTGCGACTCGGTCATGCAGAGGACGACCAGCGCCCCGTCGAGCAGTTCCTGGGTGAGGGGTCGGCTCACGTGGGTGGAGATATCGAGCCCGACTTTCTTCAGCGTGGTGACCGAGTGGTCGGTGACCGGCTCGCCGCCGCGGGCGGACACGCCGGCCGACAGCACCTGAAGCGAGCGCAGGGGCTCCGGCTGGGCGGCCAGGGCATGGCGCAGCAAAGCCGCGGCCATCGGGCTGCGGCAGATGTTGGCCGTGCAAACTACGAGGACGTATCCGGACGCGGGCATGGAACCGCCAAGGGGATACGATTTTCGCCGAAACGCAAAGTCTGAACTGCGGGTCAGAGCCGCCTCATCGCCAGAAGCGCGCGGTGGAGCTGCACCGCCCGCTGCAGGACGGCGTCGATCAGCTGGGGGTGCGGGTTGGCCGACGGGGGCGGGAGCGTGTCGCCGGCGTCCGCCTCGTCGTCATCGGGCGCCGCGCTATCCGAGAGGTGGTCCCGCGTGAGCTTCGCCTCGTCGACCCGCGGCTTGTCGAGCACCTCGTCGATCAGCGAGGTGACCGGAGCCCCCTTTTCGAGGGCGTCGTAGGCGCGGCGCTCGACCTTCGGGCTCACCTTGACCGCGATGTCGGGGCTGAACCGGGGGGTGGCCGGACCGAGGATCACCAAACCGGCGACGGCATCGGGGGAGTCCAGCGGCGCCAGCAGGATCGGGCTGGTGGCGCTGTTCGCCAGGAGAAAGACGGGGGTCCGGGGGCCGGCGTGGGCCTTGAGCCACGCCAGGAGCAGCCCGGCGTCGGCATCGCCGCCCTGCACGTAGCGCACGTCGAGGACGCAGGGTCGGTTCGCGACGGACGCGTCCGTCGCCAGGTCGCCGGGCAGCACGTGCACCCGGCAGTAGGCGAGGCCCTGGCCGAGGTCCCGGACCAGGGGGGCCGCGGGGGCGGCGGCGGCCAGGGCGAAAAAGGCGATCAGGCCGGCAAATTTTTTCATCACAGGAAGGACGCGCCGATGTCGCGGCGGTAATATTTGTCCGCAAACGCGATCTGCCCGCAGGCCGCGTAGGCCCGGTCGGCGGCGGTGCGGAGGGTGGTGGCGAGCGCGACCACGCCCAGCACCCGTCCCCCGCTGGACACGATCTCTCCCCGGCCGCCCCGGGCCGTGCCCGCCTGCAGGATATAGGTCGCGGGCGGCAGGAGCTGGTCCGGCGGCAGGGTGACGACTCCGCCCTTGGGAAAAGCGCCGGGATAGCCGCGGGCGGCCACCACCACGCAAATCGCGCAGTCGTCCCGCACTTCAATCCGCCACCCGCCCAGCGCGCGGTGGGCGGCGGCCCACAGCAGGGCCAGGAGGTCGGTGGCGAGGCGCGGCAGCACGACCTGCGCCTCCGGATCGCCGAAGCGGGTGTTGAACTCGATCACCCGGGGGCCGGAGGGCGTCAGCATCAGGCCGATAAACAGGGTGCCGCGAAAATCGATGCCCTCGGCGGCGATGGCGTCGACCGAGGGGCGGACGATCATCCGCTCGATCTGGGCGAGGACCCCGGCCGTGATCGTCGGATCGGGCGAGCAGGCGCCCATGCCCCCGGTGTTCGGGCCGGTGTCGCCGTCGCCGGCGCGCTTGTGGTCCCGGGCCGTCGGCAGGATCACGTAATCGCGGCCGGAAACCACCACGAGCAGGGAGGTCTCGGCGCCGGTCAGGCACTCCTCGATCAGGATGCGGGAGGGGGCGGAGGCGGACGCGCCGGGGGAGGCGAGGGCGAGCAGGGAGTGCACGGCCGCCTCCGCCTCCGCCAGGGTTAAGGCGACGATGACACCCTTGCCGGCGGCCAGGCCGTCGGCCTTGACGACGATCGGCGCCGAGCGCCCGCGCAGCCACGCGATCGCGGCGCCCGGTTCGTCGAAGAACGCCGCCGCCGCGGTCGGGATCGCGTATTTGAGGAGAATTTCCTTCGTGTAGATTTTCGACGCCTCGAGCCGGGCGCCATCGGCCTTTGGGCCATAGGCGGGGATGCCGGCGGCCTCCAGCGCGTCGACCAGCCCGAGGGCGAGCGGAACCTCCGGGCCGACCACGACCAGCTCGGCCTGTTCCCGCCGGGCGAGCGCCACCAGCCCGGGGACGTCGTCGGCCGCCACGGGGAAGCAGGCGGCTGACGCGGCGATGCCGGGATTGCCGGGCGCGCAGCAGACGCGCGGCCGCGCCGGGGAGCCGGCGAGGGCCCGGACCAGCGCGTGTTCGCGGCCGCCGGCGCCGACGACCAGGATGGAGCGGGGAAGGGGGCGGCCGGTCACAGGACTTGGAGTTTCTTCCGGTAGAAGGCCACGACCTCGTCGGGATCGTCGGTGAAGAGGATGTAATCCGCCATCCACGCCGGGGCGCGCTTGGTCCGGATCATGTGCTGGATCTGCTTGCGCAGGTCGTGCCAGAACTTCGCGTTGAAGAAGACAAAGGGGACGCGCGGGCGGATGCCCAGCTTCAGGTTGCACAGCTCGATGCCGACCTCCTCGAGGGTGCCGACGCCGCCGACGTTGAAGATGCAGAAATCGGCGACCTCGAACCACTTCTGCCGGAAGTGCCGCGAGGATTCCTGGAAGGTGTTGAAGAAATCGACGCCGAGCTCGGGCGGCTGGGCCTCCAGCTCGAGGAAGCAGGCGCCGGTGAGCGCCCCCTTGCTCCGGGCGTGGTCGGTGGCCAGGCGCATGACGCCGCCGCCGCCGCCGGTGAGCACGCCGACGTTCGGCCCGATGAAGGCGGCGAGCTTGCCGACCAGGCCGGAGATGCGGTCGGTGTCGGCCTGGTCCAGCCCGACGGCCGAGCCGTAGAAGGCCATGACGGTCGTCTCCTGGAATTTGCGCGCCAGCTCCTCGCGCACGAAGAAGCCATGCTCCTTCTTGTACACGTGCAGGTAGAGATCCGCGGTCACTTCGTCGAACCAGTAGACCTGGATGTTGATGGCGTCGAAGGTGTCCAGCCGGGCGTGCGCGTTGCTCGAGAGGAAATAGCCGTGGGTGCGCGAGGCCCGGCGGAAGATCAGCCGCTTGAGCCGCAGGTCGGCGACGCGGGCGACCAGCTCCATGTGCTCGAGCAGGTCGGGGAAGTAGTCCACGATCAGGGTGTCCGCATCCTCGGGAGCGGCGTCGAGGGCTTGGATCATGGTGCGGTAGCCGCAGGAGCCGGAGTTCTCGCTGACGACCTTCTTCAGGTCCTCGTTCGCCTTCATGAAGATGGCGCGGTTCTCCATGGTTGCGCTCTGGCCGCGCACGGAAATGCGGGTCTTGGGATGCGCCTCGCCGCTGTCCCGGGGCGGCGTCTCGTCGATGCACTTGAACAGGTCGGTGGCGGTCGCGAGCAGGCGCTGCCGCCGCTTCGCCAGGGTCTTGAACTCCGGGTCGGTAAAGGCGGGGGCGCGGAAGATCTCGACCGACACCAGGGGATTCACCACCGGCTGGTCGCCGGTGTTGTAGATCTCCAGCATCACATTGGTCCCGAAAGTCTTGATCGGGTCCAGCAGCACGGCGCTGGTGTGGATGCCGAAATTGCCCTCGCCCTGGTTGAGGACGACGAAGTGCTCCTTCAGGTACATCGAGCAGCTCGTGAGGATGCCGGAGCGCGGCGGAATCGTGAGCGGGGCGATGTCATGGCGCAGCTGCACCTTGTCGAGGAAGGCGCGGCCGTCGCCGCCGGCCGCGATCCGCTCGAAATTGATCCGCTGCAGCTTGGGGTTGAGGGTGTAGCTCACCTGGTGCGGGGTGAGGTAGACGTGGCCCAGCCGGTCGATGCTGATCGTCTCGGGCAGCTTGAGCTCGTTGCCCTTCACCGCGGCCCAGATCTCCTCGGTGGACAGCTTGACCGCGGCCGGCGCGTGGAAGAGCCGTCCGACGGGGGTGCCCGGGCGGAGGAGCTTTTTCCAGTAGGGGGCGTTGGGGAAGCTCGTGTCGTAGATGAACGCGTCGGCCTCCAGCGTCAGGCGGTGCCCGTCCACCGCGGGCGGCCCCTGGAGCAGCATCTCGATGCCGATGCGCGCGAGGGAGCTGCGCTCGCTGAACTTGAGCTCGGCCGCCCGGGCCTTGAGGAACTCGAACTCCGCGGGGTGCCGCGGCCAGAACGCCATGGTGAGCGACACCGTGCGCTCATCCTTGTTTCTGATGCTGAGGATTTGCCCGTCCTGGCTGGTCCAGAATTTTTCGTCGTTCATGAAAGGAGGGAGGATCGGGAGCGGGGAGGCGGAATCCCGGAATCGGGAACCGGGCAATCAAGCAAAAGATGCGGGGAGTGAGAAGCCTGAATTTCCAGTCTGGGATTGCCTTGTGGCCGGCGGGTGGTTTGGCTGTCCCTCCATCGCATGAAAATCACTCCTTTGCTCACCCTCGGCCTGTTGTCGTGCGGCGTCGCCGTGGCGACCCGCGCGCAGGATATCAAATTCAGCGTGCCGGGAGATGCGGCACCGGCCGGCGGAGCCACCCCGGCCGCGGGTCCGGCCGCGCTGCCCCCCTCTCCGCCCCCGATGGACTCCTTCACCAACGAACAGCTCTGCGAAGAGGTCGGCTGGGCGATGGCCAAGCAGTCCGGCGTGACCGAGCTGGGCTTCAGCCCCGCCGAGGTCGACGCCTTCATGAAGGGCTTCTCCGGCGCGGTGGCCGGGCAGCCGTCGCCCTACAGCCTGAAGAGCATCATCCCGCAGATGAACGCCTTCATGGGCAAGAAGCAGGCGACCTACCTCTCGCAGCTGAAGCAGCAGAACGCGACGGCCGCCCAGAACTTCTTCAACAAGGTCAAGCAGGAGCAGGGCGTGGTCGCCCTGCCGAGCGGCCTGTGCTACAAGATCGTGGCCCTGGGTGATGGCCCGTACCCCAAGGCGAACGAGGTCGTGAAGGTCAATTACGTCGGCGCCCTGGTCGACGGCTCGATCTTCGACGACTCGGAAAAACACGGCGGCCCGGTGGAATTTCAGCTCGACCAGGTCATCCCCGGCTGGACGGAGGGGATCCAGAAGATAAACAAGGGCGGCAAGATCCGCCTCTATATCCCGGCCAACCTCGCCTACGGCGACGACGGCCGCCCGGGCATCCCGCCCGGGGCCGCGCTGATTTTCAACGTCGAGCTGCTCGACATCAAGCCCACCGGCACCGCGCCGGCGCCGGGAGGCGCCCCGGGCGGCGGTTCCATGTCGCCCCCGCCGGGAGCAACACCCTGACAATAGGGTAGCGCAGGCGTCCCGCCTGCATCCGCAAAGACGGCAGGCGGGACGCCTGCGCTACTCCCAACCCTTCCATGCACCCGGAGGACGTCAATCTCTACCTGGTCGGCTTCATGGGCACGGGGAAGACGACGGTGGGGCATGCCGCCGCGCAGCGGCTGGGCTTCGCCTGCGTCGACAGCGACCATGAGATCGAGCGCCTGACCGGCCGGACCATCCCCGAGATCTTCGCGGGCGAGGGCGAGGCCGCCTTTCGGCGGCGGGAGCGGGAATTCGTCGAGGGGGGCCATCCTCCGACCCGCACGGTGGTGGTGTGCGGCGGCGGGCTGGTGGTCCAGCCGGGCTTGCGCGACGCCCTGCGGAGCCGGGGGGTGGTGATCTGCCTGCACGCCTCGATCGAGACCATCCTCGAACGCACGGCGCGGCAGAACAACCGCCCGCTGCTCAACGTGCCCAACCCGGAGGAGCGCGTGCGCGCGTTGTTCGCGGAGCGGGAGGCGATCTATCGCAGCGCGGGCACCCTCATCCTGACCGACGGGCGGCCTGTCCGCGACATCGTGACGCATGTGGTCCGGGTGTGGAAGGCCGAGGCGGAAGAGTTCGCGAGGCGGTAGTGGGTCAGGCCGGAAAGTTCGCGCCGATTCGCTCCGCGACCCAGCCCGGCGGACGGATGGGCCGCCCCTCCCGGTCCACAAAAGCATGGACCGTGGCGCCGGTGGCGAGAAGCTCGGTGCCGCGCCGTACCTCATACTCCAGGCGGATCCGCAGCAGGGGCTTTTCCCGGAGCGTCGTGATGACCGTGAGGGTGTCGTCGTAGACGGCCGGCCGCAGGTATTTGGCCGACACCTCCAGCACCGGGAGGCGGTAGCCCTCGGTCTCGAGCTGCCGGTAGGATACCCCGACCTCCTTCAGGAGCGTGGTGCGCCCGATCTCGAACCAGGGCAGGAAGTTGGCGTGGTAGACCACGCCCATCATGTCGGTCTCGGCGTAGCGGACCGTCACCTGCGTTTGGGAGCGGATCATCCCTCGGCGCCCGTCGGGCTGAACAGCGCCTCGGCGGACTGCCGCCAGCAATTGCGGCCGGCCCATGTGCGGCCCTCCGCGCCCAGTCTCTGGCGGAGCACGGGGTCATGGATCAATTTCTCGAAGGCGGCGGCGAGTTGCGCGGGGCGTTCCGGCGGCACCAGCAGGCCGGTGGCGCCGTCGCGCACGGCCTCCGACACGCCGCCGACGTCGTGGGCCACCACCGGCAGGCCGTGCCCCGCAGCCTCCAGATACACCAGCCCGAAGCCCTCGATGCTGTCCCGGTGGGTGACGCTGGTCATCGCAAAGATGTCGGCGCGCTCATAGACCTGGGCGAGTTCCTCGTCGGGCAGCGTGCCGAAAAACCGCACCGTCAGGTCGGGACAGGAGAGCGCGGTGGCGCGCAACTTCTGCTCATAGCGATTCTTGTTCTGGCCCCCGACAATCCAGTACTCGATCCGGGCGCGCACGTCCGCGGGAAGCATCTGGAGGGCCTGGAGGGTGATCAGCTGGCCCTTGCGCGGATGCAGGCGGCCGACCGTGAGCACGATGGTCTTGCCCCCGCTTCTACCCGTCGCGCGGTCGACCCCCGCCTGGTCGGCCGCCGGACGCGGGGGCACGACCACCAAGTCGGAGCGCAGGGCGCCCGGGGTGAGGAAGATCTTGTCCGCCGCCTCGGGGAAGTGCCGCAGGAGCAGCTCCTGGGTGTACCGGCTCAGGGTGCTGACCCGGGCGGCTCGGTCGATCAGCCGGCGGAGCAGCCATCGGCGGAGCGGACTGCGGGAAAACTTGATGATCTCCGAGCCGTGGAAGGTCAGCACCAGGCGCTTGGGGCGAAACGCATGGAAAAACTGCAGGAGCATCATCGACAGCATCGGCCCGGGCTCGGGCAGATATACCGTGGCGTAGCGCAGCTCGCGGCGGGCGCCGATCAGCTTCCCGGCGAGCCGGATCTGGCACATCAGGTTGTGAGTCCCCTTCAGGGGCAGGCGGCGGAGCCGGAAGGGCCACTTTCGGTCGGTCTCGACCGGGGCCGACTGGGCCCAGACCTCGACATCGTAGCCCAGGCTGGCGGTCGCCCGGGCAATCTCCTCGGTGAACGTCGCGATCCCGCCGCGGACGGGATAAAACTCATGCGTTATCAGGTAAACCGGCCGGCAGGGCAGGGCGGTGGACGATGCGTTCATGCTCGGTGAAGGGTAGACGGCATTTCTGCTGAAAGGTTACGTTCCGCCGGGAGATTATGCGATGATTTTCAAGGGCATGGGAATTTTTTGCGACGAGGGAACCTTGGCCGCGCGCGGGCTGACTATAAGCCCGAGTGTGCACGATCCATGCTAAGTAACCGGTAAATTATGGATTTACTTTCGAAGGGTGGGTAGCATACAAAAGTGAACATGCCAGAAGCCTCTCAACCGGGCCCGGGAATCGGCCAGCCGTACGTGGCGCTTGCCAGGTCCTTCACGCCCGAGGACGAAGCGGCGCTGCGCGAGTCGCTGAAACGCTGCTCTCCCTCGACCTTTGAGGCGGCCGTTCAGTACCGGAAAACCGGCAATCCCGAACATGTCCCGGCTGTGGTGATCGGGGTAATTGAGCGTTTCGTCGAGCCCGACCTCCGCGTCAAGCTGAAGGACGCGGACGACGACCTGCGCCTGATCGAGGACCTCGGCATCGACTCGCTGACCATGATGGAGATCGTTATCCTGGTGGAGGACGTCCTGCAGATGACGATCAACAATGAGGAACTGCGTAACCTTCGGGCCGTCGGGGACGTCAAGACCTTCATAGACTGCAAGATACGTGGGCTTCCCCTGCCTAAACCGATGAAATTCATCCCCATTGAGCGCATTGGCGCCGTGATGCCGATCCAGCCGCCCTTCCTCTTCCTCAATGAAGCCTCCGTGAGCTCCACGGGCGCCAACGGCAAATATCGGATCACCGGCCAGGAATTCTTCCTGCAGGGGCATTTCAAGGACAACCCGATCATGCCGGCTTCCATGATGCTGGAGGCCCTCGGCCAGCTGGCGGTGCTCTTCCTGCTCGAGGGCGCGCCGGCCGAGCCGGGCACGGTCATCAGCCCGAACACCATTTTCTTCACCGGATGCGAGGGAGTGCGCGCCCATCGGGTCTGCCGGCCGGGAGATACCCTGACCCTGGCGATCAAGACCAAGCGCATGAAAATGCCGCTGGCGACCTTTGAAGGCTCGATCCGCGTGGGCCAGGAAAAGGCGGTCATCGCCGAGGAGATCACCCTGACGTTCGGCTATGTGGACGTGGCGACCGTCCCGGCGGCGACGGCGGCATCCCCTGCCGCCGATTCCCCCGGGCCGGTGCCCGCGCCGCTCCGCGTCGCGATGAAAACCTGAGGGTAGGGGTGCCCAGAGTCTTTATCACTGGTCTCGGTTTTGTGACCAGCATCGGCAATGATGCGGCGACGGTGACCCGCAACCTGCGCGAGCTGCGGCACGGCTTCGAGCTCTATCCCCCCTTTCAGCGGCCGGACATCCCGTGCAAGGTCGCCGGCACGATCAAGGAGTTCGCGACCGATTCTGCGGATCCCGAGGAGTGGACCTGGCCCGCGCGCTACGCCATCAAGCGGGACGTGCTGCGCTCGATGGCGCCCCACGGGCTCTATGCCCATTGCGCTTTCCTCCAGGCGCTGGCGGACGCCCGGTTGGGCGAGGGCGACGTCTCCCATCCCGACACCGGCCTTTACGCCGCGTCGGGCGGCTCGCCCTACCTGACGCACCATCACCACGAGCGCCAGCTGAAGGTCGGCGTGACGCGCTGTTCGCCCCTGGGCATCGTCTGCTCGATCGTGGGCACCCTGAATTTCAACCTGGTCGCCGCCTTCCGGATCCAGGGGGCGTCCTGCGGCTTTTCGTCGGCTTGCGCCTCGTCGGCCCACGCGCTGGCCTACGCCTTCGACGACATCGCGCTGGGGCGGCAGAAGCGGATGTTCGTGGTCGGCGCCGAGGACGGCAATTTCGACGCCATCGTCCCGTTCGCCGCCATGCGGACGCTTTCCCTGCAGACCGACCCGGACCTGGCGTCGCGCCCCTTCGACGCGGCGCGCGACGGCTTTGTGGGCACGGGCGGCGCGACGGTGGTCGTCCTGGAGAGCGAGGACGAGGTCGCGCGGCGCGGGGTGGCGCCCCGGTGCGAGGTCCTCGGATGGGGGCAGGCCTCCGACGGGTACAATGTGGCGATCTCCCATCCGGACGGCGCGGGCCTGCGGGTGGCCACCGGCCGCGCGCTGCGCCAGTGCGGCGTGGCGCCCGAGCAGGTCGATTATGTCAACGCCCACGCCACCTCCACCCTGATCGGCGACGTGTCGGAGGCGCGCATGCTGCACGCCGTCTTCCCGCCCGCGACCGCCCGTCCCGCGATCAGCAGCACCAAGGCGCTCACCGGGCACGGCCTCTCCCTCGCCGGCGCGATGGAGTCAGGCTTTTGCGCGCTGGCCCTGAGCGAGGGTTTCATGCCCGGATCCGCCCACATCTCGCGGCTCGATCCCTCCTGCGAGGGCCTGAACATCATCCGGACCACCCAGCCGGTGGCGCCCCGGATCGTCGTCAAGCACAGCAGCGGCTTCGGCGGCGCGAATGTGACCCTGGTCTTCAAGAAAGCATGAAGGGCCGTGTCTCCGCCCAGCACCGCACCGCCTTCGTCACCGGCGCGGCGTCCGGCCTGGGCCGCGCCTTCACCGCGATGCTGCTCGACGAGGGAGTCCGGGTCTGGGGCACCTCGCGGGATCCGGCCCGGCTCGCCGGCCTCGGCGGCGCCCGGGCGGAGTCGCCCTTCACCCCGGTCGCCCTCGACCTGGCGGACGGCGCCGCGGCCGAGGCGGCCTTCCGCCGCGCCGTCGGCGACGCCGGCGGATCGTTCGACCTGGTGATCAACAACGCCGGCTACGGCGTGTTCGGCGATTTTGCGGAGACGCCGGCCGAGGTCTGGCTGGCCCAGATTGACGCCCTCCTCCTGGCCACCCTGCGCCTGAACCGCGCGGCGTTCGGGCTCATGCGCGCCCGCGGGCGCGGCTGCCTGGTCAACATCTCCTCGCTCGCGGCCGAATTTCCGCTGCCCTTCATGGCGGGTTACAACGTGGCCAAGGCGGGGCTGTCCGCCCTGAGCGAGAGTTTGATCTTTGAATCCCGCGGTACGGCCGTCACCGTGATCGATTTCCGTCCCGGCGACTATCGCACGGCCTTCAACGACGCCATGAAAACCTCGTCATCCCCCGCCGCCTCCCCGGCCCCGGCTCGCCGCGCCGCGGCGTGGCGGGTCCTGGAGCGCAACCTGCGCGCGTCCCCCCCGGCCGCCCGCGCCGCGGCGGACCTGCGCCGGGCCCTGCGGCGCAACCGCAGCGGCGTGGTGCGCAGCGGCTCGTGGTTCCAGGCCTGCGCCGCCCCGTTCCTGGCGCGCCTGGCGCCGGCGGCGCTGGTGCGCGCCGCCACGGCGCGCTATTTTGGGTGCCGCTAACGTGTCGAACCTCCGGATCCTCGTCCTGACCTCGAGCACCGGCGGCGGCCACGATGCCCGCGCCGAGGCCTTTGCGGAATGGTGCTTCCAGCTCTACCGCCACGATGTCGACGTGCGGATCGAGCAGATGCTCGAAAAGTCGTCGGTCTTCAACCGCGCCGGGGTGAATTTCTACAACCGCATCCAGCGCGCCGCGCCGTGGGCGCACAAGCTGTTCTACGCGTTCGTGGAGATGCTCAGCGTCCTCAACCAGCGCACCGTCACGCTGGGCCGGCGCTACTACGTCCAGGTCCTGCGGGACTACCGGCCCCATCTCATCCTCAGCGTGCACGACTGCCTCAACCGGGGCTACTTCCAGCTCGCTGTCGAGGTGCTCGGAGCCGGCCGCGTGCGCTGCGCGACCTATTGCGGGGAGTTTTCCGGGGGCTGGGGTTATTCGCGCAACTGGATCGAGCCGACGGTCGACCTCTACATCTCGCGCACGCCCACGGCGCGCGACTATGCCGTGAAGATGGGGATCGCGCCCGCCAAGAACCTGGTCCGGGGCAGCTTCATGCGCCCGCACCAGATCCTCGAGGTGGTGGCGCCGGCGGACCGGGCGGGGTTTCGCGAGCAGCGCCTCGGCCTGCGGCCGCACCTGTTCACCGTCTTCCTCGCCACGGGCGGCAATGGCGCGAACAACCATCTCGCGCTCCTGCCCGCCCTGGTGCGCCACGCGGGCCTCTGCCAGGCGATCGTGATCTGCGGGCGCGACCGGGAGACCTACAACGAGCTCATCCACTGGCGCGCCAACCACCCGGAATTCGCCTGCTTTGTCGAGGGCTTCTCGGAGATCGTGCACCTGCTCATGCAGGCGAGCGACGTGATCGTGACCCGGGGTGGCACGACGACCTGCGCCAAGGCGCTGCATTTTGAGTGCCCGATCATCTTCAACGCCTTTGGCGGCATCATGCCCCAGGAGAAGCTGACCTGGAAATTCTTCCACAACGGCGCCGGTTCGGAAAAGATCGAGAACCCGGCGGACTTCGCCACGATCATCGACCGCTGGCTGGGCCAGCCCGGGACCTATGCCCGGGCCCGGGCTGATTTCCTGAAGCTCCGCTCGGAAGAGGACCCGACGCAGGTGGTCGACGAGCTGGTCGCGCTGGCCAATACCGTCGCGCACGTCCCCCTGGTCCGCCGCCCCTTTCCCCCGTTGCCGGAGGTCGTCCCCTGAGGCGGGCGCGGCCATGGACGCTGATAAGCACCTGCTGATCGACGGGTCGAACGTCCTGCACGCGTGGCCGGAGCTGCGCGCCCTGCTCAAGCGCGACCGCGCGGCCGCGCGGTCGCGGCTGACCGAGCGGGCGGGGGCGCTCCACGACGCCGAGCATCTGCGCGTGTCGCTGGTCTTTGACGGGCGCGGCCCGGAGGTGGTGGTCGAGCGGCCGACCGGCTCCGCCTCCTTTGCGGTGGTCTACTCGCCCTCCGGCCTGACGGCGGACGACGTGATCGAGCAGATGGTCGGGCAGGCGCGGGCGCCGGACCGGTGCCTGGTGGCCACGGACGACCGCGCGGAGCGGCAGACGATCGAGGCGATGGGCGCGGCCGGGCTGTCCGCGGCGGACCTGGCGGCCTGGATGGACCGGGCGGAGCAACGGCAGCAGTCCCGGCTGGCGGAGCGGCGGCGAGCCAATGAAAAAGATTGGCGCCGTCCCCCGTCCTGAACTTACGCTGGCCGCGATGAGACGCCTCCCGACCCTGCTCGCCCTGGTTCCCCTGCTGGCGGCGGCCTCGGCCGCCCGCGCGGACGCGCCCCCGGGCGACGTCCGGCACCCCGACTACGAGGTGCACCCGCCCTGGATCAACCGGCCCGAATCCGGCAACCTGCTCCGCGACGCGGAAGTCTCGGCGGCCGGCGAGGCCGAACCCTACCATGCGTACTTTGCCAACAGCGGCCGGCACGACAGCACACCCGACCAATGGTCCTATCCCGTGCTCCCCGCGTGGATCGATTTCAAGATGCCGGAGCTGCGAACCGTCGCGGAGGTCCGCCTCTGGCTGCCGCCGACCGACGGCCCGCGGGTCTTTCAATTCTGCGTCGAGGGATCGACCTACAACAAGGACTGGCAGATGCTGGCCGACTGCCGGCACAACACCGCGGTGGCGACGCTCGACCCCGTCGTCCTGACGCTCGCCCACCCGGCGCTGGTGCGGTATCTGCGGCTGACGGTGACGGGCAACTCGAAGCCGGGCGAGGGCGCGCGGGTGTGGCAAGTCGAGGCGTTTGCCCGGCCGGTGCGGGCGGAATTGGAGGGTGCCGTGGGCAGCATCGACCGGCGCTACGACGGCAACTCCGTGCCGCTGGCGGACGGCGCCCCCGCTTGGACGGCGACGGCCTGGCGGGGCGAGCGGGTGAGCGGCCAGTTTGTGATCTGGAGCGAGGGGGAGCGGGACGAGCTGCGCGCCGCGGTGTCCGCGCTGCGGGGGCCGGCAGGGGCGGAGCTGCCGGCGGGCGCCGCGCGGACATTTTTCGTCCGGCATGTCATGGCCGACGGTCATTACACCGGCGATGCGCTCGATCCCACCCCCCGCCTCGACATGCTGGCCGGCACCTACCGGCCGATCTGGCTGACGGTCGACGTGCCGCGCGGCGCGGCGCCGGGACGCTACACCGGCACCCTGGACGTGCGCGCGGACGGCGGCGGCGAGCACAGCTTTCCGCTCACGCTCGACGTCCTGCCGGCGACCCTCCCGGCGCCGGCGGATTGGAGCTTCTTCCTGGATATCTGGCAGCACCCCTGGTCGATCGCCGCCTGGCATGGCGTGGCGCCCTGGAGCGAGGAGCATTTTCGGCTGATGCGCCCCTACCTGGCCATGCTGGCCGATGCCGGCCAGAAGGTCATCACCACGACCATCACGGACCGGCCGTGGAACCGGCGCGACTACACCGACTACCGCTCGATGGTGGAGCACATCCGCGAGCCGGACGGCTCCTGGCGCTTCGACTACACGCTGTTCGATCGTTATGTGGAACTGTGCCAGTCGGTCGGGATCAACCGGCAGATCTCCTGCGTCTCCCTGCTGACCTGGGGCTACCTTTATTCGTACACCGATGGCGCGACGGGCGACGAGGTCACGATCAACGCCGCCCCGGGCTCGGACGCCTACGTCGCCTACTGGCGCCCGTTCCTGCAGGATTTCGAGAAGCATCTGGCGGCGAAGGGCTGGCTGGACCGGACCTGCATCACGATGGACGAGCCCGCGCCCGAGGGGGTGCGGGCCATCGCCGACCTGATGCGGCAGAACGCCCCGCACCTGCACTTCAGCCTCGCCGGCAACGAGCCGCCCTCGAAATTCCAGGGACTCGACCTGCAGGACTACACCATCATCCTGCTCCAGGCCGGGGCGGAGATGGAGCAGGACCTCGCGGCGCGGCGGGCGCTGGGCCGCACCACGACCTTCTACGTCTGCATGGATCCGCTGCGGCCCAACAACTTCGTCAACAGCCCCCCGGCCGAGTCGGTCTGGCTCGGCTATTATACGGCGATCACGGGGTTTGACGGCATGGCGCGCTGGGCCTTCACCAACTGGCCGCGCGATCCTTTCCGCGACACCGGATATTCCCCGGTCTACGGGGAGCACGTGCTGCCGGCCGGAGACAGCTTTCTCGTCTATCCCGGCCCGATCAGCTCCATCCGCTGGGAAATGATCCGCAACGGGATCGAGGAATGGGAGAAATTGCAATGGCTGCGCGCGCACGACCACGGCGCGCTGCCGGCGGACGTGGCTGAGCGACTCAAGGGCTTCAGCGATCCGGTGGACCTGGGCAGCGACGATGCGGTCGCGCACAAGGTGGAGGCGATGCGCGAGGCGGTCAACGACGCGGCGCGGGCAAAGTAGCGCAGGCGTCCCGCCTGCCGTCGTCGAAACTGCCGGCGGGACGCCTGCGCGACTTCGATCCTACATTTCCTCCAACGTGCGGCCCTTGGTCTCGACCACGCAGCGGTAAACGAACCAGAGCGATATGAGCGAGAAGAAGGCGTAGAAGGTGAAGGCGCCCCCCAGGCCCACGGCGGCCAGCAGGCGGGGGGAGCTCGCGGTGACGATGAAGTTGGTCACCCACATGGCTCCGGCGGCAACCGCGAGGGCCGAGCCGCGCATGCGGTTGGGGAACATTTCCCCCAAAAGCACCCAGACGACCGGACCCCAGGACGCGCCAAAGGAAAAGATGAAAAGATGCTCCGCAATCATGGTGGCCGCCGCCTCGCGGGAGGTCAGGGCGAGGGTGCCGTCGGGATGGCGGGCGCAGAGGAAGAAAACCAGGGTTAGAATCGTGAGCATCGCGGTCATGATCGACCCGCCGAGCAGAAGCAGGGGACGGCGGCCCAGCCGGTCCACCAGGGTCATTGAAACCAGCGTGGCCACGATGAGATTTGCGCCCAGCGTCACGTTGATCAGCAGGGCGTTCTGTTCGCTGAAACCGGCCGCCTTCCAGAGGACTTCGCCGAAGTAGAGCACCACGTTGATGCCCGAGGCCTGCTGAAAAAAGGCCAGGGCGGCGCCGGCGATTACGATTGGCAGCAAGCGCCAATGGCTGCCCGGCACCAGGATATCGCTCAGGCGGGCCCTCCGATCCCGGCCGACCGAAGCGCGGATGTCCGCGATCAGCAGATCGACGTTGGCGCTGGCGCCCCAAAGTTTCGTCATCACGGCGCGAGCCTGGGGTTCGCGCTCGCGCATGACCAGGTAGCGGGGAGATTCGGGGAGAAAGAGGGTCGCAAGCAGGTAGCCCGCGCTCGGAATGAGCTGGACCCAGAACATCCAGCGCCAGGCTGGAAATTGAAAAAGCCAGGCGTGGTCCGCTCCCCCCGCAGCCCGCGCGATGAGATAATTGCTCAGGAAGGCGCACTGCAGGCCGATCACAATGGCCAGCTGCTGCAGGGTGGTGAGGCGCCCGCGCAGTTCCGCCGGGGAAATCTCGGCAATGTAAGCCGGAGCCACGACGCAGGCTGCGCCCACGCCGAGTCCGCCGATCAGGCGATAAATGATAAAGATCGTGGCGGATGTGGCCCCCCCCGCGCCCCAGGCGCTGAGGGCGAAAAGCACCGCGGTTAGCATCATCACTTTTTTCCGCCCAAAATGGTCGGCGCATTGGCCGGCGATAAATGCCCCCACGGCCGAACCCAGCAGCACGGCGGCGACGGCGAACCCGGTGGTCCCGGCGGAAGTGCCGAAGGCGGATGCCAGGGCCAGCACCGTGCCATTGATGACCGAGGCGTCGAAGCCGAAGAGGAATCCGGCCAGGGTGGCGGTGACGCAAAGAAACAGCAGGTACGCGAGGGGACGCGCCGGGGTAGGGGGCATTCGGAAACCGGAAAGGAGGAAGGGAGAAGGGGCAAGGAGGAAGTGGCGGAAAGGCGGAAGGCGAATTCCTTCCTCCTTCCTCCTTTCGACTTCCTCCTTTCAGCCTAGTCTCTCCGCACCAGCGACGCCCCGCCGTCGATCAGCAGCGTGGTGCCGGTGATGTAGGCGCCGTCGTCGCCGGCCAGGAAGACAAACGCGCCGGCGACCTCGTCGGCGCTGCAGAGGCGCATGAGCGGGATGGTCGTGTTCACGCGCTGCCGGAACTTGGGCTCCCGGTCGTAGATCTTTTTGCTCAAGCCGGCGTACACGATCCCGGGCGCGACGATGTTGGCCGTGATGCCCTTGGGCGCCAGTTCCTGCGCGATGATCTTCATCAGCATCTGCTGCCCGCCCTTGCTCGAGGCGTAGCTCGCGCCCTCCGGCCAGGGCATGTCCTGCACCCAGCTCCCGGTGAAGAGGATGACGCCCCGCCGCCCGAGCTTCCCGCGGGGATTTTTCACCATCAGCTGCGCGGCCTTCTGGGCGACGAGGAAGCTGCCCGTGAGGTTGACCTTGAGGGTCCGCTCCCAGGCCGCCTCGGTCACCTCGAGGAAGGGTTGGTTGGCGACCATGCCGGCATTGCAGATGGCCGCGTCGATCCGCCCGAGCACGGCGGCCGCGCGCGCGAACGCCTGCGTCACAGCCGCGGCGGAGGTCGTGTCGCAGGTGACGTAGGAGGCGTTGCCGGGACCGAAGGCGGCGGCGATCGCCCGGCCCTTTTTCTCGGGCAGCAGGTCCGCGAGGACCACCCGGGCGCCGGCCGCGATAAAGCGCGCGGCGACGGCCCGGCCGATGTCGCCGCACCCGCCGCTGATGAAGACTCCCTGGCTGGCTGGTTTTTTCATAAAATCGATCCGTCCGGGGTGAGCTGGAACCCGGCGCCCACCACCGGCAGGATCACCCGGGCCGTGCCGCCGAGCCTGGCGTACGTCGCCGCAAAGAGCCGGGGATCCAGGGTTTCCTCCGGGTCCACGGCGTCCTTCGCCCAGATCAGGTGGTGGTGGGGTATGACCGTCTTGGCCGCGAGATGCCAGGCGAGCAGGGCGGCCTCATGGGCGTTCATGTTGCCGCTCACCCCGTTGATGCAGAAGGTCGCCAGGTCGAAGGACTGCCCGCGCAGGCGGCGCAGGCGCATGTCGTACTCCGTGTCGCCGGTGTGGTAGATGCGCCGGCCGTCGAGCTCGAGGATGACGCCCATCGCGTCCGGCACCTCCCAGCCGGGGATGCCCGGCTCGTGGCGCGCGGGCACGGCGGTGATGACGGCGCCGGCGACCCGCTCGGTCTGGCCGTGCGCCAGCGGCACGATCTGGCTGCGGGCCACGCCCCAGGTCAGCGCCCGGGCCATCGCGCTGGGCGGCATCACGAATTTGGCCTCCGGGAGGCGGCGGGCGAGCTCGGGAATCGTGCCGGGGTCGAGGTGATCCTCGTGCCAGTGCGTGCTGATCACGACGTCGGGCGCGGCCTCGGCCGCGGTGATCGGCGCGGGGAAGGCGCGCCTGACGCCGAAGATCCGGAAGACGGCATCCGACAGGTAGGGATCGATCCAGACCTGCCGGCCGGCGGCGGTCTTGAAGATGAAGCCGGATCCGCCCAGCCACCAGGCCCGGACCTGGCCGGCCGGCACCACGGTGCCGGCGACATCCTGGGCGAGGGTCGGGCCGCTCATGATTATTTCCGCTCCGAGGTGCGCCGGGTCGTGGTGGGCCGGGCGAGGAATTCGGGCCGCAGGGTCGCGCCCAGGCCCGGGCCGAACTTCAGGATCGCGCGGCCTTCGCGCAACGGCACGGGCTCGGCCACGACCTCGCGGTAATAGCCCTCGCAGAACCCCCGGACGGTTTCCATGATCATCGCGTTGGGCACGGCCGCGCAGAGCTGGAGGCAGGCGAAGAGGTTGACCGGCCCGGTGCAGTCGTGGGGCGCGATCGGCAGGTGGTGGGTCTCGGCCAGGGCGGCGATCTTCACCGCCTCGGTCAGGCCGCCCGTCCAGATCACGTCGGGCATCACGATATGGGCGGCGCCGGCGTCCATGACCCGGCGGAAGGCGTGGCTGGTGAACAGCCGCTCGCTGACGCACTGCGGCACCCGCGTCTCGCGGACCAGCCGCGCCAGGTCGGTGGCGCTCTCGGGCTGGATGATGTCCTCCATCCAGAGGACGTCGTAGGGCTCGAGGGCGCGGGCGATCCGCAGGGCGCAGTTCAGGTCCCAGCGCGAATGGCCCTCGATCGCCACCTGCATCCGGTCGCCCACCGCCGCGCGGATCTCCTGCACCGTCCACAGGCCGGCCTTGAGCTGCTCCGGGGTCAGGTCGTGGCCGGCGGGGCCGATGGCCGACCAGCCCGCCGGGCCGGTCGCGGCCGCGACGGCGCGCTGCGGCGCGAAGCGGTCCCACGGCCAGACCTTCATCGCCGTGATGCCCTGGGCGAGGAGTGAACGCGCCAGTTCGCCGGGGGCCTGGATGAAGCCGTCCTGGTCGGCATAGGCCGGGGTGTTGACGCAGGTGTTGTAGATTCGGATCTCCTCGCGGGTCTGGCCGCCCAGCAGGTTCATGACCGGCTGGCCGGTGGCCCGCCCGAGCAGGTCCCAGAGGGCGAGGTCGAGCGCGGAGATTGCGCGCATCTCGGCGCCGGCATAGCCGAAGAAATTGGCGTGCGAGAACAGGGCCTGCCAATGGCGCTCGCGGTCGAAGGCCGACTGACCGAGGAGCAGCGGTGCGGCAAAATCGTGGATCACCGCCTCGACCGCGCCCGGGAGGTAGAAGGTCTCGCCGAGCCCGGTGAGACGTCCGTCCGTGTGGACCTGCACCCAGAGCAGGTTGGGGAAGTCGGAGGAACGGATGGTCTCCAGCCGGGTGATGATCATGGCGGGCCCGACCCGGTCCTAGGACCTCTTCTTCTTTTTCCCGGACCGGCCGAGGCGCTGCTCCCAGCCCTCGGCGAACACGTTGAGATAGGCGCCGGGGTCGTAGGGATGGGCGCGGGCGACCTTGTGGTTGAGCTCGAGCCCGAGGCCGGGCGCGGTCGGCAGGGAGAGATGCCCGTTGGCCGGGTCGAGGGTCGGGACCCAGGTCACGAGCTCGCGGGTCCACGGGTCGTTGAACGGGTCGAAATGCTCCTGGATCAGGAAGTTCTCGACGCAGGCCGCAAGCTGCAGGCACATCGCGGTCGCCACCGGCCCGCCGCTCTGGTGGGGGGCGATCCAGCTGCCGTGGGCGAGCGCGAGGCCCGCGACGGCGAGGGTGGGGCCGATGCCGCCGAGGGACATCGGCTCGGGCTGGAAGATGTTCACCCCGCCCCCGGTCGCGAGGGTGTAGAATTGCCCGACCGTGTCGTACATCTCGCCGGTCGCCACCCGGATCGGGCATTGCAGCGCGACCGCGTTGGCCGGCTGCTCCCGCTCGCGGGTCGTGGGCTCCTCCCACCAGTAGATCTCGAGCGGGGCGAGCTTGCGCGCCGCCCGGAGCGCGTCGGCCTCGGTGAAGCGGCCGTGGACGTCGATCAGGATGTGCAGCGCCGGGAATTCGGCGCGCACGGCGGCGATGATGTCGTGGGCGAGCTGGAGCTCGGTGTCGTCGATGAAGCCCTGCGCCGTGCCGAACGGGTCGACCTTGAGCGCGCGGAAGCCGCGGTCGACCACCGCCTGGGCGGCGCGCACAAAGTTGTCCGGGGTGCGCTCGGTGCGGTACCAGCCGTTGGCGTAGCCGAGGATGGAGTCGCGCCGCTTGCCCCCCAGCAGCTGCCAGATCGGCACGCCGAGGGACTTGCCGAGGATGTCCCAGCAGGCGACCTCGATCGCGGCGATGGCGGTGCGGTGGATGTGGCCCCCGTCGAGCGAGACGCTGTCGAGCAGCCGCTTGGCGAGGTGGCCGACCTGGGTGGGGTCCTGGCCGATCGCCAGGTGCTCGAGCTCGCGCACGGCGGCCTCGGTCGTGCGGATGAAGCCGTTGAGGGTGCCCTCGCCGAGGCCGTGCAGGCCGGAGTCGGTGTGCACGGTGACGAACAGCCAGTTCTTCCAGCCGGCACCGACGGTGCAGGTATCGATTTTGGTGATGCGCATGGGGTTCAGGAAAGCAGCTCGCGGGCGGCGGCCGCGATGTCGGGGGCGC
>Ga0302196_10001557_pt1 | contig 21879 bp, 17 predicted proteins | sample II_Bog_N1_3_FD_198794 | JGI IMG/M metagenome (GOLD analysis project Ga0302196, IMG submission 198794) | Peat permafrost microbial communities from Stordalen Mire near Abisko, Sweden - II_Bog_N1_3 | ecosystem: Environmental > Terrestrial > Soil > Wetlands > Peat | place: Sweden: Abisko...
TCTTTCCACCCCATTCCTCGGGAGCCATATCTGTCAATGTCTCAGAGAAGGTCCAGTGGTGGCCTTCGAGGTCCTCGACGGTGTACTGGCGCTCACCGAAAGGCATATCAGTTGGCTCTGTAAGAACCCGCGCCCCGACTGATCGAGCACGTTCACAGTGGGCGCGGCAATCCTCCACCCTCACGAGGACAGAGTGTGTGACCCCATCAGATCGCGGTGGCCTGCGGTCCCCATGCGTGTCTCCGACAATGAGTGCGCCATCTCCGAACTGAAGCTGCGAACGGTGGTCCTCGCCGATCTGTACTCGTTCGGCAAATCCGAATGCATCAGCCAGCCACCGCACTGCCTCCCGAACGTCTGAGTACGTCAACACTGGAATCACAGTTGCGTTAGGCACAGAGCGGTTCGTCTTCAAGCGAGTCCTCCGTGTTTAGGTAACCAAGGTACCGCCCCGATGTCCCAAGAGTCCGTTCCCGGTCGGCTTGCTGACGGAAGGCAGACAGCCCCGGTCCCGGGGTTACAGGACCACCGTCAGACCCCGCTGGCCCGAAACTCCGACACCCCCGGCGAGGTCGACCAATCTCGCCGAAGACGGTTGTCACATCTGGCAATTCGTGATTGCATGTCACCAGGCAGGTGAGTGATCGGCACCCGGTGAGCGGAGGGCGGGAATTGATGAGTGTTCGTCGTGGAAGCAGTCTGCGGGCCGTCTTGGCTGGCTCACTCGTGTTCGGAACCGTGGTGGTCGGCTCGGTGGTCGGCGGTGCGGTGCCCGCCTCGGCCACGACACCAACGACCGTGAACTGCAATGCGGGTGGCAACTTGTCGACAGCCATCGCTGCCGCTGCGCCAGGGTCGACGCTTGCCGTGAGCGGAACCTGCACGGGGAACTTCTACATCGACAAGAGCCTGACGTTGGCCGGCCCCGCGATTCTCGATGGCGGTGGCGTCCCGACGACTTACGGAGCGACCCTCAACGTCGCGGCTGGGACTGTGTTCCTGAACAATCTGGTCATACAGAACGGCGTTGGTATCGACGGCCTTGGAGGTGGTGTCTGGAACGGCGGTCAGTTGACCCTGAACGGCACGACCGTGACGAACAACACCGCCTCCAGCCTGGGAGGCGGCGTGTTCAACTTCGGTCAGTTGACCCTGAACGGTTCGACCGTGTCTCACAACACCGCCGGAAGCGGCGACGGCGGCGGCATCTTCAATTGTGGCGCCAGTTTCCATGGCTACGGCCTCTGTACGGGCGCTCCCGGCAACCTGATCCTCAACAATTCCAACGTGTCGCACAACACCGCCACGAGCGGCGACGGCGGCGGTATCGCGAACAGCGGCGGTGCGACGCTCAACAGTTCGATCGTGTCGGGCAACTCGTCGGGCCACCTCGGCGGTGGCATCGAGAACAACGGCACGGCGACGCTGAACAGGTCCGTCGTCTCGAACAACTCCTCAACCGGAGGGTCGGCAACCTGGAGCGGCGGTGGGGGGCTGTCCAACACGGGCCCGACGACGATCAACAGTTCCATCATGCTGGACAACAGTGCGGCATGGCTCGGCGGTGGCGTCTTCGCCGAGGGTCCGATGACCATCGACAAGACCATCGTGACGGGCAATTCTGCAGGTCCCGAGGGTGGCGGACTTGTCGCGTGGGACGGGCCCACGACAGTCGCGAACAGTTTGTTCTGGAACAACTCCGACCACGGCGTCCTCGTCCCGGACAATCCAGCTGGTGTCTGGGTCGCTCCAGCCAACTTTGGCGGCTTCTTCACCAACAACCCGATCTTCACAACTACGCACTCCTGGTATCGCTAGGAGGCCAAGAGGGCGAACTTCGCAGGGTGGTGGGAGAGGGGTGCATGCCGTCCCTCACCTCGTTCTTCGGCTGCCCGTAGGGCGCTGCACGAGCCCGCACATCTTTGGCGTCCGCCCTCTATCGTGGCTAACGATCGGGCGACCACCTAGCCGCGCGCAGTCGTCGTCCGGGGCTGATCGAGGCGCCTCGGAACGCGCGTGAGGTTCCGCGCCGGGGGCCCCACTCGTGCCGCGGCGTGGCCGTTCACGGGTGACAAGCATCCGTCACCGGATCACACGCACCAACCCACTGCAGGGGACACGGCTTGGAACTCAGCTCCATCCACCGTGCGGGTGCACAATGGGTGGATACGACGCATCGGGCGATGGGTTGTCGTGATCGGGACTGCATTGGTCAGTGGCGTGATCACTTTGGCCCTGTCAACCTGGGGTGACCTGTTCGTCGTCCCGAGTGCGGTGCAGTCGAGTTGCAGCACCGTCATCGGCTCATCACGGACTCGGGGTCTGCACCACCCTGAGTCCGTGGCGCTGGCTGCTGCTTGCCATCGTCGTCGCCGGAGCGGCTGCGGGCGGGATCGGGATGGCGCACTTGATCAAACGTCGAAGGCGCTCGCAGGACCGGATTCTCCCACCTGGTGTCCCGCTATCACACTGACCATCACCCGGCGTTGTGGGATACGCCTGCGGTCAACGACGTAGACACCGAGTGGTTCGTCGGCCTCCGCTCCGCTCAGCTTCCGAGATGGTGGTGTGCCACCAACTCAACCCAGGTAATGCTCGACGGCGGACGAGCAGCGGGCCTTGGTTCGATGCCTGACACCGCGGTGTCTGCCCTTGGTAGTGCCGGTAGCTCGATTACTCAGCCAGGCTGGCCCGGTCCACGTCGGGGTCGGCCAAAAGTGCAGGGTCGACCGGGTTTCTGTCGGAAATCAGAGCGGCGATGAATTTAGGTTTCGTAACTCCCATACCTGATTGGGGTCTTGAACCGATGGACCCCAGGGTACTTCTCTGACGCAATGCCCCGCGCTCGGTTTCCGATTCCGGCGATCATCTCACCTATGGCGTGCGCATCGTGAGGGCTATCGAGATGGTGGACCTCGGGACCGAACTCGACGATGCTCGGCTCGGCACGGTCGCCGTAGTCACAGAAGACCGGATAGACGGCCGCGCCGGCTCGAACGGCATCGCATAGGTCCTCCCGTGTTCCGGTGGCGAACGGTTCCATCACCACGAATCCATTCGTGTCCTTCGCGTCGCGCGAGCCACTGCCGGCCTCGATCACGATGTGACCGTGATCGGACGTCATGAGATTCATGAACTCGGAGCGTGTCCAAGCATTCTGCCGTCGCCGGAATGCTTTGACCCGACGGTTGAGATCCTCATCGGTGATGTCACCTTCGTTGATGGCCTCTCCGCCGCTTACCGGGAAGGTCTTCAACACGTTGGCGGCCTTTCGGAGAATGTCGTCAATTACGTTCAATCCCATCACTTCCAGGTAACCGAGCAATCGGCCGATCATCAGGGTCGTACGGGTGTCGAGCCGGTCAAAGCCCTGCTGCAGGGCCGCACGGGTCAGATACCCCAGGTTGAAGCCCACGTCCTGGAATTCCAGATGAGACCCCACGAAGATGAACGACTGTCCGCCTACTAGCCGTTCGAACAACTTCTCCCTCTCGGCGAACTTCGCGAAGACCTCGATGTTCGATCGAGCGAAGTCTCCGTGCAGGATCTCCAGCAGATCGAGCGCTCTTTCAGTATCGGCCCACGACATCGGAGTCGACCGCAGGAACGCCTGGTCGTGGTTGATCGCATCTCTCCTGGGCACGGCGCTCATTGCCTCGGGTGGAATGGGATTGAAGATGCTCTGAAACTCCACGCCGCTCACACGCTTCGCCGACTCGTAAAAGACCCGGTCGAGTTGGCGGTACACACCCAACATCTCGGCAGCCGAATGGAGCAGGCCCCCGTCAGGCTGCGGCGCCCCGAGGAAACGGCGCCCCTCGTCACTCGTCATTCGTCACCCCGTGCTCAAACTCCGATTGCAACATCACTTCCCCTATCGTGAACGTTCACAGCTGGTATTGACCCGTCGTCACGGGCCCTGCCGGCAACGCAGTCGGCACAACTGATCCTGCCACCGGATGGTGCGGCAGACCCGAGCCTGACTCTGGCTCTCTGCGTTGAGGAGGCCGGCCAGGCAAACGGCAGGGTCATCCACACGCCCCGATGTGCCTGGTTGGGGGTCACTTCGTCTTCGACCTGGGGAACAGGTCTCGGGGGTCTCGGTGGTCTCGGTCTGGGCTCATGTTCGGCTCACCGAATCCACGGATCCACTGTTCGGTGCTCGACGGGAACGAGTGGGCCGGGGCCTTCTCCCGGTCGATCGGCGCCGATCCGATGCCGAGGTGGACGGGGTACCGGCGGGTCGGCGTCGACGGCACCTGACGTGCCGGGTCCGGCTCCGGCCCAGTTCAGATCGTGAAGGCCATGTTGGCCACCAGCCGGCCGCCGAGTTCGCGGTCGCCCGTGAACCCGATGCCCTCCTCTCCGTCCACCCCCGGGTCGTGGCGGCCGCCGGTGAGCCGCAGGTAGCGCATGGCCGGCAGCGCGATCCCCACGGTGGGCTCGCCGTCCAACTCCGGGACCACGGTGGCCCGCCCGTCGACCTGGACGAGATACGTCCGCGGGAGCGGTCCGGTGAGTTCGATCCGCACCCGGGACCCCTCGGGCAATGCCGCCCGCCTCCCCACGATGTAGCCGAGCCCGGTGGCCACTTCGTCGAGCGCCGAGGCCAGGTCCGCCACCGTCTCCCGGGCCGGGAGGCCCAGCGCCAGACGGATGTCCTGCTCGTGGAGGTAGCAGTCGTAGTGGCGGATCCGCATGAAGCGCCCGTAGGTCTCGTCCCGGCCCGCCGGGGTCCACGACGGCGCGTCGAACTCCTCCTGGGTCATGGCGTCGAGCAGGGCGAGGCGGCGCGAGGTCACGTCCTCCAGGCGACCGAGCATCCCCGGTCCAGGGGTGCCCCGCAGCGACTCGACCCACAGCTCGTTCGCCTCGGCGATCGGGTTGCGCATGTGGGTGAGGTGCGACAGGTCGACCGACGGTGCCGGTTCGCCCAGGAGCATCGCCTCCGCTCCGATGACGTGGCTCAGCGCATCCCGCACGCTCCACCCGGGGAGCGCGGTCGGGGCGTCCCACTGCTCGGGCGAGAGGTCGGCGCAGACCTCGGCCAGCGCCGCGTACTCGTTCCGGAGCAGGTCGACGGCAGCTTTCTTGTCCACGATGGTCGGCATGCGCCAACCGTAGCGGCAGGCCGTGGCCCGGGCGCCCGGCGCCCCGGGGCTCGGATCCTGGCTCAACTTGGCCAGCCCGCGTACCGATGAGGACAAGGAGTACACGCTGGTGCGCGGAACAGGATCGGGGCGACGCATGAGGTCGAGGCGATGATGGAGTTGAGGCGACGGGCGTGGGCGGTGGCCCTGGTGGTCGGTCTGTGCCTGGTCGGGCTGTTCTTCCTGATGCCCAGCCAGCTCGGCCACGACACCGTGTACCTGTCCATCGGCATGGGCTCGTTCGCGCTGATCCTGGTCGGCATCCGCATCAACCGCCCGCCCGACCGCCTCGCCTGGTACCTCGTGGCCGCCGCCGGACTGTGCTTCTCGCTCGGCGACCTGGCCGGTGACTACTTCACCGACATCGTCCACCAGGCCACGCCGGTCCCGTCGATCGCCGACCTCTTCTACCTGCTCGGCTACCCGTTCCTCTTCGTCGGGGTGAGCCGGCTCAGCCGCAACCCGTACCAGCGGGCCCGTCGCGAGGACTACGCGGATGCCGCCATCATCGCCCTGGGCAGCCTCACCCTCGCCTGGCACTTCCTGCTCAACCCGTACGTGCACGAGCAGGGGATCTCGACCCTCGGCCGCCTGGTGGCCATGGCCTACCCGATCATGGACGTCGCCCTGGTGTTCGTCCTGTTCAAGTCGGTGGTCTTCGGTTCGATCCGGCGCACCTACCACCTGTGGCTGATGGCATCGATGGCCGTGATGTTCGTGGCCGACTTCAGCTTCGACCTCCTGGTGTTGCACAACGCGTACTACACGGGACAGTTCTGCGACGCCTTCTTCCTCATCGAGTACGTGCTGGTGGCGGTGGCGGCCCTGCACCCGTCGGTCGGCGCCGTGGACGACGCCGAGCTCGCCCACGTCGCACCGGACCCGGAGACCTCCCTCCACGAGGTCGACTGGCAGCGGACCGAGACGGGGCGCCGGCTCCCGCTGGTGGCGCTGGCCGCGTTCATCCCCCCGCTGCTCCTGGTCGCCACCGCCTTGTCCGGGACGTCGGTCAACGTGACGGCGGTGTCCGTCCTCTGCCTGGCGGTCTTCGCGGTCATCGCCATGAGGATGCTGTGGATGCTCACCCGGATCAGCGACCAGGCCGCCGACCTCGAGCACCATGCCCACCAGCTCGAGGAGTCCCACGCCGCCCGGGACACGCTCGAGGCGGACCTCCGGCATCTCGCCTACCACGACGAGCTCACCGGCCTGGCCAACCGCGCCCTCCTCCAGGAGCGGGTCGGGCTGGCCCTGGCCGGACTCGCGGGCACGGGCCGGACCGTCGCACTGTGCTTCGGCGACCTCGACGGGTTCAAGGCCGTCAACGACTCCCTGGGCCACCACGTCGGGGACAGCGTGCTCGCACGGGTGGCCGACATCATCTCGGCGAACGTACGGCCCGGCGACACGGTGGCGCGCATGGGGGGCGACGAGTTCGCCGTCCTGATGCCCGACGTCCGGGACCAGGGCATCGCCGTCGACATCGCCCAGCGCATCGTGGTCGCCCTCGACGACGACCTGGGTGCCAAGGGCACCCAGTCCGGGATCTCGATGAGCATCGGCCTGACCATCACCGACTCGGCGACCAACCCCGAGGAGCTGATCGGCGAGGCCGACGCCGCCATGTACGAGGCCAAGTCGCGGGGCCGCAACCGGATCGAGGTCTTCGATCCCTCCATGCGGGCCCGGCTGACCGAGCGGATCGAGGTCACCAACGGGTTCCGCGGCGCGCTCGAACGCGGGGAGTTCCACCTCCTGTACCAGCCGGTCCTCGCCCTCGACTCCATGCGCGTGTGCGGATTCGAGGCCCTCGCCCGGTGGGACCACCCGGTCCTCGGCCCGGTCCCCCCGTCGACCTTCATCCCGCTGGCCGAGGAGACCGGCTTCATCGTGCCGCTCGGGCGGTGGGCGCTCGACGAGGCCACCCGTCAGCTGGCCGAGTGGTCCGACGCCACCTCGTGGGGACTCCGCATGGCGGTCAACCTGTCCCGCCGGCAGCTGACCTCCCCCGGCCTGGCCGACGACGTTCGCCGGGCCATTTCCGCCGCCGGCATCGACCCGGCACAGCTGGCCCTGGAGATCACCGAGAACGTCCTCATGGACGATCCCGAGCGGGCCACGGTCGCCCTGGCCGAACTGCGGGCCATCGGCATCGCCATCGCCGTCGACGACTTCGGCACCGGGTACTCGTCCCTCAGCTACCTCCAGCGGTTCCCGATGGACATCCTCAAGATCGACCGCGCCTTCATCGAACCCCTCAACCGCTCCGAGCCGGCCAGCACGGCCCTGGTGAGCACCATCATCGGCCTCGCCCACACCATGGGCCTCGACGTGGTGGCCGAGGGGATCGAGCGCCCGGACCAGCTGGAACGCCTCGTCGAGCTCGGATGCTCGAAGGGCCAGGGATTCCTGATGGCCCGGCCGCTGGACGTCGGCGACGCCGCGGCGTTCCTGTCCGTCCGCCACGACGAACTCGCCGCCCTCCCCCGCTGACGCCGGTCGGGACGGGATGCGATCCCAGGTGGCAACACGGGTTGCATGACCCGGCGTCAACACGTGGCGACGAGTAGCCTGACCTCCATGAGCTCCCGCACCGCGCGCCTCGCCCTCACCGCCGTCCTCCTGAGCACCGGCCTGGCCGTCGGGGCGGCGGCCACCGGCGCCGGTGCGGCGACGCCGCATCAGACGACCATCGCCCTGCAGGGGGCGTCGTACACCCCGAAGGCGGCGTCCGGCGGCACCGACGACTACCACTGCACCCTGGTCAACCCCCACGTGACCAGGGACTCGTACATCGTGTCGGCCCACTTCTACCCGAACAGCATCGAGGTCCACCACGCCATCCTCTTCCTCATCCCGCCCAGCCTGGCCGCCACGGCCAAGGCCGACGACAAGGGCGGCAAGGGATGGACCTGCTTCGGCGAGTCGGCGCTCCCCAACTCCCTCCCCACCCAGTCGGGCGGCGCCGCACCGGTGACCAAGACGGCGGCCGTCACCGGGGGGCCGGGCGGGAGCCACTTCCAGAACCAGATCTCGAACACGCCGTGGCTCACGGCGTGGGCCCCCGGCCACGGCGCCTCCTACATGCCCACGGGCACCGGCGTGCAGCTGCCGGCCGGCAGCCTCGTGGTCATGCAGATCCACTACAACCTGCTCCGGGGCGACAAGCCGGTGAAGGCCAAGCTCGTCCTCCACACCGTGCCGGCGGCGACGCACCTGCAGGCGCTGCACCTGAACCTGCTTGTGGCACCGCCGGACGTCCCGTGCGCGGCCGGGGTGACCGGCGCGCTGTGCAGCCGGTCGGCGGAGCTCGCCAACATCGGCCAGCGCTTCGGTCCCCAGGCCATCTTCTTCGACAACATCATCGAGCAGGTGTGCGGCCGCAATCCGGGCGCACCCCCCGTCGGGACCTCCACCACGTGCGTGTGGCCGATCGGCGCGGGGCAGAGCCTCCTCCAGGTGACCGCCCACATGCATCTGACCGGTCGGGCCATGCAGGTCGTGCTCGACCCGGGGACCCCGAGCGCCCAGACGCTCCTGGACGTCACCAACTACAACTTCGACTACCAGAAGACGTACACGCTGGCGCACCCGGTGGTGACGAAGCCCGGGGACACCATCGGCGTCACCTGCACGTACGACCCGTCGCTCGCCCAGGAGCTGCCGCAGCTGCGCAAGCTGCCCCCGCACTTCACGGTGTGGGGTGACGGCTCGTCCGACGAGATGTGCCTGGCCATCATCGGCGCCGTCCACGGGATCTACGCCGGCTGACGGACCCGGCGCTCGGAGCTGACGGACGACCGGCCGGTCAGTCCCCGGCCCAGCAGCCCAGGATGACGTCCGCCACGGTCACGGCCACCGCCGACGCGCTGGTCGGCGGGACCCCGAACTGGGGCGGCAGCCCGGAGGCGTCGACCTCCAGCACCTTCCAGTCCTTGCGGACCACGACCGTACCGTCGGTCGTCTGGAAGGCGCCCTGGCCCAGCGCCTCGAGGTCGCGTGACCTGCCCTTGGCCGCGGCCACGCCATCGAAGTAGGCGTAGGTCTCCGGCCAGCTGGACAGCTCCGTCACCGACACCGTGAACGATCCGGACGGCGTCGAGTCCGGGTACGAGTAGGTGCACGAGTAGCGGTGGTCGACCCACGTCGGGGTCGAGACCGTCGCCTGCTCGCCCAGTGCGCTGGCCATCTCCTGGCGGGCCTCGTGGGAGCAGACCTGCACCGAGATGGGCGACGGGAGCGCGCCGGCGGGCCGGGGCACGGTGGTCGCCGGGGACGCCGTGGTCACACCCGAGCACCCGGTGGCGACGAGCCCGGCCACGACGAGGACACCGAGGGACCGAGGGCGCACGGGGCGACAGTACCAGCGGGCCCCGGCCGTGCGGCCGCACGGGGGTGCCGGGGTCAGCCCGCCGGCCGCTCGAAGATCCCCACGAGCTCGACGTGCTCGGTCATCGGGAACAGGTCGAAGGCCCGCATCGACCCGAGTCGCCACCCCGCCGCCAGCAGCTGTTTCAGGTCTCGGGCGAACGGTGCCGGCTCGCAGGACACGTAGGCCAGGCGCCGCGGGGCGGGATCCAGCCCGCACAGGGCCTCCAGCACCTCGCGACCGGCACCGGCACGCGCCGGATCCAGGACCACGAGGTCGGGGCGGCCGAGCCGGCGGGTGATCAGCGCGGGCCGAACGTCCCCCCGCACCACCTCCACGTGGGGCAGCCCGGAGGTGTTGCGGGTGAGGTCAGCGACCGCCCGCCCACTCCGCTCCACGGCCGTCACCACACCCGTCGGGCCCACGGCCCGGGCCAGCGCCACCGTGAACAGGCCCGCGCCGGCGTACAGGTCGGCCACCCGCTCGCCGGGACGGGGGCCGAGCCCTTCCAGGACGGCACGGGTCAACACCGCGCCCGCCCTCGGGTGGATCTGCCAGAAGACCCCGGCGTGGACGTCGAACCGGTTGCCCAGGACCTCGAACACCACGTGGTCCGGCGCCCGGAGCGTCCGGCCCTTCCACACCAGGCCGACATCGAGGGCCGGCAGCCCGTCGAGGCGCTGTTTGCCCGTCTCGACCAGCACCACCGGGACGCCGCCGTCCGGCGACGCCAGTACCTCGAGCTGACGGGCGCCGGTCCACCGAACCGAACCCACGGCGGCGGCGTTGACGGCGTCGGTGGCGATGGGGCACGTCGTCACCGGCTCGAGGTCGTGGCTGCGGTGGCGGCGGAACCCGACGGTACCGTCACGGTCGACTCCGAAGGCCACCCGGGTCCGCCAGCCGAGACCGCCCGGGGCGCCGCCGACGTCCTCCACCTCGACCCGCAGGTCGATCCCGCCCACCCGGGCCAGCTGCTCGGCCACCAGATCCTCCTTGAGCCGGCGTTGGGTTTCCGGCGCGACGTGCTGGAAGTCGCATCCGCCGCACCGGCCCGGGCCGGCGTGGGGGCAGACCGGTTCCACCCGGTCGGGCGACGGCTCCAGGATCTCGATGGCGTCGGCGCGGAGGAACGACGTGGTCTCCGACGTCACCCGGGCCCGGACCCGCTCGCCTGGCAGGCTGTGGCGCACGAAGACGACCCGGCCGTCGGGGCCGCGGGCCACACAGCCCCCGCCGGCGGCGATGGCATCCACCTCGAGTTCGACGACGTCGTCCGGCACGGAAGGGGGCGTGACCATGCCCGGTTCTTAGCACCGGCAGCCGCCGGTGCCGCCCACGGCGTCGATCCGGTCCGGCTTCCCCCGCCGGCGGTACGGTGAAGGCCCACCGGCCGTCAACGGGCGTCGGGGTGACCCCTGGGAGGGACGCGTGGACATCTTCGAGGCGCTCTACACGACACGGGCCATGCGCCGCGTGGCCCCGGACCCGGTCCCGATGGACGTCCAGGCGCAGATCCTCGATGCCGCCATCCGGGCACCGTCGGGGGGCAACACCCAGAATTGGCGGTTCCTGCTGGTCGACGACAAGGACGTCATCGGCCAGCTCGCGCCGCTCTACCGCCACGCAATCGACGAGCTGTGGGAGACCGTCTACGCCGGGCGGCTGGCCGCCGCCCGCGACGCGCCGGACGACCCGGAGAGCGTCCAGTTCCTGAAGGTCCAGGCCTCGGCCGACTGGCTGGGCGACCACTTCGCCGAGGTGCCCCTCTTCCTGTTCGCCTTCGTGCAGGGCGATCCGACGGGTGGGTCCATCTACCCGGCGGTATGGAGCGCCCAGCTGGCCGCCCGGGCCCACGGTGTCGGCAGCTCGATCACCGCCGTGCTCGGGTTCTGGCACCCCGCCGAGACCTTCGAGATCCTGGGCGTGCCCACCGATGAAAACTGGATCATGGCGTGCTGCGTCAGCTTCGGCTATCCGACGGGTCGGTGGGGGGTGGCCAAGCGACGTCCCGTGCAGGAGGTGGCATACCGCAACCGGTGGGGAGGCCCCATCGGGTTCACGGTGGACACGCCCCTCTGGTCGCCCGGCCCGGACTGACCGGCCCACGCTCCAGACGGGTCGACCCCCGGGGCAAACCCCCTGGTCAGCGGTCCACTGCTACAGTCACCAGCGCAGTCCCGCGGCTGTAGCTCAATGGTAGAGCCTCTGATTTCCAATCAGATGACGAGGGTTCGATCCCCTTCAGCCGCTCCACGTGGGCGTGACCGGAATGCCGGGTGGGGCCCGTCCGCCCGTGACTTCGTGGCCGCGATCGAACGGGTGGCGCGCTCCGGGGCAAGTGGACGACACGTGGGACGACCCGGGTGGCGTACCCGCAATCGGCGGTGTCGGTTCCGAGCCGCGGGCGTAGGGTCGCTCCATGGCACGCGACGCCTTTCCCGGCGGCGGTGGAGCGGTCCATCGGCGTGGCCGGGCTGGATGCTGTCCGGAAGCTCCTCCTGGCCGACGATGTCCCTCCGGGTGCCGATGACGTAGTCGAGCCGGTCATGGACGACTAGCAGGTGGAGCTGGCGTGATGTCCAGGAGCCGCAGCTACGGCAAGGGGTACTCGACCTACTCGTTCCACGTCACGGACGACCACGAGGCCGAAGCGGTGGCCGCGGTCGCCGCGGAGCGGCCGGCCAGGGCCGGATTGTGGATTCTGAGACGCTTGGGATTCACGGGAACCCCACCGGAACCACAGGCCTGACACCACCGACTGTGAGAGTGACCCCGTCGTTAGCGCCGGAGAGGGTTCCACGCCACTGCCTCGGACGGCGCCGACCGCCGGCACCGACGTCAGGCGGGCTGCCAGAGTTCGACCCGGTTTCCCTCCGGATCGGTGACCCAGCCGAATCGACCCACACCCTCCATGTCCTGAGTCTCTCGAGCGACGTCCGCCCCCCTGGCTCGCAATTGCGCAATCATCGCATCCAGGTCCCTCACCCGGAAGTTGATCATGGACTGCTGCGAGCGGGACCCGAAGTATCCGGACTCCGGCTCGAACGTCGCGAACACGGTCATCCCGTCCTGCTGGTGCCACAGGCCGTTGTCGTCGGCGTCCAGGCCCAGACAGTCGCGGTACCACGCGCCCAGTGCGGCCGGGTCGGCGGCCCGCATGAAGTACCCTCCGATTCCCGTCACACGTTCCACACCGCCATCGTGCCACGACGATCCGGATCCTGCTCCGGATCGACGGGGACCGGCATCACCCGTCGGGAAGTGTCAGCTGACCGTCGACGTACGGGTTGGCACAGGTGGCGGCCGTGGGGGCCGGCGGCTGGACCGCTCCGTTGATCCTGCCGATGGCGTCGAAGTCGGCCTCGACCAGTGCCGGGGGCAGCGGCGCGTAGCCGAGCACGGACATCCCCTGCTGGCCCGCACAGGCCACGAAGTCGACGAATTGCCCGAGGGCGGCACCCTTGGCCGGATCGAATGGAGAGGGGGTGCCGGGCCCGTCACAGGTCGATCCCTGCCCGGCAGCCTGCGCCGGTGAGCACGGCGTCACCAGGTAGCTGTAGGACGAGAGCGGATAGGCGGTGGCCCGGGGGCTGGCGTACACACCCGCCAGGTTCTGGCTCCAGTCGGCGTTGAACGTGGCCGACTGGAGTGCGGTGGACACGTTGCGCGATGTCGGCTGGACGTCGGCTCCGCTGGTGTTGGCCACGCTGGCCACCGGAAACCCGTGTTCGACGGCATAGGGGACCTCGACGTAGGTGATCGACCCCTGGCTGGACAGCGCCGATACGAAGTTGGCGGCGTTGTCCGACCCGTACTGCCCCACCGGGTAGCCGGCGGTCCAACCCGGGTACGTCGTGGGGCTGTAGGACGCCGCGGCTGCCGGGACCGGCCAGGTGGCGCTGGGCTGGCCCGGGACCCCGGCCTCGAAGGCCGTCTGGGCCGCGGTGATGTCCACCGTGTCGAGGTGCAGCAGGTAGTCGGTCAGCAGGTAGTTCTCCCCGCTGGCATCGTTGCGGTACACGGGGATCACCGGCGTGCCCGGGAGCAGCGAGGCCAACGCCGGATTGGCGGCGACGACGGCCGGGTCGTTCCACCGGGCGATCTCCCCCAGGAAGATCTTGCCGATCAGCGACGGGGTCAGGTTGAGGTCGGTGATGCGCTGGCCGTCGGTGCCGGTCAGGTTGAACATGAGGCCGAGGCCGGCGCCGACATCAGGGAGGTACTGGTAGGGCTGGGTCGGGTAGTACGTCGATTGCCGCGCGCTGTAGGGCAGGTCCGATGCGGCAAAGTCGACATCGCCCTGGGCGAAGTCGTCCAGCCCGGTGACCGACGTCGTCACCTGCCAGTTGACGAGGAAGTCCGAGAGCAGGTAGCTCTGCCCGGCCCACTGCTCCATCGCCACGGCCGCGAAGGTCGACCCGGTCGCGCTGAGCTGCACCTCGGTCTCGGGCACCACGGCAGGGGACGGTGCCGACGGTGGCCCCCCGACCGGACCGTTGTAGGCGGTGACCGTGAACGTATAGCTGTCCCCACCGTTCAGGCCGGAGACCGTGATGGGGCTGGCCACATCCGAGTCGGACTCGCCTCCGTTACCCGGCGTCGTCAGGTCGGTCGCCGTCACCGTGAACCCGTAGGCCAGGCCGGTGGGCGGGGTGAAGCTCACCGTGGCCCGGCCGTATCCCGGCACCGCGGTGACGCCGGTGGGGGTGCCCGGGACCGGCACCGGCACCACCGGCGGCGACGGGGCCGATGCGGGGCCCGACCCGTACCGGTCGACGGCCACCACGGTGAACGTGTAGCTGTCGCCGACGGTCAGCCCGGTCACAGTGATGGGGCTCGTCGCTCCGGCCGCGGACTGGCCGCCGTTGACGGGAGTCGTGGCGTCGGCGGCCGTCACGGTGTAGGAGGCGACCGGGAAGTCCGGCGCTGTCGGGCCGGTGAACGAGATCGTCGACTGCCCGTTCCCGATGGTGGCGCGCACGGATGTCGGCGCACCCGGCAGTCCCGGCTCGCTCGTCACCGGCGACGAGGGAGGGCTCGCCAGCAGGCCGGCGTACGCCTCGACCCGGATGGTGTACCTGACCCCGTTGGTGAGTTTCGGAATGGTGCAGGAGGTCGCTCCGGGAGCGGCCTTGCAGTGCTTGGTCGACGCGAAGGTGGCCGAGGCGAAGGCGAGGTACCGGGTGACGGTCTCGCCGGCCGGCGGCGTCACGGGTGACCACGACACGGGGGACGAGGCGTTGCCGGTGGTGGCCACGACACCGATGGGGGCAGCAGGGGGCATCTTGACCAGCCGGGTGGCGGCTCCGGCCGGCACGGCCCCGGCAATCGTGGCGGTCACCGTCGCCACCACCACGACCACCCCGGCTACCGTCCGCCCAGTCGTCCGCCCAGTCGTCCGCCTATTCGTCCGCCTATTCGTCCGCCACATGCTGCACCCCGATCGCGTCATCAGACCTTGTCCCCGGCGCGCCCGATTCTTCCAGCCGAGACACCCGACCCGTGGTCCGATCGCCCGTTGTCACCAACTGTTCACCCGACGTTCGGCACCGTGCCGATTGCGGGCGCGGGTAGCGTCGCTGCGTGCGCATGGTGACCGAGGCTGTCGTCCGCGACCGGCTGGCCCGGCTCCCCGGCGACGAGCCCCGCGTGGTGGTGGCCGGAAACTTCGCCGCCCCGCTCGAGCTGGTCCGCATCCTCGACACCACACTCCCCCGCTGCCGGGCCTTCTCGCTCAACATCCAGGCCGGCTGGCCCCGGCGCCCCGGCTTCGTGACCGAGACCCCGTTCGTCGGGCCCGGGGTCCGGGGTGACCCGGGCATCCGCTACCTGCCGATGCGGCTCTCCCTGGTACCCCGCCTCTTCCAGCTCCACTGCCCGCCCGACGCCGTCCTGGTCCAGACCACGCCGCCCCGTGACGGAAAGGTGTCGCTCGGGATCGAGGTCAACCTGCTGCCGGCGGCCATCGAGGAGGTGCGCGCCCGGGGAGGTCCGGTCATCGCCCAGGTCAACCCCCGGATGCCCTTCACCCGGGGCGACGCCCTGATCGACGTGGCCCACATCGACCTCGGCCTGGAGGCCGACGCCCCGCTGCCGTCCCCACCGCCGTACGCGGAAGACCCGGTGTGCGCGTCCATCGGCGAGCAGGCCGCCCGCTACGCGTCCGACGGCGGGACCATCCAGCTCGGCATCGGACGGATCCCGGATGCTGCCGCGTCGAAGTTGCAGGGGCGCCGCGGCCTCGGGATCTGGTCGGAGATGATCAGCGACGGCGTGCTGGGGCTGGCCCGGTCCGGGGCGCTCGACCCCGACCGACCGCTGCACGCATCGTTCCTCTTCGGTTCTCCCGAGTTCTACGAGTGGGTCCACGACAACCCGCAGGTGGTGATGCGCCGGACCGAGGTGGTCAACGACCCGTCCCGGATCGCCGCCCAGCCCGCCATGCTGTCGATCAACACCGCCCTGCAGGTCGACCTCTTCGACCAGGCCAACGCCTCCTACGTGGGCTCGCACATCTACTCCGGACTGGGCGGCCAGCCCGACTTCGTCATCGGCGCGCTCCACTCGACGGGCGGCCACGCCGTCGTGGCCCTGCGCTCGTGGCACGACAGATCCGGATCGTCGAGCGTGGTCCCCCTGCTCCCTGACCCCGTCACCTCGTTCCAGCACTCGGTCATCGTCACCGAGCACGGTGCCGCGGAAGTGTTCGGACGGACCACCGGCGACCAGGCCCGGCTGTTGATCGAACATGCCGCCGACCCGCGGGCCCGAGACGCCCTGCGGGAGGCGGCCGGCGGGCTCGGGCTCCGGACCTGCGAGTAGACGACCCGGGCGCCTAGGCGAATCCGAACCCGACGCCGCTGCGCACCAGGCCCAGATCGGCCATGGTCCGGATCCCCGGGTCCGCCTCGCACAGCGCCGGGATCGAATTGACCGCCTGCATGGCCGTGGCCACGCTGGCCGCCCGCACGTGCTCCGCCAGGGGGACGTCCCGCTCGTAGCTGGCCAGCGTGAGCAGATGGGCCCGGACCGACGGGTCGCCCTCGATGGTGAGCGTCCAGCCGTCCTGGGGCGTGGGCCAGTGGGCCGGGTACTCGCCGCCGACGGTCCACAGCGCGTCGATCTCGACCAGGGTCCGCCCCTGCCGGCGTCCGCGCCAGTGCCACCGCTGCCCGGCCACCGTGCCGGCGGCCAGCCGGATGCCGAAGATCTCATGGTCGTGCTGGGCGAGGACCAGGTCGACCTCGGTGGTGATCTCGTCGATGGCCGCATGTAGCCCGTGTGCGATCAGGGCCACCTCCTCCTTGAAGATTCCGCTGTTGAACCGGAGGAACTCGCTGGCCTCCTCGGTCACCTCCTCGGCCGGGCGCCCGAAGCGCATGTTGTCGAAGGTGATGTTGGTGCTCTCGTAGAAGGACCAGTCGGCGCGTTCCTGCAGGGTCACCCGGTCGATGGTGCGGCACATGCCCGACAGGGCGAACGGGAGGACCCCGCTCAGATTCCCCGGGTTGAGACCGGTGCCGTGGACCGACGTCCCGCCGGTCTCACACGCCGCGGCCAGTCGGGCCAGGTCGGCCTCGGGCAACGCCCCCGGGAAGAAGAGGAACGCGGTGGTCACGACGTTCTTCCCGCTCGCCAGCAGGGCGCACACCTCGTCGAGCGAGGCTTGGCGCGGCATGTAGGCCACGCAGTCGGCATCCAGGGCCGCCAGTGCCCCGATGTCACGTGTCGCGGCCACACCGACCGGGTCGAGGCCCGCCAGCACACCCAGGTCGACGCCGTCCTTCTCCGGTGAGTGCACCCAGCCGCCGACCAGGTCCAGGTCGTCCCGGCCGACAACGGCGCGGATGGACTCGACGCCCTGGGCACCGGTCGCCCACTGGATCACTCGGTAGCCCATGGCTCCTCCTCTGCACGCACCCGCCCGGGCGGCCGGGGTCGGCGCCGATCGTACGCCCTCGGGCCGGCGGCATCCGGTGCCGGCGGCACCGGCTCACCGGCGGAGGCCGGCCGCGGGGGTAGCGTCGTGCCGTGGCCCCCTCCCCGGACCAGGACGCGACACCGGCGCCCACCTCCGCCGGGGGCGGCACGGGTCGATCGCCGGTGCTGCTGATCCTGGCATCGGCACAGTTCCTCATGACCCTGGACAGTTCGGTCATGAACGTGTCGATCCAGTCGGTGGCCAACGACCTCCACACGACGGTCACCGGGATCCAGACCGCCATCACCCTCTACACGCTGGTCATGGCCGCGTTCATGATCACCGGCGGCAAGATCGGCGCCCTCATCGGGCGCCGCAAGGCGTTCGGCATCGGCCTGGTGGTCTACGCGTGCGGCTCGTTCGTGACCTCCATCGCCCCCAACCTGACGGTCCTGATCATCGGCTGGTCGCTGCTCGAGGGGCTCGGAGCCGCCCTGATCCTTCCGGCCATCGTGGCCCTGGTGGCCGGCAACGTCGCCAAGGAGGGCCGTTCGGCCGCCTACGGCCTCATCGCCGCGGCGGGTGCCATCGCCGTGGCCGCCGGGCCGCTCATCGGCGGCGCCGTCACCACCTTCGCCTCGTGGCGGTGGGTGTTCGTCGGCGAGGTGGTGATCGTCGGCATCATCCTCCTGTTCATCTCCCGGATCCACGACACCCCACCGGAGGAGCGCAAGCCGTTCGACCTGGTGGGCGCCGTGCTGTCGGTGGTGGGTCTCAGTGCGCTCGTCTACGGCGTGCTGCGCTCGGGCACCTGGGGCTGGGTCCGACCGGTGGGCGATGCACCCACCATCGGCGGGATCTCCCTGGTGTTCTGGCTGGTGGTGGCCGGTCTGCTCCTCATCGGGGCACTGGTGGAGTGGGAGTCGCACCGGGTGGCCACGGACCGGGAGCCGCTCTTCCGGCCCTCGATGTTCGCCAACCGGCAGATGACCGGCGGCCTCATCGCGTTCTTCTTCCAATTCTTCGTGCAGTCCGGGATCTTCTTCACCATCCCGCTGTTCCTGTCGGTCGTGCTCGGCCTCAACGCGCTCCAGACCGGCCTGCGGCTCCTGCCGCTGTCGGTGATGCTCCTGGTGTCGGCACTCGCCGTCCCCAAGCTCGCCCCCCACGCCTCGCCCCGCCGGGTCGTCCGCATCGGGCTGCTGCTCATCCTGGTCGGCGACCTGGTCCTGGTGTCCGGGCTGTCGCCCGGGGCCAACGCCGCGGTCGTGCTGATCCCGATGGCGCTTATCGGCCTCGGTATCGGCGCACTCGCCTCACAGCTCGGGGCGGTCACCGTCTCGGCCTTCCCCGACTCCATGAGCGCCGAGATCGGCGGTCTCCAGAACACCTTCACCAACTTCGGGGCGTCGCTCGGCACCGCGCTGGTGGGGGCCGTCCTGATCGGCAGCCTCAGCACCACGTTCGTGGCCGGCGTGTCGTCCAACCCGGCCATCCCTGCCTCCGTCGCGTCCGCGGCCAGCACCACCCTCGAGGCCGGCATCCCGTTCGTGTCCGATGCCGATCTGCGCGAGCACCTGGCCACCACCACCCTGAGCCCACAGGCCCAGCAGGCCATCGTCGACGAGAACGCCAATGCCCGGCTGGTCGGCCTGCGGGTGGCGCTGTCGGTGGTCGCCCTGGTCATCGTGGTCGCCATGTTCTTCGCCCGGATGCTGCCCACCCAGTCCCTGTCGGGTGGTGCGGCGCCCGGCGGTGGGCCCCGACGTCGCCATCGCCGGGCGCCGGGATGACCCCGGTCTGCAACTTGTGATTGCCACTGATGATCGCAAGAGGGTGGCCACCAGTCCGGCAAGTGCGGTTGCGGACAGGGCGATCGGCGGGGACCGAGGTACCACCGGTGGTCGCATGCCCCGAAGACGGTAAAGAAGTGGTCCCCGTCGGCCGATAGTGCCGGTGTGAGATTCGATCTCGTCCACCCGACATCTGGGCAATTGCGCGACGGGGTGACCTGCGGCCTCATCGCCGAGTCGATCATGATCCCGGTCCTGTTGACCCTGACGTTCGTCAACCACACGACCGTGCACTGGGGCTACATGGTCGCCGCCGTGGCGTGCGTCGTGGTCTCCATCGTCTACCAGGGGGTGTTCACCCTGGTCACCCGGGGCGAGGCCAGCATCCGGTCCCAGGCCAATTCGTGGTTCGTGATCGCCTGCCTGGCACTGGCCGGCCTGGCCTGCATCGAGTTGTCGACGGAGACGCCGGCCGCGCTCTACACGCCGGCCATGCTGGTCGGGGTCATCTTCGTCTCCATCGTCGGGGACCGCCGTATGCAGCTGGTGGTCGACCTCTACGCCCTGGCGCTCATCGCGCTCATCGGATGGGTCCAGGGGCTGCGCGGCGCAGAATTCCTGGTGTCGATGGTCATCTACGCCTCGACCATCGCCGTCGTGAACTTCATCTGCGCCCGCACCGTCGGGTCCCTCACCGACCAGATCAATTTCTCCCAGGCCCTCGACTCCCTCAACGAGTGCTTCGACGAGGTCGGGGTCGACGCCGCCCGTCCCACCTCGGAGACCTTCGCCGAGATCTTCTCGCGGGGCCTCCCCTACGCGGCCTCCATCCTGCCGGCCCAGCGGGTCGCCGTATTCGTGCGCAACGGATCCCTCCAGCGCTACACCCTGCTCGCGTCGTGGCCCGACCTCAGCGCCAACTCGGCTGACCTGGCCCACCTCCCCGCCGTCGCCAAGGCCCTGGCCACCAACGCGGTGGAGCTGGACCCGTGGCACGCGGTGCTCCCCGTGGGATACGCCCAGGACGGCGAGCTGGTCATGGTCATCGAGCGCTCGGTGCCGGCCGGCTCCGTCGACGCCCGCACTGCCGAGGAGGTCGGGCTACTGGCTGCGGCGTTCCTGCGGGTCACCAGCCGGGCCAACTTCGTCAACGGCCTCCACACCGAGAGTCGGACCGATCCGCTGACCGGCCTGGCCAACCGGCGCAGCCTCATGGAGCGCATCGAGATGGAGATGGCCCACGCCCTGCGGGCCGAGACCCCGTTGAGCGTCGCCATGATCGACATCGACCACTTCAAGGAGTTCAACGACCGCTACGGCCATGTCGTGGGGGACACCGTCCTCCGGTCGGTCGCCGCCATGATGGTCTCCAATACGCGGGACCAGGACCTGGTCTCGCGCTACGGGGGCGAGGAGTTCTGCCTCGTCCTGCCCGACACCGACCTGCTCGGCGGCCATCACATCCTCGACCACCTGCGCAACGGCGGTCGCGAGTCGACCACCGACCTCGGGGTCACCATGTCGGTGGGCCTGACCAGCTGGGACGGGATCGAGGACCCGCTGTCCTTCATCGACCGTGCCGACCGGGCCCTCTACCAGGCGAAGAACTCGGGCCGGGACCGGGTCGTCTCGATCGCCGCCTACACCGAGTCCTAGACCTACCCCAGGTCCTGGACCTGCACCGGGTCCCGTTCCGGCCCGGGGCTCGCTCCGCCGGCCACGCGCGGTCCGGCGCCCGTCAGGCCTCGTCGGAGGCCAACACCAGGTAGACGTTGTCGTCGACGGCGAACGAATCGACCAGTGTGTACCCCTGGGAGGCCAGTTCGTCGAGGGCCCCTTCGAGCTCGACCCGGCGCTCGGCCGACACCAGGCGCCCACCGTGGACACGCAGCACCTTGTGGCGGATCACTCCACCGCTCCCTCGGTGGACCTGCCGCCCGCCAGGTCCCCGCCCGGCGCCACCAGCAGGCCGGGCTCGCGGATCCCACCACCCAGGCCCTCGGGTTCGGGGCGCACGCGGATGTACCACTCCTGTCCCCACACCCGGGCGAACACGTCCTCGGGCATCTGCAGGAAGAAGCTGTCCTCGGTGATCTGGCTGGCATGGGCCCGCATCGCCTCGCGCTTGGCGTCGACCCACGGACTCACGTCGACCTCGGTGGTGATGCGCTCGGAGGGCTCGCCCATGGTGTCGGCCCCCTCCAGGTTGTCCTCGGGTCCGTAGTCCGACGCGGCGGCCTCGGCGCGCAGCGCCCGCATGAAGTCGCGGTCCATCGTGGCCAGGTAGACCACCGGGGTACCGGCCAGAACGGCGGCGGCCATGCCCACGTCGTGGACCCGGACGTGGTCCGGATGGCCGTAGCCGCCGTGCTCGTCGTAGGTGACCAGGACGTCCGACGCCTCCTCGGCCAGGATGGCGGCGAGCCGCCCGGCGGCCTCGGCCACGTCCGCCGTGGCGAACACGTCGTCGCGGGCATTGGAGTCCTCGCCCTCCATACCCGAGTCGTGGTACCCGAGGACGACCTGGCGTTCCACGCCGAGGATCGCCGCGGCAGCAGCCAATTCCACGGTCCGGCGCTCGCCGAGGGTCTCACCCGGCCGCAGGAACCCGTCGGCCACCTCCCCCAGCTCGCCCCGGGTCGC
>Ga0302196_10001560_pt1 | contig 21866 bp, 21 predicted proteins | sample II_Bog_N1_3_FD_198794 | JGI IMG/M metagenome (GOLD analysis project Ga0302196, IMG submission 198794) | Peat permafrost microbial communities from Stordalen Mire near Abisko, Sweden - II_Bog_N1_3 | ecosystem: Environmental > Terrestrial > Soil > Wetlands > Peat | place: Sweden: Abisko...
AGCGCCGCATCGGCCCAGAAGCCGCGCGCGGTGATCGAGGCCATCACCGGGGCGATGGAGCATTCCTACGCCAACGTCCATCGCGGCCTCCACACCCTGGCCAATGAGACCACCGAGGCCTATGAGCGCGCCCGGCAAAGCGTGCGCGGCTTGCTCAATGCGGCCAGCGTGGATGAGATCGTGTTCACCAAGAGCGCCACCGAGGCGATCAACCTGGTCGCGTCCTCGTTCGGCCAGTCGCTGCAGGCCGGCGACGAGATCGTGCTGTCGGTGATGGAGCACCACGCCAATATTGTCCCCTGGCACTTCCTGCGCGAGCGCAAGGGCGTGGTGCTGCGCTTCGTGCCGATCACCGATGACGGCGAACTGGACATGGAGGCCTATGCCGAGCTGATCGGGCCGCGCACCCGGATGGTGGCGATCAGCCACATGTCCAATGTGCTGGGCACCATCAATCCAGCCGCCGAGATCGTCCGCATCGCCCACGCCGCGGGCGTTCCCGTCCTGCTCGACGGCTGCCAGGCCATCGTGCACCAGGCCGTCGACGTCCAGGCCCTGGATGTCGATTTCTACGCCTTCTCCGCCCACAAGCTCTACGGTCCCACCGGCATCGGCGTGCTCTTTGGCAAGGCTGAGCGTCTGGCTGAGCTGCCGCCCTATCAGGGTGGTGGCGAGATGATCGGCACGGTGACGCTGGAGGCGATCACCTATGCCGACCCGCCGCACCGCTTCGAGGCCGGCACCCCGCCGATCCTGGAAGCGATCGGCCTGGGCGCGGCGATCGACTGGCTGGCCACCCTGGACCGCGACGCCGTCATCGCCCACGAGCACGCGCTCTATTACCGACTGAAGGCCAATCTGGAGGGCGCCAATGGCGTGCGCGAGATCGGGACCGCGCCCGGCAAGGGGGCGATCTTCGCCTTCGCCGTCGAGGGCGCCCACGCCCACGACATCGCCCAGATTCTCGACCGCTATGGCGTCGCCGTGCGCGCCGGAACCCATTGCGCCGAGCCGCTGCTTCGGCGCTTCGGCCTGACCTCCAGCGCGCGGGCCTCCTTCGCCCTATATAATACGTCGGAGGAGGTCGACGCCTTCGCCGACGCCCTCTCCAAAGCTCAAACCTTTTTCAATTGAAGCCGGGTCACGACCATGGATGACGCCAGCCCCTCTGTTCAAGCCGACCTCGCCGCCCCCGCGGCGCTGAGCCAGATCGAGCTTGACGGCCTGACCGACCAGCTGATCGCGCGGCTGAAGACGGTCTATGACCCGGAAATCCCGGTCGATATCTATGAGCTGGGCCTGATCTACAAGGTCGATGTCTCTGACGAAAAGGCGGTGGCCATCGACATGACCCTGACCGCGCCGGGCTGTCCGGTGGCCGGGGAGATGCCCGACTGGGTGCGTGACGCGGTGCTCGGCATTGACGGGATCACCAAATGCGACGTCAATCTGGTGTTCGAGCCGCCCTGGGATCCCTCTCGGATGTCCGATGAGGCCAAGCTGCAACTGAATATGTTCTAATGACCCTCGACACCGTAACCCAACCCCGCGCTCGCCGCCCGCGCCCGCAGGTGGTGACCCTGACCGAGGCGGCCGCCGCGCGCGTGCGCGAGATCATGGGCCGGGCGGAAAAGCCCTATGCCGGCCTGCGGGTGGGCGTGAAGAACGGCGGCTGCGCCGGCCAGGAATATGTTCTCGAATACGCCGAGACCGCCGGCCCGCTCGACGAGGTGGTCGAGGACAAGGGGGTGCGGATCCTGATCGAGCCCAAGGCCATCCTGTTCCTGATCGGCTCGCAGATCGACTATGAGACGAGCAAGCTCTCGGCCAAGTTCGTGTTCCATAATCCCAACGAAACCGACGCCTGCGGCTGCGGCGAGAGCGTGACCATCGTGCCGGCCTCCGCGGCCGACTGAGCCGCGCGCGGATGAGTGTCGCCTTCACCAAGGAAGAGGATTCGGAGTCGGTCGCGGCCAATCTGCCCGACCGGCCGATCTCGCCCCACGCCAACCTGGTGACGCCGCAGGGCCTAGCCCTGCTGGACGAGGCCCTGGCCGAGGCGCGCTGCGCCTACGCCGCGGCCCAGTCGCTGGGGGATGTGAGCACCGACCGCACCGCCATGGCCCGCGCCACCCGCGACCTGCGCTACTACGCCGCCCGCCGCGCCAGCGCCCAGGTGCAAACGCCGCAGCCCGGATCGGACCGGGTCACCTTCGGTGGCGCGGTGACCTTCGACCGCGAGGATGGCCGACGCCAGACCTTCCGCATCGTCGGGGAGGACGAGGCCGACCCGGCCAAGGGCGCGGTCGCCTATGTCTCACCCCTGGCCCAGGCCCTGCTCGGCAAACGCGTCGGCGACGTGGCGATTGTGGCGGGCGGCGAGGTGGAGATCGTCGGCCTTGGCTAGGGGCGGGCTAAGGGTTGGTAGGCTTAATCGCGTGAGGATCGGATGAACCACCCTCGACTGGACCCCGCAACCCGCTTCGACCGCGTCGTCGACGCCCTGAAAGACAGCCCAGGCGTCACCCAATCGACGATGAAGGGCTTCGGCCATGGCGGCCTGATGGTCCACGGCAAGCTGTTCGCCATCCTGCGCGGGGAGGCCTTGCTGCTGAAGCTGCCGGCCACACAGGTGGCGATGCTGATCGTGGCCGGCGAGGCCGACCCGTTCGACGCCGGCAAGGGCCGACCGATGAAGCAATGGGCGTTGCTACGCGCGGACGCCACCGCCGATTGGTTGGACCTCGCCCGCGAAGCGATGGTCTTTGTCGCCGGCTAGGGGCCTGCTATGGGCTCGGCCATGGCCGACGCACACAGCTACATCCTGATCCTCAAATGCCCGGACCGCAAAGGCGTAGTCGCCGCCGTGTCCGGCTATCTCGCCGACAACGACGCCTCAATCATCGAGTCCAGCCACTTCAACGACCCGCTGGCCGGCCAATTCTATATGCGGACGGTGTTTCGCGCTGACAGCCCGGACATGCCGCCGCTCGACCTGCTGCGCCAGGGCTTTGAGATCATCGCCAAGCGTTTTGCGATGGATTGGGCGTTTCACGACACCGCCATCAAGCCCAAGGTGCTGATCGCCGTCTCCAAGTTCGGCCACTGCCTCTATGACCTGCTCCACCGCTGGCGCTCCGGCGCCCTTTCTGTGGAGATTGTCGGGGTGATGTCCAATCACGACGATATGCGTAGCTTCGTCGAATGGAACGGCGTGCCCTTTCATCACCTGCCGGTGACCCGCGAAACCAAGGCCGAGCAGGAGGCGCGGTTCCTATCCCTGGTCGGCGACCTCGACGTCGATCTGGTGGTGCTGGCCCGCTACATGCAGATCCTGTCGCCGGTGGTGTGCGAGGCCCTGTCTGGGCGCTGCATCAATATCCACCACTCGTTCTTGCCCAGCTTCAAGGGCGCACGGCCCTACCACCAGGCCTTCGAGCGCGGGGTGAAACTGATCGGGGCCACCGCCCACTATGTCACCACCGATCTCGATGAAGGCCCGATCATCGAGCAAGGCTCGCAGAGGGTCACCCACAGCCACATGCCCGAGGACCTGGTGGAGATCGGCCGCGACATCGAGTGCTCGGTCCTGGCCCGCGCCGTGCTTTGGCATGTCCAGCACCGGGTGCTGATTAACGGCCACAAGACGGTGGTGTTCGCGTAAATCGCCCAATTAAGGCCGCCTTAATCGGCGGATGCGTACCTCAGGCGACGAAAACCGCATGAGTCCCGTCCGTCCATGGCCGTAGAGCCGATCACCGCCGTGATGAACCCGATCCGTGTCGGGGCGGTCAAGCGCGTCTCACGCCGGTCCAAGACCGAGGAAACCGAAGAGACGCCGGACCACTCCGTCAAGTCCAAGCGGTCAAACCCGCCGGGGATCGGCGAAAACCTGGATGTGACGGTTTAGGCCACGGGACGAGCGTCGTCCTTTTGATTCAACGTAACGTCACCTGTTCTACCGCTTCATCCAAGGCTTCGACGCGCCGGAGGTGAGGCGAGCGACCCGCGCGCGCTGGGCGTTTGCGCCGCCCGGCGCCTTGGGCCTGGCTTCGATCGCCGCCTTTTTCAGGCGAAGCGCCCGCTCCATCGGGGTCTCGGGGGGCCTCGTTGGGACATCATCCATCGGCGCAGCCTAGCACGGCGACTGGGCGGCTGGAAACCATCCGTGGACAGCCCGTCGATCCGGAGGCCGCGTCCGGGCGTCACTCCCCCACCGCATCCAGAAGATCGCGCACGCGCCGCACCCCCTTGGCCGCAGGCGAGCCGAGTTGGCGCCAGACCAGCAGGGCCATGCAGCTCAGGGTCACGCCGATGAACACGAGCGGCCCCAAAAGCCAGCCCGCCGCAGCCAGAGCGAAATAATAGCCGCGCACGCCGGAGCTGAAGGTCGACAGGGCCGGGTTGAGGATCGAGGCGGTGGCCTGGCCATAGGCGACCGCCTGTTCGGCGCTGGTGATCATCGGCGCCGCCCCGATCGCCGCCAAGCAATAGTTCAACTGGCGGATGGTCCAGATGAAGTCCAGCAGGCCCCGCGCCAGGGCCAGGACGATCAGCGCCATCTTCAGTTCGAACAGGAACGGCTCCGTCCGCTCGATCCAGGGCAGGCCATGCAAGGTGTTGAGGGTGCGCTGGCCGCCGACCAGCGCCCCGGTCAGGGCGGCGATCAGGATCAGGTTGGACGAAGCGAAGAACGAGGCCGAGTTGATCACATGGCCCATCAGCTGGCTGTCGATGAACCGGTTCTCCCGGTGACTCATATTGTGCATCCAGGCGGAGCGGATATGGGTCAGGTTGGCGTTGAGCTCGCCGCCCGAGCCAGGGCGCAGCCGCATCATCGGCTCGTAGACCAGCCAGCAGACGAGGAAGATCAACGGCGCGATGATTTCCAGCGGCGACATCGGGAATCCTTCAAGGCTGCGCGGCGCGCTGCGGCCTTTGTTCGCTACGAATCGGGCGCTCGCAAGGGGGCCGGCTCGGCGCCGGCTGATTGCGGCCGCGGCGCAAACCCGCCACGAGACGGGTCAGGCCGACCATCGGTCCAGATCTCAGCCGCCGCTGTCTAGAAATCCAGCCTGAACGCGCATGCGGCGCCTGCGATGCGGTCGCCGGAGCCTGTTTGGTCAAACGGCGCAGGGCCGGAGCGCACCGCAACCCGGTCCGGGGTCATGGTCGCCGACGACACTGCGCCAAGGGCTTTCACGATGTTCGACTCCGCCATACGGCGCCTCGCCCAGGTTTCGTGTCTGCTGGCCTGGATCCTGATCGGATGGCCGGTCCACGCCGCCCAAGCCAGGGCGCCGATCGAGGTTCGTGTCGTCGTGGTCACCACCTGGGAGGCGACCAAGGACGGCCAGGACCTGGGCGGAGAACTCCATGCCTGGCTGGCGCAGTGGCCGCTGAAGACCCAGATCCCGTTTCCGGCCGGGGTGCGGGCGCTCAGCTACGACCCGCATCGCCATGTGCTGGCCCTGCTCACCGGCGAGGCCACGGCGCGGGCGGCGGCCTCGGTCATGGCCCTGGGATGCGACCCGCGCTTTGATCTGAGCCACGCCTATTGGATCGTCACGGGCACCGCCGGGGTCGATCCCAAGATCGCCTCGGCCGGATCGGCGGCCTGGTCTCGGTTCGTGGTCGACGGCGATCTGGCCCAGGAGCTGGACGCCCGCGATATGCCGGCCGACTGGCCCACCGGCTTTGTCCCCTATGGCCGCACCGAGCCCTACCAGGCGCCGACGCCGCTCGCCGAAACCGAGGCCGGCCACGTAGTCTACGCGCTCAATCGCAACCTGGTCGATTGGGCCTTCGCGCGCACTGGGAGCCTTGTCTTGCAAGACGACCCGACCCTGGTCAGCCTGCGCGCGCCTTACGAAGGCCCAGGCGCGCGGCCGCCCTTCGTGCTGGAGGGCGAGGGGCTGATGTCGGCGCGCACCTGGTATGGCGCCCACCTGAACGACTGGGCCGAGCACTGGGTCAGTTACTGGACCGGCGGCCAGGGCCAGTTCGCCATGTCGGCCGAGGAGGACGCCGGCATCATGCAGGCGCTCAGCTTCCTGGCCCATGCCGGGCGGGTGCGGCTTGACCGCGTGCTGATCCTGCGCGCCGGCAGCGACTATACTATCGGCCCGCCCAGCCTGACCGCCGCCCAATTCCTGGCCAAGGAGGCCAAGGACGGTTTTCCCGCCAATCAGGAGGCGCTAGACGCGCTCTACGCGGTCGCGGCCCCGGTCGCTCGCACCCTGGCCGATGACTGGGCGACGACGCGCGATCACGTGCCGGGCGGTGACCTGAAGCGCCGCTAAGGCGCGTCGCTCTGCGGCGCGTTGGCGTAGAGGTCGGGCACGTACATCTCCCGCGGAATCGGCGTGCGATGATAATCCGGGTTATGCACGCGTTCCGGCAGGATCGGATTGACGTGCGGGACCTCCTCATAGGGGATCTGAGAGAGCAGGTGGCTGATGCAGTTCAGCCGCGCCTTCTTTTTGTCGACCGCCTCGACCACCCACCAGGGCGCCTCCGGGATATGGGTCCGTTCCAGCATCACCTCCTTGGCCTTGGTGTAGGCCTCCCAGCGCTTGCGGGACTCCAGGTCCATGGGGCTGAGCTTCCACTGCTTCAGCGGATCGTGGATACGCATCATGAAGCGCAGGTGCTGCTCGTCGTCGGTGATCGAGAACCAGTACTTGATCAGGATGATGCCGGAGCGGACCAGCATCTTCTCGAACTCGGGCACGGTGTGCAGGAACTCCTCATAGTCGTCGTCGGAACAGAAGCCCATCACCCGCTCGACCCCGGCCCGATTGTACCAGCTGCGGTCGAACAGCACCATTTCGCCGCCCGCCGGCAGGTGCGGGGCGTAGCGCTGGAAATACCACTGGCTGCGCTCGCGCTCGCTCGGCGCGGGCAGGGCGACCACCCGGCAGACCCGTGGATTGGTGCGCTGGGTGATCCGCTTGATCACCCCGCCCTTGCCGGCGGAGTCGCGGCCCTCGAACAGGATAACCACCTTCAGCTTCTGGTGCGCCACCCAGTCCTGCAGCTTTACAAGCTCGCGCTGAAGCCGCAGCAACTCCTGAAAATAGAAGCGCCGACTGAGACTCTCCGCCTCCGGTCGTTCGCCGATCTCGGCCATCAGCCCCGCCAGACGATCGTCGTCGATCTCCAGTTCCAGCTCCTCGTCAAGGCTGTCGACCAGTTCGCCATGCACCCGGCGAAAGAGGGCGCTGTTGGACGCCTTGTCGGTCTCGTTCATCCTCGTGCCTCCAGACGAGGTCGGACGGCTGCCGCCGACCTCGGCGCTCCGACTTTGCCTTAGGCCTGTGATAGATTCGCGACGAGGCGTGGCGGGACCGATTCTCATTGGCTCGCGGCCGTCATGGCCAGGGTCGGCGGCCGTGAAGACCTTTTTCGGGGGCTAGGGCGTCATGAAGGCGGTGATCTTGGCGGGCGGGCTTGGCACCCGGATCAGTGAAGAGACCTCCGTGCGGCCCAAGCCGATGATCGAGATCGGCGGCCGCCCGCTGCTCTGGCACATCATGAAGATCTATTCGGCCCATGGGGTGAATGACTTCGTCATCTGCCTGGGCTACAAGGGCTATGTGGTGAAGGAATATTTCGCCAACTATTTCATGCACTTGTCGGATGTCACCATCGACCTGACCACCAACTCGGTCGAGATTCACCAGAACTATTGCGAGCCTTGGCGCATCACCCTGGTGGAAACCGGGGCGGCGACCATGACCGGAGGGCGGCTCAAAGCCATCCGTGGCTATCTCGCCGAGACCGAGCCGTTTTGCTTCACCTACGGCGACGGCGTCGCCGACATCGACATCACCGCCCTGATCGCCTTCCACCAGGCCCACGGCAAGCTGGCCACCATCACCTCGGTCTATCCGCCCGGCCGGTTCGGGGCGCTGGAATTCGACGGTCAGCGGGTCACCGATTTTCGCGAAAAGCCGGCCGGCGATGGCGGCCGGATCAACGGCGGCTTTTTCGTCGCCTCACCCAAGGTGCTCGACCTGGTCGCCGGCCCCGACACCCTTTGGGAGCGCGAGCCGCTAGAGACCCTGGCCCGTACCGGCGAGCTGATGGGCTTTCAGCACGACGGCTTCTGGCACGCGGTCGACACCTTACGCGACAAGGTCACCCTCGAAGAGCTTTGGGCCGGCGGTCGCGCGCCCTGGAAGGTCTGGTGAATAGGCTGATCCCTGAGCTTAAACCGGCTCGGGGGCCTGAACTTTCCGCGCCGCTCTGTGCGGCGCAGAACTCAGAGGTTTTTAACCATTCACGAGGCGATTCACTGGCTAAGATTTGCAAGATCTAACGACGGAGCTTTCGGGCGTGTCCAAACTACGTGTCGCCGATGTCATCGCTGCGATCCTGGTGGAGCAGGGGATCGTCGATGTGTTCATGCTGACCGGCGGCGGAGCCATGCACCTGAATGACGCTCTGGGCCGCAACCGAGGCCTGCGTAAGATCTTCAACCACCATGAACAGGCCTCGGCCATCGCCGCCGAAGCCTATGGCCGCGCCGGGGACAAGATCGCCGCGCTCAACGTGACCACCGGCCCGGGCGGGATCAACGCCCTCAATGGCGTATTCGGGGCCTATGTCGACTCGATCGGCATGGTGGTGGTGTCCGGGCAGGTCAAACGCGAGACCTATTCGCCCAATTTTGACATCGGCCTGCGCCAGCTCGGCGATCAGGAGATCGATATCGTCTCGATGGTGCGCGGCATCACCAAATATGCGGTGGTGCTGCAGGATCCCGCCCAGGTTCGGGTGGTGATGGAGAAGGCGATCTGGTTGGCGCGGCGCGGCCGGCCCGGCCCGGTCTGGGTCGACGTGCCGATCGACGTCCAGGGGACCTATGTCGAAACCGACGACCTCGAAGGCTTCGATCCCTCCGTCTATCAGCCTGACGCCAATGTCTCGCCCAACACCGCCTTGGAGGAGCGTCCGCTGGAAGGCGAGGCCTTGCAGGCAGAGGTCGCCGCCATCCTGGACGAGATCGCCGCCGCCCGCCGGCCGGTGGTGCTGGCCGGATGCGGCGTTCGCCTGTCGGCCTCGCATGCGGCGTTCCTGACGTTCGTCGAGCAGTTGGGCGTGCCGGTGGTCACCGCCTTCAACGCCCACGACCTCTTGCCCAACGCCCACCCGCTCTATTGCGGCCGGCCGGGCACGGTGGGCGACCGGGCCGGCAATTTCACCGTGCAGACCGCCGATTATTTGCTGGTGCTCGGCTGCCGGCTGAACATCCGCCAGATCAGCTTCAACTGGAACTCCTTCGCCCGCGGAGCCAAGGTGGCGATGGTCGATATTGACCGGGCGGAGCTGGCCAAGCCGACCCTTTCCCTGCACCGCCCGGTCCACGCCGACCTGCGCGCCTTCTTCGCCGAGGCCAGCGCCCAGTTGGCTGAAACGGCGGAGCGCCCGCCCGTGGCCGCGCATCTATCCCGTTGCAAGGACCTGGTCAGCCGCTATCCGGTGGTCTTGCCCAACTATTGGGACAAACCCGCGCCGGTGAATCCCTACTGCTTTGGCCAGGTGCTGTTCGGTCAGCTGGAGGAGGGCGACATCGTCGTCACCGGCGACGGCACCGCCTGTGTGACAATCTTCCAGAGCGCCGATATCAAGCCGGGCCAGCGCCTGTTCTCCAATTCCGGGTCCGCCTCGATGGGCTATGATCTGCCGGCCGCGATCGGCGCCTATTTCGCCGGGGGCGTGCGCCGGGTGATCTGTATCGCCGGGGATGGCAGCATCATGATGAACCTGCAGGAACTTCAGACGATCGCGGGCCTTGGCCTGCCGATCAAGGTGTTCCTGATGAACAACGACGGCTATCACTCGATCCGCCAGACCCAGCAGAACTTCTTCCCGGACAATGTCGTCGGCTGCGGGCCCGACAGCGGTCTGTCCTTTCCCCACTTCGCGCGTTTGGCCGCGGGCTTTGATATGGCCTCCAACCGCATCGATGATCACGCCGGCCTGGGCGAGGGGATCGCCGCGGCCCTGGCTGGCGACGGCCCGTTCCTGTGCGAGGTGATGATCGACAAGGCCCAGGCCTTCGCGCCCAAACTGTCGTCGCGCAAGCTCGAGGACGGGACCATGGTCACCGCGGCGCTGGAGGACATGGCGCCCTTCCTGTCCCGCGATGAGTTGGCCGAGGCGATGCTGACGCGAGAGCCGGCCGAATGAACGGATTGGCGGTGTTCGACCTAGACGGCACCCTGGTCGACAGCGCCAGCCATTGCGCCGGCATCGTCAATGCGATGCTGGACGCCCGCGGCGCGCAGGCGCGGGTGACCCCCGAGGACGCGCGTCGCCATATCAGCGCCGGCGCCGAGATCCTGATCGCCGCCCTCTTGGGTGGGGCCCTGATCGCGATCGAGCCGGACCTGGCCGAGTTTCGCCAGCGCTACGCCAGCATGCCAACCCCCACGACCTGCCTGTTTCCTGGGGTGCGCGAAGGCCTTGCGGTTCTGCGCCAGGCCGGCGCCGGCCTGGCGATCTGCTCGAACAAGCCGCAGGCCCTGTGCGACAAGGTTTTGTCCGACCTTGGCCTCGCCGACCAGTTCCTGGCGGTGGTCGGCGGACGCCGCGGTGCGCCATCAAAGCCCGATCCCGCTCACCTGCGCGCGGCCATCACCCTGGCCGGCGGTCGCAAGGGTCTGGCCAGCTGCTATGTCGGCGACAGCGACTTGGACCACCAGGTCGCGCTTCGCGCCGGGGTTCCGTTCATCCTGGTCACCTATGGCTATGCCGAACCTGGGCTGGAGGCGCTGGACGCGCTGCGCGCCGCAACCTTCAGCGAGACCCCCGAGCTGATCCTCGAGCTCTTGGCCACCCCAAGCCGGCGCGCAGTTCGATGAGCGCCGATGGTCCTGCGCGCAAAGCGGCGAGTCAGCGTATTCCGCGCGCCAGCTTGACTCCCGCCCAACATCAAGTCTCACGACCGAGGATAAGACCGTGACTCTGACCCTGCCGTCGGCCGACAGCTTCCATGCGGAGCTGGAGGCCCAGGACGACCCTGAAGCGCTGCGGAACACCATCCTGGCCCTGGTCGGTCGCTACGCCCAGATCGCTCACGGGCCCAAGCCCTTCGTGCCCGGCGTCAGCCCGGTGCCGGTGACCGGCAAGGTCTATGACGGCTCTGACATGCAGTCGCTGGTCGATTCGGCCCTGGACTTCTGGCTGACCACCGGCCGGTTCAACGAGGCCTTCGAGGCCAGGCTGCGCGGCTTCCTCGGGGTCAAGCACGCCCTGACCACCAATTCCGGGTCCTCCGCCAACCTCCTGGCCCTGTCGACCCTGGCCTCGCCGACCCTGGGCGACCGCGCCCTGAAGCCGGGCGATGAGATGATCACCGTGGCCACCGGCTTTCCGACCACGGTCAATCCGTCGCTGCAATATGGCCTGACGCCGGTGTTCGTCGACGTCGATATCCCGACCTACAACATCCGCGCCGACATGATCGAGGCGGCGGTGTCCGAGCGCTCCAAGGTGATCATGGTCGCCCATACCCTGGGCAATCCCTTCGACCTTGGCGAAGTGATGCGGGTGGCCAAGAAGTACAATCTGTGGGTGGTCGAAGACTGCTGCGACGCGCTCGGCTCCAAGTACGACGGCAAGATGGTCGGCACCTTCGGCGACATCGGCACGCTCAGCTTCTACCCGGCCCATCACATCACCATGGGCGAGGGCGGGGCGGTGTTCACAAACAAGCTGCGCCTGCGCCGGCTGATCGAGTCGATGCGTGACTGGGGCCGCGACTGCTGGTGCGCGCCCGGCAAGGACAACACCTGCGGCCTTCGCTTCACTCGCACCATGGGCGACCTGCCCTATGGCTATGACCACAAATATACCTATGGCCACGCCGGCTATAATCTGAAGATCACCGACATGCAGGCGGCCGTGGGCCTGGCCCAGATGGAGCATCTCGAGGGCTTCATCGCCGACCGCAAGCGCAACTTCGACCTGCTGACCGAGGGCCTCGCCCGTTTCGAGGACGTGCTGATCCTGCCCAAGGCCACGCCCAACAGCGATCCGTCCTGGTTCGGCTACACCCTGTCGGTCCGCCGTGACGCCGGCTTCAGTCGCGACGACCTGGTCCAGCACCTGAACGCCCGCAACATCGCCACCCGGTTCCTGTTTGGCGGCAACCTGATGCGGCAGCCCTATATGAAGGACCGCAATATCCGGGTGGTTGGCTCGCTGGAGAACGCCGATTTCGTCACCGAGCAAACCCTGTGGATCGGCCTCTATCCGGGCCTGTCGCCGCTGCACATCGAGTATATGATCGACACCATCGGTCAGTTCCTGAAGCGCTGATCATGGCCGGATCGCGGTCCATTACGGCCCCCTCCTCAGCCTGGCCGGGCCTGTCGGGGCTCGGCGCCGCGCGGCTGGCAGCGAGCCAACAGCGGGTGGTGGTCACCGGCGCCGGCGGTTGGCTTGGGCGCGCGACCCTGGAGGCGCTGCATGGTCTGCTCGGCGAGGCCTTCGCCGAGCGCGTGGTCTGTTTCGGCTCCAGCGCCCGGCGCTTCAATCTGCGTGGCGGCCTGATCATCGATCAGCAAGGCCTGGGCGATCTAGCCAGCCTGCCGCCAGCGCCGACCTTGGTGCTGCACAACGCCTGCCTGACCCGCGACCGGGCCGAGCAGATGAGCCCCGCCGACTACGCCGCCGCCAATCGCGCGATCTCGCGCACGGTGCTGGCGGCCCTTGACCCGATCGGCGCCGAGGCCGTTTTCCTGCCATCTTCCGGGGCGGCCTATCGCGCCGATGATCCCCGCGCGCCCGACGCTCTGCGACTCTACGGCCAGCTCAAGGGCGAGGACGAGCAGGCCTTCGCCGCCTGGGCGCGATCCGCGGGCGCGCGGGCGGCGCTGGTGCGGGTGTTCAACCTGTCCGGGCCCTACATCAATAAGCTGGGCTCCTACGCCCTGGCCGGGTTCATTCTCGACGCCCTGGCGGCCCGCCCGATCGAGGTGCGCGCCAGCCGGCCGGTGTTTCGCTCCTATGTCGCCATCCGCGAGCTGATCTCGATCGTGCTCGGACTGATGACCGACGAGGCCCCGGCGGTGACCCGTTTCGACACCGCCGGCGAGCGCCCGCTGGAGATGGCCGACATCGCCCGGGCAGTGGCCGCAGCCCTTGCGCCGGAGCTGGCGATCTTGCGGCCGTCGCTGACGGTTGGCGAGGACGACCGCTATGTGGGCGACCGGACGGCCTACGCGGCGCTTAGCGAAGCCTACCGCGTGCCAATCGTCCAGTTTCCTCAGCAAATTGATGAGACCGCAACTTATCTGATGAACTTTCCCGAGTCGGGCTAAGGTCAAGGCTAGGTCTCTCAGCCGCAGCCGGGCGACACGGGGCGAACACGATCATGCGAGACGACAGCGGGACCAGGCCGGGGGGCGGGGCGGGCGCAAGGACGCTGAGCCGATGACCCCGCCGCCGTCGATCATCGATCAGTTGATGGCTCTCTCCTGGGTCCGTGATCCGCTGCGTCGACGGCTCACCTGCGGCGTCCTCGCCCTGATCCTGGCGGTGCTTAGCGTGTTTCCCCAGCACTATGTCGCCCACGTCAAGCTATCGCCGCAGCAGCCCGGAGAAGGGTTGGGAGGCGCCCTCACTCAACTCGGCGGCATGGCCGGCGTCGCCTCGGCGCTCGCGCCGAGCCCGGTCGAGCTCTATCTGCACATCGCCCGCGGTCATGACGTGCTCGACGACGCCATCAACCGGCTGCATCTGGCCGCGTCCGGCGATCCCCGCGCCCTTCGCAAGGCCCAGCTCGAGCTACTGCACGCCGTCGACATCGAGAGCGTTCGTGGCGGGGTGATTGACGTCCAGGCCCGCGACGCCAGCCCTGACCAAGCACGGCAAATCGTCTCGGTCTACGCCGGTGCCATCCGCGACCGCATCACCGGCTTGGCGGCGGCCCAGGCTGGGGTCAAGCGCGCGGTGCTGACTGAGCGGATGACCGCCGCCAACGCGCGCATGGTCGCCGACCGCGCCGCGCTGGCCCAGTTCCGCGCCGATCATGACTTGGCCGCGCCGGAGATCGCCCTGGGAGCCTCGGTCACCCAACTGGCTGAGCTGGAGGGGCGCCTTCAAGGCAAGGTGGTCGAGCTGCAAACCGCGGTCCAGTTCGCCGCCGACAACGCCATTCAGATTCGGCAGATTCAGAGCCAGATCGATGATCTGCAGCGCCAGATATCGCGCGCCCAGGGCCAGGCCTCCTCCGCCGGCGCCACGCCGTCCCAGGCTCTGGCCGCCAATCAGCTCGAATACCAAGACCGTTTCCGGGCGCTGCAGTATTCAATCAGCCTCTACGAGGTCTACCAGCGGTATTTGGAAACCTCCGAAATCGAGGATTCCACCTCCAGCGGCGGGGTCGAGATTATCGAAAACCCCTATGTCGATCCGCGCCGCCAGTTCAACCTGCAAGCTGTCGGCGCCTTGGTGTTGCTGCTGGTTGCGGCCGGATGCGCCGAAATCTATCTGCGCGACCCGCGGCGCGGACCGGCCGCTTCCCTCCGCGGATGAGCGTCAGCGGCCCGCGCCAAGCCTGGCGTTTGGTCCCCTGGCTTGAGGGCTTCCTGGCCTTGCTGGTGCTGGTCGGGATCGGCTACGCCGCCTGGTATCTGGTCGTGCGGGGCTACCTGCCGCAGCCGTTCTTTTTTGACCTCGATGACTCACTGATCGATGGCTACAGCACCGCCTACTACGCCAACAATCCCGGCGCCTACGACGTCTGGAAGACGGTCTATCCGCCCCTGAGCTTCGTGCTGCTCAAGCTGGTGACTCTGCATCGCTGTTACGTCGCCGACGACTACAAGCTGGCGCGGGGCTGCGATTGGCTGCTTCGGGCGGTTCTGTTCGGGTTTTTTTGGCTCAACGTGGTTCTCATCCACAAGGCCTATCGCAAGCGCCACGGGACGCCGATGTGGGCGCGCACCATCGCCGTCGGCATCGGCATGCCGTCGCTCTACGCCCTGGACCGAGGCAATCTGGTCATTCCCTGCTTCACTTGCTTCATCCTCGCCTACGGCGATCTGATCCGTTCGCCGCGACTGCGCGCCCTGGCGGCCGCGGCCACCATCAACCTCAAGCCCTATTTGCTGGTCATGCTGCTGCCGACCTTGGTCAAGCGGCGATGGGTGCGGCTCGAATATGCGTTGGTGGCCACGGTCCTGGTGTTCATCGCCAGCTTCGCCATCCTGGGCGACGGCTCGCCGGCCCAGATCACCCGCAACATCCTGGCCTTCGCCGATTCCTTCACCGACGGGGTCAGCTCGGCCCTATCCAATTTCCAGTATTCGACCACCTTCGATCCGCTGCTGCGGCTGTTCAAGTCGAACCTGCCGCTGCTCGATTATTTCTCGTCTCGCGATCTCGAGCTTTGGCAGGCGGTGATCTCCGGAGCGATCAAGCTGGGGCAGGTTGGGTTCGCCCTGTGCTGCCTGGCGGCGCTTGTTCGGCCCAAGGGGTTGAAATGGCGCCGATTCGCCGCCCTGACGCTGAGCGCCCTGCTCAGCGTCAGTGACACCAGCGGCGGCTATTCGCTGATTTTCCTGGTGTTCCTGGTGATGTTCGAGCCGCCTCGCGGCCTGCTGCCGATCGGGCTGGTGCTGTGCGCCTTCCTGCTGTGCATTCCGGCTGACTGGGTGATCACCCCGGTGATGCAGCGGACTGAGCCCAGCTATTGGACCGGCCGGCTAGTGCAGACCGCGCCGGGCGTGACCATCGGCGACTTCGCGCGGCCGGCCCTGGTGCTGCTCATTCAGTATGGGTATGTCGCCCTCAATCTCATAGACATGCTCAGGGTTAAGCGCCGCGTCGGCGTTCTGAGCGGCGCAGCGGACGCCGCGCCTGCGCTTCCCCTGGCGGATGGCCTGATCTGATGACCACGACCGAGCGACCCGAAATCTCCGTCATCATCCCCTGCCTCAACGAAGAGGCCAACGCCGCCGCCATCGCCCAGGCGGTGATCGACGAGGTGACCAAGGAGACCCAGAGCTACGAGCTGCTGTTCATCGACAACAGCTCCACCGACGCCACGGTGGCGATCATCAAGGGTCTGTGCGCGCAAAACCCGCGGATTCGGCTGATCGTCAACAACAAGAACTACGGGCAGATGCGCTCGCCGACCTATGGCATCTACCAGACCCGCGGCGCGGCGGTGATCGGCATCTGCGCCGATTTTCAGGACCCGCCGCAGATGATCGGCGCCTTCATCCGCCGCTGGCGGGCCGGCGCCCATATCGTGCTGGGCGTGCGCGAGACCGAGAACAGCAGCCTCGCGGTCAGCGTGCTGCGCTCGCTTGGCTATGACCTGCTCAGCCGGTTCGGCGACTATCCGATCGTCCGCGGCGCCACCGGCTTTGGCCTCTATTCGCGCGAGGTGGTCGATTGCCTGTCCGCCTGGAACGAGCCTCAGCCCTTCTTTCGCGGGATGCTGGTTGAGAGCGGCTTTCGGTTGGAGACCATCCCCTATCATCGGCCGCGTCGTCAGCGAGGCTTTTCGAAGAACAACCTGCTCACGTCCGCCGACTTCGCCCTGGCCGCGCTATCTGCCTCGTCGAAGAACTGGCTGCGATTGCCGATCTATCTGTCGCTCGTGCTGTTCTCGGTCGGTGCGCTAGGACTGGCGGCCGCGCTGATCGGACTGGCCTTTGGCCAGGCGCCTTGGACCGCGCTGCTGCTGTCGGCCGCGGTGTTCGGCTTCGCCGGCCTGTTCTTTTTCCTCGGCCTGATCGGCGATCAGGTCCGCCTGATCTCGGAGCGGACTCGTAACGTCCCCTTGGTGGTCGAGAAGGAACGGGTGAACTTCTGATGGCCGCGACCGCCGCGCCCTGGTTTCGCGCCAGGCTGGCGCAGGCCTGGATCAAGCTCGAAGTGGTCGTCCGCTACGGCGCGGTCGGCCTGATCAACACCGCCTTCGGCTATGGGCTTTACGCCGGCCTGGTGTTCATCGGCTTGAATCTGTTCGTGGCCCAGATCCTGTCCCACTGCACGGGCGCGGTGTTCAACTACTTCATGTTCAAGCGTCATGTGTTCACGCGCGCTAACCACGCGGTGCTGCGCTATGTCGGCGCCTATGGGCTCAACTACATCCTCGGTCTGACCAGCCTGGACCTTGTCCACCATGTGATCGCCTCGCCCTACCTGGCTGGATTTCTGGCCTTGCTCGCGGTCGCCTTCATCAACTTCTTCGTGCTGCGCTTTCTGGTTTTCCGCGATCGCTCGCAGACGGACGCCCACGCCGAGTGAGCGCCGCGATCTTTGTCATTTCATCAGACCAGACGCCAAGTTGCTGGCGCCAAAGCTTCCTGCCGCGGTGACCGGAACGCCGTCATTGACCAGCTTGGTCTGAGCCCCGCCGACCAGTGCGTCAGGGTCAATGCCGGTGACCATGATCTCATTGTGATGATTGTCGGCGCCAATCAGCTCGACGCCTTTGGGGATGCGGCCCGCGCCGCCGCCGATATCGCAGCTGATCACATTGCGATGGCCGTCGGTCATCTGGATCGCCGCGCGCCGCACCGACTGGGTGGCGTTGCTGATCCGGTCTTGCAGCCGGCATTGGCTGGCCTGCGTCATCACCACCGGGTTGTTGATGTCGGTGAACAGATTGCCGAGGCTGGTGACGCCCGAGGATTGATTGATTAGAAGGCCGGTGGACTCGCCGCCGCTGCCGATGATCTCATTGGCCTCCAGGCTGACCGCGCCGCCGGCGCCCTTGGCTGAGATCTGCTCGATGTGGATGCCCACCCCGCCGCCTTGGTTGGTGGGGGCGACATAGCAGTTGACCACCGAGACATTGGTGGTGGCGCCCCCATATTTGATCGCGATCCCGGTCAGCACCTGATCGAAGATGCAGTTGTTCAGACGCAGGTTCTCCGACGGATAGGTCAGCCCCTCGGCGTCGGCGTTGAACACCGCGCCATACTGGATGCTGGAGGTTTCGAAGTCGCTGATGAAGGTGTCGGTGAACGCCGCCAGCGTATAGACGCCATAGGTCGGCCGGGCGTGGACCCCGCCATAGGCGCCGCACTTCTCCTTGATATAGACCGAGGCCAGGCCGGCATTGAGGCCGATACGGTCACGGGCGTCGAGCAGCCAGCCGGCGAAATAGTCATTGGCGCTGCGGGAGCCTGCCGCGACCCGCGATGCGAACGATCGCTCGAACAGGCAATAGACCAGGCCGCGCAGGTAAAACCCGTTGCTGTGCTCCACCGACCAGCAGTCGTGGACATAGACGTTCTGGGCGAACTGCACCCTAAGGCCGCTGGGGCCTTCAAAGTCGGACGGCGGCGGGGTGGGCGTCAGCGAGCGGGTGCAGGTGATGTGGCCGAACTCGACCCGGTTCAGAAACGAATTGGGACCGCCGCCGGGGTTCTGGTCCGGCCCGATCTGCACCGCGTCGCGGGTGCGGCTGGTGACGATCACCCGGGTGGCGGGGTTGGGGCCCTGGCCGTTGATCCCCGAGCCCAGGATGGTGCGGGTGTCGGTATTGATCTTCCAGGTGTCAGAGATCCAGTAGTCGGCCGGCGCCAGTCGAACCTCCGGGCAGGCCGCGACCGCGGCCTTCAGCGCGGGCAGGCAGTCGAACCAATAGGCGTTGGTCTTGGCGCCCCACCACTCCGGATAGCCGACCGGCGTGGTGGCGGCGTCGAACGCGGTCAGGCCGGGTCCGGCGAACAGTTGCGCGAACGGGCTGGCGGTCAGGCCGGCGGCGAAGGTCAGGGTCTGGTCCGCCGCGCGCTCGAAGACGGCGCCGATGCGCGCCTGCACCGGCACGCTGAAGGCGCAGGACGATCCCACATAATAGCGACCGGCCGGCGCGTTGACGGCGCCGCCGGCGGCGTTGGCCTTGGCGATGGCGGGTGCGATGTCATAGGCGCTGGTTCCGGCCGCGATCGCGGCCCATTCCGTCCGCGGGATAAAGTCCAGCAGGGACGCCTCGAGCGGCGCGTTGTCGTCGGCGATGGTCTGCGCTCGCGCGGCCCGGGCCGGCGTGGCGAACGCCATCAGGCTGGCTGATAAAAACTGGCGACGTCTCATCGAGCTCTCGCCTCAAGGGCGGCGGCGCAGGGAGGTGACGGTTCAGTCAAGACCCAGCAACCCCGTGACATGGCTGGCGATGGCCAGGGAAGCGGTCAGGCCCGGGCTCTCGATCCCGAACAGGTTTATCAGCCCCGGCAGACCGCTCTCATCCGGGCCGTGGATGACGAAATCGGCGGCCGGCTGGCCGGGTCCAGAAATCTTCGGCCGAACCCCGGCATAGGCGGGCGTGAGGCCGCCGTCCGGCAGGGCCGGCCAATAGCGGCGAATGGCCGGATAGAACCGCTCGGCCCGATCCGGCGCCATCTGGTAGTCGGGCGCATCCAGCCACAGCACGTCCGGCCCGAAACGGACCTGGCCGGCGAGGTCCAAGGTCACATGCACGCCCAGGCCCCCAGGTTCTGGAACCGGATAGATCAGATGGCGAAAGGGCGGCTTGACGCCGAGCAGGGTGAAATAGGCGCCTTGAGCGTAATAGGCGGGCGGGATCCGCCCCTTGGCGGCGCCGGCGATGCGGTGGGCCACGGCCACGGCCGAGAGGCTGGCGGCGTTGACCAACAGTCGGCAACGCACCGACGTCGCCCGTTCGCCCCCAACCTCGACCACAAAGCCTTGCCCATCCGGCGCCGCGCCGACGAACGGACTGTGAAAGGCGACCACGCCGCCCGCCGCCTCGAAATCCCCCTGCAGGGCCAGCATATAGGCGTGGCTGTCGATGATCCCGGTGGAGGGCGAGAACAGGGCGAGCTCGCAACGCACGTCCGGCTCCAGCGCGCGAAAGGACTCGGTCGACCACACGTCGATGTCATCAACGCCATTGCCCAGGGCGGCGGCGTGGATCGCCTTCAGGGCGGAAAGCTGGCCGTCGTCGGTGGCGACGATGAACTTGCCCAACCTCTTGGTCTCGACCCCGTGGTCGGCGCAGTAGGCGTAGAGCTGCGCGCGCCCCTCGACGCACAGCCGCGCCTTCAGCGAGCCGCGCGGATAGTAGATCCCGGCGTGGATCACCTCCGAGCTGCGGGCGCTGACGCCGGCGCCGATCGCGCCCTCGGCCTCCAGGATCACCGTCTCAAGGCCGGCCAGGGCCAGGCGCCGGGCCACCGCCAGGCCGATCACGCCCGCCCCTATGACCACCGCGTCGAGACGATCCACGGCCGCGGCGATCAGGCCGGGACGGGCGGCGACAGCGGCGCCCAGCGCAGATCCGGCAGCAGCCGACCTTCGGCCATATGCCGCTCCAGCACCCGCAGGCGCATCAGCTGCGACGAGCGGAAGTCAGCGTCGCCAAAGCCCATCGCCTCCAGGCCCTGTTTCAGTCCCCGGATCGAGCCGGCCAGATCGACGCGCGGCTGGTGGTCCGGCGCCAGCTGCGCGAACAGCGAGAAATCGACCTTGTACGAGCGGCTATCGGCCGGGGCGGCGGTGTTGATCTCCACCGAGGCGCCCGGTACGGCCTCGGCGGCCGCAGTCGCCAGGTCGCGGACCTGGTAATTGGCCTTGTCGCAGCTGGTGTTGACCACCAGGAACCGGCCGCCTTGATCGGGACTTCGGGCGATCGCCCACTCCATCGCCAGAGCCATGTCGCGCACGTCGATCAGCGGCCGCCAGGGCGTTCCGTCGCTGAGCACGGTGATCCGCCGCGTGCTGAGCGCGCAGGCGACGAAGTCATTGAGCACCAGGTCCAGCCGCAGCCGGTCGGACATGCCACCGGCGGTGGCGAACCTCAGGCAGGTGATGACCATGTCCGGCGCATCGAGCGCAGCCAGGGCGGTCTCGGTGGCGATCTTGGACTTGGCGTAGGCGGTCACCGGATTGACCGGATCGGTTTCGCGCCGAGCCGGGCCGTCGGCGACGCCATAGACGCTGCAGCTGGAGGCGAAGACAAAGGCGCGAACCCCGGCGTCGCGGGCGAGCCTGGCGACCCTTGCGCTGGCCTCATAGTTGATCGCCAGGGTCACCGCCTCGAACCGGTCGCCCATCGGGTCGTTGGACACCGCCGCCAGGTGGATCACTGCGTCGACGCCCTCCAGCACGGAGGCGGGCAGGTCGCGGATGTCACCGAAATACTGCTCGTCGAACAGTCGCTCAGGCAGGCTGGGTGCGCCGGTCAGGCAATGGGCGAAAAAGCCCGCGTCGTAACCCCTCAGCACCACGCCGGGCATCGACTGGCGCAGTTGGCGCGCGACCATCGGGCCCACATAGCCCATATTGCCGGTGATGAGGATGTTCATGCGTCTTCCTGTGAAATCCAAGCGTTGCGGGCGGGCGCTTGACCGGCGGCCTCAAGCAGATCGCCGATCCGGATCAGCCGATGGCCGGCGTGCGGATAGAGGCTGTTGATATCAGCGGTGATCGCGTCAGCGAAATCGATGCTGTTGACCAGGACGGTGCGCGGGGCCACGCCCAGGGACTCAGGCGAACGTACCGGCCGGCCCATCAGGCTTGCGCCGTGCTTGGCTGGGTTGCGATCGATGAAGAAGTCGATGCGGCCAGGATCGAGGAAATTGGCCAGTAGCTCATCGACCAGGCTGCCGGCGCCCCAGACCACCAGGTTGCGCTCGCTAGCCAGGGCCGGATGCTCCCCCAGCGCATCCGGACGCCAGGCGGGCAGGGCGAACGGCTTGGCGACGATCCGCAGCGAGTCGGCGTAGCGGGCGTCAAGTCGCGCCCCCGTCGCCACCGCCACCGCCTCGAATCCGCACTGGGCCAAAAGCCGCATCAGCGAGTTGGGCGAGAAGAAATGGATGTGGGATCGATTGTCGTCGATGGGCAGGGTCACGTTGCCGGATCGGTTA
>Ga0302196_10001569_pt1 | contig 21819 bp, 20 predicted proteins | sample II_Bog_N1_3_FD_198794 | JGI IMG/M metagenome (GOLD analysis project Ga0302196, IMG submission 198794) | Peat permafrost microbial communities from Stordalen Mire near Abisko, Sweden - II_Bog_N1_3 | ecosystem: Environmental > Terrestrial > Soil > Wetlands > Peat | place: Sweden: Abisko...
GATCGCCTCAGCCTCGGAACTCAGCGCCCCGTCGGATCCCGGCACCACCGGAATGCCCGCCGTGCGCACCGCGACCTTGGCGGCGATCTTGTCGCCCATCATGCGGATGTGTTCGGGCTTGGGGCCAATGAACGTGTAGCCGTGCGCCTGGACGATTTCGGCGAAGCGGGCGTTCTCCGACAGGAAGCCGTAGCCTGGGTGCACGGCCTGGGCGCCGGTGATCTCGCAAGCGGCGATGATCTGTGGGATGTTCAGATAGCTCTTGGAAACCGGCGCCGGGCCGATGCAGACGCTCTCGTCGGCCAGCCGCACGTGCATGGCGCCGGCGTCGGCCTCCGAGTGCACGGCCACCGTCGATATCCCCATCTCCTTGCAGGCGCGGTGGATCCGCAGCGCGATCTCGCCCCGGTTGGCGATGAGGATCTTGTCGAACATGCTTAAGCCTACTCGATCACCGCCAGGGGCTCGCCGAACTCGACGGGCTGGCCATCGGCGACCAAGATTTCCAGGATACGGCCGGCGCGGGGCGAAGGAATCGGGTTCATCGTCTTCATCGCCTCGATGATCAGCAGCGTTTGGCCCTCGATGACCACGTCGCCGACCCGCACGAACGACGGCGAACCCGGCGAAGGCTGCAGATAGACGGTGCCGACCATTGGCGACTTGACCAGCTCGCCGGCCGGTTCGGCCGCCGGCGCCGGGGCGGCTGCTGGTGGCGCGGCGGCCAGGACGGGCGCGGGGCCGGCCTGGGCGGCGAGCGCGGGCAGCATGGTCGGCGCGGGCGAACGCGCCACCCTGATCCTCAGGTCGCCGCGCTCGACCTCGATCTCGGTCAGGCCGGTGGCGTCGAGGATGGCGGCCAGGCGCCGCACCAGGCGCGCGTCGATCGGGTCGGCGGGAGCCTTGGTCTCGGGCATACGGGACATAACCTTGGTTGTTTCGCCGAAAAGGATCAGTCCGTCGCCAGGCCGCAGGCGGCCTCGACGGCGAGTTCATAGCTGACCGGGCCGAAGCCCGATACCACGCCGGTGGCGGCGAGGGAGACGTAGGTGGTGCGGCGGAATGATTCTCGCGCCGCCGGATTGGACAGATGACACTCGACGATAGGGATCGACAAGGTCTTCAGGGCGTCGAGCAGGGCCACCGAGGTGTGGCCGTAGCCGGCCGGATTGATCACCAGGGCGGCCCCGTCCGTGCGCGCTTCCTGCACCCAGTCGATCAGGTCGCCCTCGTGGTTGCTCTGGCGGAACACCAGCGTCCGGCCGCAGGCCGCGGCCTTGGCGGCGCAGCGGGTCTCGATGTCGGCCAGGCTGGTCGTGCCGTATATTTCCGGCTCGCGGACGCCCAAAAGGTTGAGGTTGGGACCGCTTAAGACATAGATCGGTTTGGACATTCGGCCCCGTCGCCCGGTAAGCCGCGCCTTTTAGCCTTGGCGGCGCTGGGTCACAAGCGTTCGGGGATTTGGGAGAACGCGGTGCGTCTGACCCTCAACGGCGAGGAGCGCAGCTTCGAGGGCGTGACCAGCATCGCCGCGCTGATCACGGCGCTGGAGCTGGACACGCGCAAGCTGGCGGTGGAGCGCAATCTCGAGATCGTGCCCCGCTCGGCCTACGCCCGGACCCCGATCGCCGACGGCGATCGGATCGAGATCGTCGCCTTCGTGGGCGGGGGATAGCGAGCGAAGCGGCCTGCGCGACCCTCAGCTCGGCGCATTGAGCGTCGTCGGCGCCGACGCCTGAACCGGAGCCGCGGCGACAACGGGTTTCAGCAGAGCAGCGGAGTCGGCCATCGCCTTGTCGAGCATCTCGTCCTCGTAACGCTGGGCATTGGCGGCGGCGGTGAACGAGGTGCCGAACTTGCCTTTGGCCTCGCCTTTCACGGTCTCCAGCAGGACGACCGCACCGCTGGCGTCGGTCACCCGCCACTCCAGTTCGATGACGTATTGTAGATCGTCCCAGGCGAACATGCCGCTGATCTGATCCAGCCGCTTGACGGTGGGCACGATGTAGAGCCTTGCGCCGCCGCCGGCTTGGGGGCTGTCGACGACGGTGGCGCTGGGTGAGAGCGAGGTGATCAGAGCGGACAGGCGCTGATGCATGGTCTCGCCGACGTTGTTCAGATTGTCGTCTGCAAGGAAGATCGGCCGGAACAGCACGGATGCGTTGGACCACTTTCGCTTGGTGATCTCCGGGGCGATGTAGAGAACGACAGACTGGCTGGCGGCCGGGGGAGCCGACGCAGCGGGTGGCGCCGGCGGTGTCTGAGCCGCCGTGGCGGGCGCTGCGACCGAGTTCGAGGCCGGCGGTGGCGTCGCAGGGCTCGGCGCCGAGGATGCTGCGGCGTTGGAGGCAGGCGGCTGTGAGCCGTCGGCGAGGCCCGGGGTGGCCGATCCCAGCCAGAGGCCTGCAACGGCGATCATCAAGGCCAGGTCAGATCGCTTCATTCGATATCTCCCAAGAGGGCCGTCAGGCCGCCGGCGGCGCGACGAGCGCGAGATGATAGGTCTTGGCCGACGCAGGGCCGGCGGGCGTTGGATGCAAGGTCACGACCAGGGACGTCGCGGCCAAGGTCTGATGCGCCTTTGGCGCGCGCAGAAAGATGAAGCCGGAGCCGGTCTGGCCGGGATGCAGTGTGTGGGAGTAGAACGCCTTCTCGATCAGGCTGCGCTTCATCACATTGGCCTGGACGAGCGCGACATCAGCGAAGACGACGAGCGGCAGCGCGTAGAAGCTGCCGATGACGGCCACTTGGCCGACCACCAGATCGCCGCCGGCGCCGGAGACGTTGTCCGGGTCCTTGTGATTGCCGACATCCCCGCCCGCCGCTTCTACCGTGATCTCGTCTGTATCGACGACGAAGGTTTGGTCGGAGGTGCCGTTGCTGATCGAAAGCCAGACCGGCACTACGCCGCGGCTGGTGAGGTCGCCGCCGAAGTATTGCGTCTGCTCCTGCGGCTGGGTCATCGCGTAGGTGGCCAGAACCAGGCCCGCATCGTCCAGGCTGATCCGCTGGCCGTCCGGTGGGCCCGGATAGTCGGGGGTTGGGGTCGCGCCCCGCGCCACGGTGGCCGACGCCATGCCGACAAGCAGCGATGCAAGCAATGAACGCCGCAGATGACCCCACTCATTCATCGCAGCTGCCCCCCCGAGGTCTGCTTACTGAATCGGCGTGCGCGGCCTAGCTCAACAATCTACGGTAAAGCTATCGAACACAAGAAGCCGTTGGGGCTTGATGCGGACGTCGCCCGGCTGTGGCTTGGTTTGCCGGGGTCTTCAGCGCCCCTGGCCGCCGCCCGCGCTCGCCGCGTCGTTGCTCGGAGCGTTGGTGTCGTCGAGGTCGTTGGTGGCGTCGTTGGTGTCGTCCGCGCCCGACGGGGCCGGCTTCAGGTCCTTGGAGGCCTTGGCGAAGGTCGCCCGGTCCGATGGCGTCAGGTCGGCCACGCCCATCACCACACCCTTGGTCAGCACGCCCTCGACGTAATAGGTCTCGCCGGGATCGATCTGGAGCTTCAACTTGTCCTTGGCCTCCGGCTCGGTGGTGGCCGTGTAGGTGTGGACGCCGGGCTGGGTGACCTGCACGAAGTAGGCGCCGTTGGTCAGCTTGCCCAGCGCCTGACCCTCCTCGCGCACCTTGAACCACTGGCCGGTGCCGAGCAGCGACTTGGCGCGGAAGAACACCACCTGGCCCTCGCCGGCGGGGGGTGGCGGAACCGGAATCGCGCCATCGTCGGCGGGCTGGGCGTTGGTGGCGGCGGCGAAGGCGTTGGCGTCGGCGATCGCCCGGGACGAAGCGCGAGCCAGCGGCGGCAGGCCGACATCCGCGGCGACCTTGGCGCTGGCCACGGTGCCGGCGGGCACAGCGGCGTCGCCGCCTTTCACCGCCAGGCCGGCGAAGCCCAGCGGCATGAACACGAAGCCGGTCAGGCCGACCGCATTGGCGGTCATCGAGTTGTCCTTGCCGTTGGCGGCCAGGCGGAGGCTCTGCAGCGGGATGCGTTGACCGTGGTCGAGCAGATAGCGCGCGGCCAGCACCAGCTTGCCCGCCTTGCCGCCCATACCGGGCTTGGCGGCGTCGATCACCTCGCCGACGCCGGGCGTGCCGGCGCGCAACACCACCCGGCCGTTCACGATCAGCGGCGCGGCCAGCTTCAGGGCGAAGGTGTCGCCGGTCCGCTGCACCTGGCTGCTGAGGTCCTGTTCGACGGCGATCTCCACGACCGTGCCGCTGGCCACCTCGCAGCAGCCGCCGGCCGGCGGCGATGCGCCCTGGGCCAGGGCCGAGCCCGCCGGGAGGGCCAGCCCAAGGCACAGCCCCACGATGGAGATTTCCAGACGCCGCATGATGATCCCCTCACACTAAACTTCGGCGTCCCCCCTCGCGCTGGTGTCGAGAGTCGCCGCAAACGGGTTATAACATGCTCCGCGCGCGGTTGAGCGAGGCGCCTTTGCGAGGAGAGACAGCCGATGGACGGCTCACAGGTCGGCGCGGACGATGTCTGGAGCGTCGCTGGGCGCACCTTTCGCTCGCGGCTGATCATCGGCACCGGCAAGTACAAGGACTACGCGCTGAACGCCGCCGCGGCCGAGGCGGCGGGGGCGGAGATCGTCACCGTGGCGCTGCGCCGGGTGAACCTGTCCGATCCCAGCCAACCGATGCTCACCGACTTCGTCCGCCCCGACCGCTTCACCTACCTGCCCAACACCGCCGGCTGCTACACCGGCGAGGACGCCGTGCGCACGCTGAGGCTGGCCCGCGAGGCCGGCGGCTGGGACCTGGTCAAGCTGGAGGTGTTGACGCAGACCAAGCACCTCTACCCGGACATGGAAGAGACCTTGCGCGCCCTGAAGATGCTGGTCGCCGACGGGTTCTCAGTGATGGTCTATTGCTCCGACGACCCGGTCTATTGCCGCAAGCTGGAGGACGCCGGGGCGGCGGCGATCATGCCCGCCGGCGGGCCGATCGGCTCGGGACTCGGGATCCAGAACCGGCTGAACATCGGCCTGATCGTCGAGCAGTCGCGGGTGCCGGTGCTGGTGGACGCCGGCGTCGGCACGGCTTCGGACACCACGGCGGCGATGGAGCTTGGCTGCGACGCCGTGCTGATGAACACCGCCATCGCCGAGGCCAAGGACCCGATCCGCATGGCCCGGGCGATGAAGCACGCGGTGATCGCCGGACGCGAGGCGTTCCTGGCCGGACGGATGCCGAGGCGGCAGTACGCCGAGGCGTCCTCGCCGCTGTCGGGGCTGATCTAGCGGCCTTGCGTCCTTCGAGACGGCCGCTGGCGCGGCCTCCACAGGATGACGTTCAGGGGTGGACTTCAACTAGGCTCGTCATGGTGAGGAGCCCCAGCGGGCGCGTCTCGAACCGCGCAAGCTCACGCCGCCGCCTTCTTCACCGCCCTGCGCTTGAACTCCATGGTTCCGTCGTCCACCGCCCCGTATCGAAGTGTGATCAGGTCGAGGGCGTAGTTCTGGTAGAGCTTCCAGGGGCGCTTCGAGCCCTGCCGGGGGAGCTTGTCGATCGCGCGCTGCACATAGCCGGAGCTGAAGTCGAGCCAGGGGGCTTCGGTGACCGTCGGGTCGGTCTGGCGCGGGGTGGCGGCGGCGTAACCGCGCTTATCCATGAAATTGATCAGCCGACAGACGTATTCGCAGGTCAGGTCGCACTTCAGGGTCCACGAGGCGTTGGTGTAGCCGAACGCCGAAGCCAGGTTCGGCACGTCGGAGTACATCATCCCCTTGTAGCTCATGGTCTTGGCCAGATCGACGGGCGCGCCGTCGATGTCGAAGGCGACCCCGCTGAGCAGCTGCATCTTCAGGCCAGTGGCGGTGACGACGATGTCGGCGGGCAATTCCTGTCCGGATTTCAAGCGGATACCGGTCTCGGTGAAGGTGTCGATCTGGTCGGTGACCACCGCGGCCTTGCCGGCCTTGATGGCGTCGAACAGGTCGGCGTCCGGCACCAGACACAGGCGCTGGTCCCAGGGATTGTAGCGGGGGGTGAAGTGGGTATCGACGTCGTAGTCGGGGCCCATGTGGCCGCGGACCAGCTTCAGGATGGCTTCCTTGACCTGCGCCGGCTTCTTGCGGGCGAGGTTGAAGAAGTACATGCCGCCAAGGACGTTCCGCCAACGGATGATCTGGTAGGCCAGCTGCGCCGGCAGACGCTCGCGCAGGCGATTGGCGAACTGGTCCTCCGCCGGCCGTGAGACCACATAGGTCGGCGAGCGCTGCAGCATGGTGACGTGGCCGGCGGTATCGGCCATCGCCGGCACCAGGGTAACCGCGGTCGCGCCGCTGCCGATCACCACCACCCGCTTGCCGGCATAATCTAACTGCTCGGGCCAGTGCTGCGGGTGGACGATCCGTCCCTTGAACCGATCGGTCCCGGCGAACTCAGGCGTGTGGCCCTCGGCATAGTCGTAATAGCCGCCGCACATGAACAGGAAGCTCGCAGTGACGCTGACCCGCTCCATTTCCTCGCCGCGCTCGACCTCGACCGTCCAGACCGCGTCCTCCGACGACCAGGAGGCGGCGACCACCCGGTGGCGGAAACGGATCTTGCCGTCGATGCCGTAGTCCTCGGCGGTCTGGCGCACGTAGTTGAGGATCGAGGGCCCGTCGGCGATCGCCTTGGCCTCGCGCCATGGGCGGAAGCTGTAGCCGAGGGTGTACATGTCGGAGTCCGAGCGGATGCCGGGATAGCGGAACAGGTCCCAGGTGCCGCCGATCGCCTCGCGACCCTCCAGAATGGCGTAGGTCTTGCCCGGACAGCGGGTCTGCAGGTGATATCCGGCGCCAATGCCGGAAAGCCCGGCGCCCACCACCAGCACGTCGAAATGTTCGCTCGTCATCGGGTCCCCTCGCGCCCACGGCGCGTCTCTTTGGCGGCAACATAACTGAACGGCGATCACGACGCACCGCCCCACGCTGACGGTTGTCGCGCCGCTGACGCGCCCCTAGGTTCCGCGCCGGCCGGGCGGTTCCGGCGAACTTGTCGATTCGGTCGCCGCATGTCGCTCGATGTCGTCTATTCCACGCTCTCCGCGCCGGCGATCGCCGCCCTGGTCGAGCAGCACTATGGCCTGGGAGCCATCGCCGCCTGCCACCTGGTCAAACGCGGCTTCAACGACGTCTACGTGCTGACCACCATCGACGGGACCCGTTGGATCGCCCGGCTGGCGGACCTGCGCGCCCGGGGGCCGTCGAACATCGCCTATGAGACGGCCTTCATCGCCCACTTGAAAGCCTGTGGCTTGACGGTGTCGGCGGCCGTACCGGGCAATGACGGGGCGCTTTGGCGCGAGGTCGCGGCGCCGGAGGGCGCGCGCGCGTTCGCGGTGTTCGAGTTTCTCTCCGGCCAGATCCCGGTGCGGACGGTCAATCTGGTGGATCACGCCGAGCGGGCGCTTGAGGATCTGAAGGCGCTGGGCGCCAGCCATGCGCGGATGCACGAGGCCGGCCTGTGCTACGCCGGACCACCCAGCCTGTTCCGGCTGGAGGCCGATCACCTGTTGCGGGCGCCGCTGGCCAGGTTGTTGGGCTCGCCGGGCCTCGATCCGGACGTGCGAGAAGGTTTCGCGGCGATCGGGCAGCGGTTGGAACGTGAGCTCACCGCCGTTGCACCGGACCTGTCGATCGTCGCCTGTCACGGCGATAATCACGGCGGCAACACCTTCATGGCTGAGGGGCCGAACGGCGCGCGGATGCCGGCGTGGTTCGACTTCGACGAGGCCGCGCCGGGCTATCTGGCCTACGATCTGGCCGTGCTGCCCTGGTCGATGTACCGGCGCGTGAACGGGGCCACGCTCAACGCCACCGCGCTGGGGTTATGGGCGGCGTTTCTGGACGGCTACCGGTCGGTCAGACCGATCCCAACCGCCGACTTCGAGGCCATCGGACTCTTCGTCCAGGTGCGTAACATCTGGCTCTGGGGCGAGTTCGCCAGCCGGGTTCCCGAATGGGGAACCGAGGCCGCCCTCGATCCGGACTGGCTGGCGGGCCAGGTGAAGGTGATGGCCGCCTGGGAGGGTCTGAAGACGCCCACCGGCGAGGTCAAATGAGCGCCGGGCCGCGGGTGGTGATCGTCGGGGCTGGGTTCGGCGGTCTCGAAGCGGCGCGCGCCCTGGCTCACGCCGCCGCCGACGTGCTGGTGATCGATGCGCGCAACCACCACACTTTCCAGCCGCTGCTGTATCAGGTGGCCACGGCCGCCTTGTCGCCGGCCGAGATCGCCTGGCCGATCCGCCATCTGCTGAAGACGCAAGCCAACGCCCGGGTGCTGCTCAGCCGCGCGACCGGCGTCGATCCGGCGACGCACACGCTGCTTACCGACGCCGGTCCCGTGCCCTACGACCAGCTGGTGATCGCCGCCGGCGCCACGCATTCCTACTTTGGCCAGGACGGCTGGCAGGCCTTCGCGCCGGGACTGAAGTCGATAGAGGACGCCCTGGCCATTCGCCGCCACATCCTGACTGCCTTCGAACGGGCGGAGCTGGCCGGGGAGGGTGGGGCGCCTGGTTCGCTGACAACGTTCGTGGTCGTCGGCGGCGGCCCTACTGGCGTCGAGATGGCCGGCGCCATCGCCGAGATCGCTCGCGACGCGCTGAAGTCCGAGTTCCGCCATATCGACCCGGCCGCCGCCCGCATCGTGCTGATCGAGGCGGGCCCGCGCATCCTGCCCAGCTTCCCCGAGCGCCTGGCCGCCAACGCCGCTCGGCGGCTGGCGCGCTATGGTGTCGAGGTGATGACCGGGGCCCGGGTCATCGACATCGATGCCGGCGGCGTCACCCTCGAGCACGGGCGCATCGAGGCGGCGACCGTGGTCTGGGGCGCCGGCGTGCAGGCGGGGGCGCTGACCGCCGGCCTTCCGGGCGAGCACGACCGCGCCGGCCGGGCCAAGGTGGGCGCCGACCTTTCGCTGCCCGGGCATCCGGACATTTTCGTCATCGGCGACGGGGCGGCGGTGTCGGCGGCGGACGGGCGGCCGGTTCCGGGCATCGCGCCGGCGGCCAAGCAGATGGGCGCCTATGTCGGCGGCCTGATCGCCCGTCGCCTGGCCGGACGACCGCCGCCGCCGCCGTTCCGCTATCGGCACGCCGGCGACCTGGCCACCATCGGCCGCGGCTCGGCGGTGGTGAAGGTGGGACCCGTGGAACTGACCGGCCTCGCCGGTTGGCTGTTCTGGGGTTTCATTCACGTCTATTTTCTGATCGGGCTGCGCGCCCGGTTCTTCGTCGCCCTGGACTGGCTGTGGAGCTACGTCACCTACCATCGGGGCGCGCGGCTGATCACTGGCGAGTAGGCCTCAGCTGATCGGCCGGGAGAAGAACAGCGCCGTCTCGCCCTCCGCGTCCGTGCCGTCGTAGAGGGTCAGGTCGGCGCCGGTCAGCGAGAAGCCCAGCGCGCGGTAGGCCGCGACGCCGGGGACATTGAGCGAACTGGTCTCCAGCCACAGATGCCGCGCGCCGTGCGCTTGGCCGTGCGGCTCGACCGATTTCAGCAGCTGGCGGGCGATGCCCTGCCGGCGATGGGCCGGATCGACGTAGAGATGCCAGAGCGTCAGGCGGCGGTTCCACGGTTCGTACGAGGTCGCGGCGAAGCCGACGCAGCGTTCGCCGTCCCAGGCGGCCCAGGCGTGATCGTAGGGGCGCTGCGGGCTGGTCAGGTCATCCAGCGGGAACCGCTTGATCAGCGGTTGCGCCAGCGACCGCAGCGTCAGTGTGATAGCGACGTCCGACGCCACCACGTCGTAGACCGCGCTCGTCGTGAAGGCGGTGTCCAGCCGTCCGATCGCCTCGGCGTCACGGGGCAGCGAGGCGGGTCTGACGACGATCACGGCGGCCGGTCAGGGCCGGTTCGGCAGCACGATCACCGTATGGCCGGGGCAGGTGGCTTCGCCCGCCTGGTTCATCACATTGGTGGTCAGCTTGATCTGGTTCTCGCCGTCGACCACGCCTTTTTCCACCACCTTGCCGACTACGGTCAGGGTGTCGTGCTTCTGATTGATCGCCCGGTACTGGCAGCCGATCTCGCGCACCTCGGCCTCGTCGCCGATCCAGTCGCGCAGCGCATTGGCCAGGTAGGCGTAGCGCAGATTGCCCATGCCGAACGCGCCTTCCTTGTTGCCCGCCTTGCGGCCAGCCTCGTCGTCCATGTGGAAAGGCACGAATTCGTCGTTCACCGCCGCATAGCGGTTCCAGTGCATGAAGTCGGTCTGGCGCGACCAGGCGGGCATCTCATCGCCGACGCTCAGGTCTTCGAAGTAGACGTTGACGGTCATGATCGGCCCCTCAGTACCGGATGCTGGTGGAGATGCGACGGCGGACGAACTCGCCCTTCTGGTTGGTCCACTCGTTCTCGGTGAAGGTATAAAGCATCAGGCCGAAGCGGCCCTGGCGCTCGTTGAAGTCCTGCAGCCGCGAGCGGGCGGAGATCACGTCGCCCGGCCGCATCGGCGCGCCGTAGGTGTCGGTCTGGCCGCCGTTCATGCCGGTCAGCCGCACGCCCCCCGCCGGCTGGGCGGCCGCCGGCGGAGCCATCCGCCGGACCGGCCAGGCGAACGGGTTGAAGTCCGGCGGCGCGATGATCCCGCCCCAGCGGGTGGTCTTGGCGTAGGCCTCGTCCCAGTAGATCGGTGGCGGCGGTTCGGGCCAATAGGTGGCGATGGCCCATTTGCGGATGTCGGAGGCGGAGATCGGCGGCGAGAGCCGCGGCTCGCTCCATTTGCCCTTCGACTCGACCATCGCCGGGCTGATCAGGGTGTCCACACCGGTCGCCATCGTCTCATCCTCCCACCGTCCCGTTGGCCGGGACCTTGCTCTCGTTCGTGTCGGGCCGCGTTCTACGAGCGTCGGCGGTGCGCCTCTTCCAGCTCTTTCTGAACCCTGGTCTTCGGCAGCTTGGCCAGCACCAGGAAGCCGGCGTTGTCCTGGTCGAGCTCGGTGAAGTGCCGCGCCGCCAGGGCCAGAAAATCCTCCCGGGTGATGTAGCCCCGGAAACTTCGGTCGGCGGCGGTGACCGGCTCGGGCTCGTCGAAGAAGCTGTAGGGCGAGGCGCCCTGTTTGGATTCGTCGAGGGTTTCCACGTGCGAATCGTTTTCACCGGGTTGCTGCCCACTCGGACTGCCCTGGCCGGCCGGCGCGCCGCCGCGCGGACGACCGGGCGCGTCCTGGGCCAGCCAGAAACGGGGACCCGCGTCGCTGGTGTTGGGGCCTAGGATCTCGGGCACCAAGCGATGCTCGTAGACCAACACGTCGAAATTGCTGATCACGCCTTCCTTGCTGAAGTCGAGAAAGTGGAAAAACGCGTCCGCGTCCGCCAGGAACTCGGTCTGGTCGAGCTTGCCGTCGGCGTTCTTGTCCGCGGCCTTGAACCAGTCGACCACCGGGTAGGGCGCGCCGTCGGGAGCCCGGAACGGCTTGCCGCAGGGACTGATGAACAGGTTCGGCGGCAGATCGTCCTGCGCCAGAGCGGGCCGCGCGCCGGCAAAACCGACGGCGCCCGCGGCGAGCGTGCAGACGAACTGGCGGCGGTTATGGAACAACATCGCCAAAGCCTAGCCGCCGGGCGCTCGCGGGCCAAGGGTCGGCGTGTACCGGAGCGGGGGAAGTGTGCGACGCTCGCGACATGTGCGGAACGCAATTCCGCCTTGCGCGCCGTCGATAGTCAGCCCGTCCCGAAAACACTGGAACGTTCGATGCGCGCTCTCGCCCTCACCGCCGTTCTGCTCAGCCTGGCGGCCTCGCCGGCCTGGTGCGACGCGCCGGTGACGACCTCGCCCGCCGACTCCGCCGCGCCGGCGATGCCGCAGGCCGTACCGCCGCCGATCGGCGCGGATGTCGGCGGCGACAGCGATACCGTCGTCGCTGTCAATGGCTGCGGCGAGCCGCGCGCGTCGTCCAGCGACACCGGCGCCGCGCCGGACACCGCGGTGCACGGGCAGGTCGACGTGGCGATGGGCTCGAACGGCTATCGCAGCGTTCACGCCGCCGGCTGCAAGCCGATCGGCGACAACGGCTACGTCGGCGTCTCGGTCGGCGTCGGCAGCTACGAGGGCGGCCACCGCCGTTGAGAGGGGCATCCAAGGGTATCGACGACACCTTGGTGCAATAGACCAGGCTCGTAAGCGGACCTTCTTACGCCTCCAGATCACGCGACGGGCGCGATCAACAAAGGAGGCGTTGTTGAGCTGCCGTGACGGCGATTGTCGAGGACGCGGTGAATGCCCGGTGAAGTCGCGCGTCAGGCCTTGGCTTCGGCCTTGGCGATCGCCGCCTGCAGGGCGTCGTAGTCCTCGCCGGGGATGATGGTGTCGCCGATCACGAAACCGGGCGTGCCGACGATGTGCAGCTTGCCGGCCAGGGCGGCGACGTCGGCCAGCTGGGCGGTGTCTTTGGCGAGGCTCTGCGGGGCGTTCATCAGCGCCACGCTGACCCCATGGGCCGTGGCCAGTCGGTCGATCTCGTCGTCAGTCAGCGGTCGGGCCTGCATCATCGCCGTATAGAGCCCGACATAGTCCTTGCCCTGCGCCTTGGCGGCCAGGGCGGCGTCGGCGGCGTGTTCGGAGGTGTCGCCGAAGATCGGCATCTCCTTGAACACGAAGCGGACTTCCGGGTGCTGCTGGATCAGCTCGACGACCTTCGGGGCGATGTCGATGCAGTGCGGGCAGCGGTAGTCGTAGAATTCGGTGACGGTGATCCGGCCATCGGGATTGGCGACGAAGTCGCGCGGATCGTGCTCCAGCGCCGATCGCAGCGCCGGCAGCAGCACTTGAGCCTTGGCGTCGGCCTCCGCGTAGGCCTTCGCCTGGGCGGCGTCGTCCTTGGTCTGCATATTGTCCAGAGCCGCGTGCAGCGCTTCCGGATGGGCCATCAGATAGGCCTTCACGCGCGCCCCGAAAGCCGCGTCGTCGTCCTTGGCCGGCTGGCAGGCGGCCAGCCCCAGGGACAGCACACCGACGGCGGCGAGGACGATCCTTCCGTTCATCCCTGCTGACCCATCATGCGCAGCTCCTCGGGCGAGGGATTGGAGGTCAGGATGATGTCGGTGGCCCGGCGCCATTCCGGCGTGTCGCGCTTCAGCAGCTCACGGGCGCGCATCGCGAACGTCCTGGCGTCCTTCATCTGTCCGAGGTCGAAGTTCTGCTCCGCGGCGGCGAGCCTTGCCATGCCGTCCTCGCCCTTGGCGTCATAGGCCTCGGACAGATACTGCCAAGCCAGCGGACTGTCCGGCTCCAGGATCAGCGAGCGGTTGAGATTCAGCACCGCCTCGTCGAGTTTGGCCGGCTGGTCTTCCGACAGCAGATCCTCGGCGAAAAGAATGCGCAGCAGCGGCGCGTCGGGCTTCAGCTCGACGGCGTGGCGCAGCACCGGCTCGCCCTCGACGCCGCGGGAGGTTTCCAAGAGAGCCTGGCCCTTCAATTCCCACAGGTACGGGTTGTCCGGCTGCTCGGCGATCAGGGCGTTGATCGCCTTCAGCGCCTTGTCGGTCTCAAGCTCGCGATAGTAGGCGATCGCCCGGGCGTAGCGGGCCGGGTAGGACGGGTCCTTCTCGTCGAAATCGACGAAGGTCTGATAGGGCCGGTTGGTGAACGCTTTGATCTTGGCCTTCATGATCTCGAACTGGGCGATCATTTCCGGCGTGTCCTTGACCCCCCAGTGCGGCTGGGTGCGGGCGCGCGTGGACAGCGCCTCGATCCGGTCGTCGGAGAGCGGGTGGTCCTGGAAATAAGGGTATTGCTTGGCGTTGGAGAACACTTCTTCGTAGCGGAAATTGTCGAAGAAATCGACGAGGCCTTCGGCGGAGTAACCCGCCTTCTCGAGATAGGTCACCGCCGCTTCGTCGGCCCGGGACTCCTGGTCGCGCGAATAGGCGAGCACATTGAGTTCGCCGAAATAGCTGCCGGAATAGATCAGTCCCGCCGCCGCGTCCGGCGCGCCGGCGATGGCCGCCAGGATGCCCAGACCGATGGCCACCACCATCGGGCCCAGCGCGGCGTGTTCCATGTCGCCGGAGCGGGCGACGTGGCCGCCGGCCATGTGGCCGGTTTCGTGCGCCAGCACGCCCATCAACTCGTTGGGCGTCTTGCACTGCATGATCAGGCCGGTGGTGACGATCATGTTGTAGCCGGACCCGGTCTCGGCGTTCATCTCGTCGTCGCCGACGATGTACAGCTTGACCAGCTTCGGATCGAGGTTCGCCGCCGCGAAGATCGGGTCCATCTCCTGATGCAGGATGGCCTCGATCTCGGTGTCGCGCAGGATGTTGATCTGCTCGCCGCCGCCGTCCTGGGCGTGGACGACGCTGATCGGCGCGGCCAACACTCCAGCCATCGCCACCATGCCGACGGCGGCTCTCAACCAGCGGACGGTAACGGCGCTCACATCCTTAACTCCGGATCAGCTCTCGCGCCCCCGCCCGGTGGACACTAACGCCTCACGCGCCCTTGCGCCACCAGCCGCGACGCGGCGCCGTGGGCGGCGCGACAATCTCGGCTGGGTCGGGTTCGCGGGGCGCGGGCGGCTCGGCGATGGCGACGGGTTCAGGCTCGGGCTCGGGGACCACCGACAGGCGGACCGGTTCTGGCTCGGGTTCGGCGATGGGCGGCTGCTCGGACGGATCGGGCGCCGGACTGCCTTCGGACACCTCGACGGAGATCTCCTCGGCGACTGCCGGCTCGCGCTCGGCCTCCAGTTCGGCTTCGACTTGGACTTCCGGCTCGGCGGAGCGTTTGCCGCGACCGCGACCGCGACGGGCGGGCGCAGGCTTGTCGTCGGGCGCGGGCAGCTCGACCCACATGTCGTCCGAGGACGAGGCGGTAGACGCGGCCGGCGCGGCATCTGCGGACGTCTCGGCGACGATCGGTTCGTAGGCGGGCTCGGCGTGTGGCGTCGCCGACATGCCGGCTTCCGATGGCGCGGGCGATTCCGCGCGGGGTTCGGGCAAGGCGGCCTGCACCGGTCCGCGCCATTGATAGGGATCGTCGCCCACCGGCCGGGCCGGCCAGGCCCAGGCGTAGGCGTCGCCGGCGCGGGGCTCTTCACGCATCCGACGACCGCCGCGGCGGCCCCGGCGGCGACGGCGACGGCCTTCGCCGTCCAGTTCTCCGGCCTGTTCGTCGGCGACCGGCCTGGGGGCGGCGGCGGCGGCCGGCGCGGCGGCGCGCGGTTCCTCGCCCCGACGACCGCGGCGGCGGCGGCGTCCGCGACGACGGTGACCGTCCTCGCCGTCGGCCTCGGCCCGACGGGGGCCGGAACCGCCGCGGACGTCGTCTTCATCGTCCTCGTCGGCTGGGCCGCCGTCGTCTTCCTCTTCGAGGATTTCGTCCTCGTCTTCCTCGTCTTCGGCCTCGTCGACCGCGTCGAGGTCGTCCTCGTCGCCGACATAGGTCTCCGGCGACGGCGCTTCCCAGGTGCGGGCCGTGGGCGGCGCTTCGCTGGAGATGCGGTCGATCTGGTGTTCGGCGTGGGTCAGCACCTCGTCGAGGGCGACATTGACCAGCAGGCCGTGAGCCTGGCGCACGCGCACCAGATATTCGCGCTTGGCGTTGAGGATGTAGACGCCGACGTCGGTGGGAACGCGCAGGGTGATCTCGCCGCCGCCCTTGAGAGCCTCGGCCTCCACGGCTCGAAGCGCCGACAGGGCGCTGGATTCCACCGAGCGGATGCGTCCGGCGCCCTGGCAGTGCGGGCAGACCAGCGTGGTGCCTTCCAGGATGCCGGTGCGCCGGCGCTGGCGACTCAGCTCCATCAGCCCGAAGGACGAGATCTTGCCCACCTGGATGCGGGCGCGGTCGTCCTTCAATGCGTCCTTCAGCACCTTCTCGACGGCCCGGTTATTCTTGGCCTCTTCCATGTCGATGAAGTCGATCACCACCAGGCCGGCCAGGTCGCGCAGGCGCAGCTGGCGGGCGGTTTCCTCGGCCGCCTCGATGTTGGTCTTCAGCGCGGTCGTCTCGATGTTCCGCTCGCGGGTGGAGCGGCCGGAGTTGACGTCGACGGCGACCAGCGCCTCGGTCTGGTTGATCACCAGATAGCCGCCGGATTTCAGCGGCACGACCGGCGAATAGATCTGCGAAAGGCCCTCCTCGATCCGGTGGCGCACGAACAGCGGCGTCGGCTCGTGGTAGTGGATCACCTTCTTGGCCTGGGTCGGCATCAGCGTGCGCATGAAGTCGCGCGCCTCGCGATAGCCGGCCTCGCCCTCGACCCAGATGCCTTCCAGCTCCTTGTCGTAGAGGTCGCGGATGGCCCGTTTGACCAGGTCCTCTTCCTCGTAGATCAGCGCCGGGGCGATCGAATGCAGGGTGGTGTCGCGGATCACTTCCCAGGTGCGCTCCAGGTAGTCGTAGTCGCGCTTGATCTCGGCCTTGGTGCGCTTGGCGCCGGCGGTGCGGACGATCAGGCCCATGCCCTTGGGCACCGAAAGGCTCTGCACCACGGTGCGCAGGCGCTTGCGGTCGGTGGCCGAGGTGATCTTGCGGCTGATGCCGCCGCCTCGGTCGGTGTTGGGCATGAGCACGCAGTAACGGCCGGCCAGGGACAGATAGGTGGTCAGCGCCGCGCCCTTGTTGCCGCGCTCTTCCTTGACCACCTGCACCAGCATGATCTGCCGGCGCTTGATCACTTCCTGGATCTTGTAGCGGCGGATCATCCGCCGGCGGCGGCGTTCCATTTCCTCGTCGAGATCGTCGTCGTCGGAGGCAGCGATGGTCTCGCCGTCCTCGTCCACCGGCGCGGTGTGACCGTTCTCGTCGTCATCCGCCTCGGCCGCCTCGCGCATCAGCGCTTCGCGGTCGGCCAGCGGAATCTGGAAATAGTCCGGATGGATTTCGTTGAAGGCCAGGAAGCCGTGCCGGTTGCCGCCGTATTCGACGAACGCCGCCTGCAGGCTGGGTTCTACCCGGGTGACCTTGGCCAGATAGATGTTGCCGCGAAGCTGTTTGCGGTTCTGGCTCTCGAAATCAAACTCTTCGACACGAGTCCCATCGAGGACGACGACCCGCGTTTCTTCCGCGTGGGCCGCGTCGATCAGCATTTTTCTTGTCATCAAAACGTTCTCCGCGGCGCTCATCGGGCGCGTGGCCCGGTCGCCGCCATGTGCGAGGCGCGCCAGCCAACCCGAATGCGCCGCCGGCATCGATTGCGGCGGTTGCGAGATTCGAGGGGGTGAAGGCGGCGCTGCCCATCAGGTTTCTTTGTTCATTGGCGCGCCTTCAAGCCGAAGGCGCGACGTGCGGGGCGCGTCATCGCCCAAACGGCGAAGGCCCGACGCTCGGCCGCGCCTCCGAAGAGGCTCGAAAGACCGGACGCCTGGGTGCGCGAATGCAGTGTAGCAAGATTGAGTCGCAAAAGGAAAGCGCGAGCACCGATCAAGCCGCCCTAGCTTAACGGTTTCTCTACAGGCGCCGCGCAATAGTTCGCCCAAGAGCAAGTTCGCTGAATCGATGGGCGTTGACGGCATGCGTGGGGTGTTCGAGGGCGGCTGGAGATCGCGCGGCGCGCGTGCGCTGCTGGGTCTCGTCCTGGCCGGCGCCTGCGCGGTGGCGGTGGCCGCAGAGACCGGCCGGCCGGCGACCTCCGATGTCCTGGCGGTTCGCTTAGGGGGCGACGCCGCCGAAACCCGCATCGTCATCGACCTGACCCGCCCGACCAGCGGCCGCATCGAGGCCGACGCCGACACGCCCAACCGGATGATTCTCGACCTGAAGGGCGTCTCGGCCAGGGGCGTCCTGCAGGGCAGGGGCCAGGGCCTTGTGCGCGCCTGGACGTTTGACCAGACCCTCGGCTCCGCCCGTCTGCAGCTGGACCTGGCGGCGAACGCCGATGTCGAGCGGCGCTTCCTGATCCCGCCGGCCGACGGCTCGGCCAACTACCGCTATGTGCTGGATATCGTCGCCCATCCCGGCGCCGCCAGGGCCCCCGCCGTCGCCGCGCCGCTGAGCGCGCCGGTGGCGCTGAACGACGCCGCCCCGCCGCTGCGCCTGAGGAAAATCATCGTCATCGACGCCGGCCACGGCGGCAAGGACCCCGGCGCCAGCGGGACCGACAGCCACGAGAAGGACGTCACCCTGGCCGCCGCCCGCGCGCTGAAGGCGCGGCTGGAACGCACCGGCCGCTACCAGGTGGTGATGACCCGCGATTCCGACGTCTATGTGCCGCTGGACACCCGGGTGCAGATCGCCCGCAAGGCCGGGGCGGATCTGTTTCTGTCGCTGCATGCCGATTCGGGGCCCGATCCGACCATCCACGGCGCCACGGTCTACACACTCTCGGAGCGCGGCGGCGACCGGGTGGGCTATGTGCTCAACCGTCATGACTGGTTCCTGCAGCCCACCGCCGTCGGCGGCGACCAGCAGGTCGGCCGCATCCTGCTCGATCTTTCCCAGCGTTCCACCCGCAACCGCTCCGCCTTGTTCGCCCAGACCCTGATCCAGCGGGTCGGCGACCGCGCGCCGCTGATGCAGCGCAGCCACCGGGACGCCGACTATTTCGTGCTGCTGGCCCCCGACGTGCCGGCGGCGCTGCTGGAAATGGGCTTCATCACCAATCCCGACGACGAGGCGCGGCTGAACGACGCCGACGACCGCGCGGCGCTGATGGACGAGGTGGCCGGCGCCATCGACGCCTACTTCGCCGGCCCGACCAAGCTGGCGTCGCGCTAGTCAACCGACGGCGCCGACGCCGCATTGGCGCCTGCCGCGATGCGCGTTAGACGGGGCCGGGGGGCTAGGCGTCCCGCCGGAGGTAGACGCGTTTGATTTCGATTGGACGGTGGACGCAAGTCGCCGGCGTCGCGATTCTCAGCATCGTGGCGGTCGCCGCCGCGTGCATGGCCGTGTACATGGCCTGGCTGTTCCACGACATGCCCAACGCCGCCGATCTGGTGGACTACCATCCGCCGACGGCGACCCGGGTCTACGCCTGGGACGGCACTCTGATCGGCGAATATTCCACCGAGCGGCGCATCTATGTGCCCTTCGATCAGATCCCGCCGCAGGTCTACAACGCCTTCCTGGCCGCCGAGGACCACAACTTCTGGAACCACGGCGGCGTCGACGTCAGCGGCGTCGGCCGGGCGATGATCAAGGACGTGTTCAACGTGCTGCAGGGCCGCCGGCCCGAAGGCGCTTCGACCATCACCCAGCAGGTGGCCAAGAACGTCCTGTTGACCAACGAAGCCACCATCGGGCGCAAGCTGAAGGAGGCGATCCTCGCCACGCGGCTGGAAGAGGCGCTGACCAAGCAGCAGATCCTCGAGCTCTATCTGAACGAGATCTGGCTGGGCCACGATTCCTACGGCATCGGCGCGGCGGCCTATAACTACTTCGGCAAGTCGATCTCCGACCTGGACCTGGCCCAGTGCGCGTTCCTGGCGGCGCTGCCCAAGGGGCCGGACAACTACAATCCCCTGCACCACAAGGCCGCGGCGATCGCCCGGCGCAACGCCATCCTGGAAGCCATGGTGCAACTGCGCATGGCCAATCCCGCCGACGCCTACGCCGCCATGCGCGAAGACATCGTCATCCAGCCGCCGCAGCGGGCCAAGTATCACGACGCCGACTATTTCGTCGAAGAAGTGCGTCAGGAGGCGCTGGCCAATCCGGCGCTGGGCCAGCAGGTCAATTCCGGCGGCTACTACATCCGCACCACCCTGGATCCCCGCCTGCAGACCGCCGCCCGGATCGCTCTGATGGACGGGCTGGAGACCTACGACCGCCGGCACGGCTGGCGCGGCGCCTGGGGCCGGATCGAGACGCTGCCCGGCTGGGAAAAGTCGGCGATGCAGCACTCGCCGCCTTCCGAGCGGCGCAAGTGGGAAGTGGCCGTGGTCGAGGAGGCGGGCGGCAAGGTGAAGGTCGCCGCCGACGATTCCGAGGGTCAGATCGTCCCTGAGGATGTCTCATGGGCCAAGGCCGGCAAGGGCCTGGCGGCGGGCGACCTGGTGTTCGTCGAGCCGAACGACAAGGGACCGGGCCTGCGCCTGCGGCAGGTGCCGATCGTCAACGGCGCCATGGTGGCCATGGACCCCAACACCGGCCGGGTGCTGGCCATGGTCGGCGGCTATTCCTTCTCGCTGTCCAACTTCAACCGCGCCACCCAGGCCTGGCGCCAGCCCGGTTCGTCGTTCAAGCCGTTCGTCTACGCCACCGCCCTGGAGAATGGCTTCACCCCGGCCAGCATCGTTTCCGCCGGGCCGATCTCGCTGCCGGGCGCCAACGGCCAGACCTGGACGCCGGAAAACTATGAACGCAACTTCCCCGGGCCGCTGATCTTCCGCCGCGGGCTTGAGCTGTCGCTGAACACCATGACCGTGCGCATCGCCCAGCAGGTGGGCATGCCGAAGATCGTCGCCAACGCCATCAAGTTCGGCGAAGTGGACAAGATGGACCCGGACCTGGCCATGGCGCTGGGCGCCGGCGAAACCACCCCGTTCAAGGAGACCGCAGCCTATTCGGCCTTCCTCAACGGCGGGCGAAAGATCAACGCGCACGTGATCGAACTGGTCGAGGATCGCGACGGCAAGCCGATCTTCCGCGCCGACCAGCGCGAATGCCGCGGCTGCGAGCAGGATTTCTCCGGCGACTACGGTCCGACTTTCGATCCCGAGGGCCAGCAGGTGGTCGATCCGATCACCGCCTACCAGATCGCCACCATGCTCGAAGGCGTGGTGCAGCACGGCACCGCTATCCAGGCCCGCTCGCTCGGGCGGCCGGTCGGCGGCAAGACCGGCACCACCAACGACTTCCGCAGCGCCTGGTTCATCGGCTTCACCCCGCAGATCGTCGTCGGCACCTATGTCGGCTTCGATGACAACCATTCGCTGGGGCAGGGGGAGACCGGCGCGGTCGCCGCGGTGCCGATCTTCATCGAGTTCATGCAGGAGGCGCTGAAGGGCTATCCGGTGATGGACTTCACCGCCCCGCCGGGCACCGTGTTCGCCCAGGTCGGGCCCAATCGCGAGGCGTTCCGGCCGGGCACCGAGCCCAGCGTTTTCGCCCAGCATCCGCTTGGGGTGTTCGGCGGCGGCGGCGGCTCGGGTCCTCCCAACCTCGGCGGCCCGCCGACCCCTGGCGCGCCGAAGCCGCCGGAGAGCCCGCCCAAGGCGCCGCATCCGAGCAAGCCCGATGACACGAGCGGATTGTATTGACCGCGCCCGGCGACTATCTGCGGGCGCCTGCCACCACCGGGACTGCAAGACCATGAGAGCGGACATCGAAGCGGCCGCGGCCGAGACCCAGCAGTCGATTGGACTGCTGAGGAGGCGTCTTTGACTGGGAGCCCGCGCTCCGCAAGCTCGATGAGTTGAACGCCAAGGTCGAAGACCCGACCCTCTGGGACGATGCCGAGGCCGCCCAGGCGCTGATGCGCGAGCGGACCCGGCTGGCCGATCAGGTCGAGCGGGTCCGGAAGCTGGAGCAGGGGGTCGCCGACGCTCTGGAGTTCGCCGAACTGGCCGACGCCGAGGGCGACGAGGCCTCGATGGACGACGCGGCGCGGCAGCTCGCCGACCTGAAGGCCATCGCCGGCCGGGCCGAGCTGGAAGCGCTGCTGAGCGGCGAAGCGGACGGCAACGACGCCTTCCTGGAAATCAACGCCGGCGCCGGCGGCACCGAGTCCAACGACTGGGCGCTGATGCTGCTGCGCATGTACACCCGCTGGGCCACCGCCCACGGCATGACCGTCGAGTTCGCCGAGGAGACCGACGGCGAGCAGGCCGGCATCAAGTCGGCGACCGTGCGGATCATCGGCCCCAACGCCTACGGCTGGCTGAAGACCGAGGCCGGCGTACACCGGCTGGTGCGCATCTCGCCCTA